>Ga0209344_10000421_pt1 | contig 76696 bp, 65 predicted proteins | sample Cruoilmetagenom6_FD_187293 | JGI IMG/M metagenome (GOLD analysis project Ga0209344, IMG submission 187293) | Oil polluted marine microbial communities from Coal Oil Point, Santa Barbara, California, USA - Santa Barbara Oil Seep Sample 6 (SPAdes)... | ecosystem: Environmental > Aquatic > Marine... | reverse complement strand
TACTGAATCAGCCGGCTTTGGAAGCAGAAGCAGTACAGTCAAGCATTACGGTCACTGGCAGTCGAATAAGAAGAGCCAGCACGTCAGAATTAAACTATAAAAAACCACAGGCTTACCCAGCTGTTCCCCAAGACAGAGAAAACTACAATCATTTCGAAAGCCAATCGGTGCAATCAGTACTGAACAACCCAGTTTCCACCTTCAGCATAGATGTAGATACAGGCGCCTATGCCAATGTACGACGTATGCTTAATCAAGGGCATTTACCACCAAAGGATGCGGTAAGAATTGAAGAAATGATTAATTATTTTTCTTATGATTATCCATCACCCGAAAGCATCCAGCAACCCTTTTTGGCCAGTACAGAGATTGCCCCTTCACCATGGAATCCAGATGCACTGCTTTTACATATCGGAATAAAAGGTTTTGAAAAATCCGCTCAGGAGCGACCCGCTGCTAATTTAGTGTTTTTACTCGATGTTTCTGGCTCTATGAACAGTCCAGATAAAATGGGGTTACTTAAGACCTCTTTAAAACTATTAAGTCAACAAATGACCGAACAAGATCGGGTTTCAATAGTGGTCTATGCAGGCGCAGCCGGTGTGGTACTCGAACCGACCCAAGGTAACAATCAAGCAAAAATTGCGACGGCATTGGATCAACTCACAGCAGGTGGTTCAACAAATGGCGCAGCGGGTATACACTTGGCATATCAATTGGCTGAACAAAATTTAGTCAAAGGAGGTATTAATCGCATTTTAATTGCTACCGATGGCGACTTTAATGTAGGAACTACCAACTTTGAAAGCTTAAAAGAATTGGTTGAAAAAAAACGTAAAAATGGCGTGTCACTAACTACTTTAGGTTTTGGAACAGGTAATTACAATGACCATTTAATGGAACAATTAGCCGACGTGGGTAATGGCAACTATGCCTATATCGACACCATAAAAGAAGCCAATAAAGTTTTGGTTGAACAAATCAACTCAACTTTATTCACCATCGCCAAAGACGTTAAAATTCAACTCGAATTCAATCCTAATGTGGTTTCAGAATATCGATTGATTGGTTATGAAAATAGAAAATTAAACAATGAAGACTTTGCTAACGATAAAGTTGATGCGGGTGAAATTGGCGCAGGTCATACCGTTACTGCAATTTATGAAATTGTATTGAATGGTAAACGTGGTTGGTTGTCGGACTCAAGGTATCAAAGCCAACATGAAACGAAAAACTTCACCGATGAAATCGCCTTTCTAAAAATAAGATACAAACAACCAGATGAAGACAACAGCCATTTATTACAATGGCCCCTTTTAAAGAAACAAATCAAAAATTTATCAGCCGTCAGTAATGAATTTAAATTTGCTGCTGCTGTGGCCGCATTTGGTCAATTACTTAGATCAGGTACTTATTTAAAATCATTTAGCTATGATGAGGTATTAAATCTAGCCAGAACATCAAAGGGTGAAGATCGTTTTGGTTACCGAGGTGAGTTTATTCAACTGGTATCATTGGCCAAACAGTTGGCTAATTAAACGCGTTCACATTAAAATGATTTAATGCCTGAATCATTTGAACAATATAGCGATGAAAAATTGATGCTAATGTACAGCAAACAAAAAGACATCAACAACCTAGGGGCCTTTGAAGTTTTGTACCAAAGACACAAGGGCCCTCTATTTAGGTTCATTAAAAAATCGATCACCCACGAACAAGATACCAAAGATATTTTTCAAGAATTGTGGTTTAGAATAATTAATCACAAGCACAGCTACGATCACAAACAAAAATTCACTACCTGGGCGTATACCATCGCCAGAAGGTTATTAATTGATCAATTTCGTCATACCGGTAGGCTGGCAGAATTAAATCGCTTAGAGCCCACTCCTGATGACTTGGCACCAGAAAAAAATTTACACCAGCCTGAAAATGAATTTGAAACCAAATTAATGGCAAAAGAACTGAACAATGCCATTTCACTACTTCCATTTAAACAACGACAAACTTTTGTTATGAAACATGAAAGTGGTTTGACGCTAAAAGAAATTGCGACAATCACATCACAACCGGTAGAACAAACAAAAAGCCAATACCGTTATGCTGTGCAAAAAATCAAAATGGCTTTGGAGCGCTTCCAATGAATCAACAAGATGAAGATAAAATTTTGAATCAAATGTACCAAGCTGCCAACCAGGAACAGCCACCAGAGGCGTTGGATGAATTGATTCTTAAGCATGCTCAAAGCACCCAAAGGCCGACAAAAACAAAAAGCTGGCAGCCATGGCTGGCCGCGGCTTCCGTGGTACTGGTTATCCCCATGATTTGGCTGTTGACCCAAAATCAACAATTAACTAAAGACTTAGCTTCGCATCACCTCCCTGAAAACCAACCCACAGAAATCAACGATGCACCACCCAAAACGGGAACTGTGATGAATTCAATTAGCGTTGATCAAGAACAAAGTCCAAGCAAGGCAACTGACAGTCAATCAAAACCAGCTCCATCCCCAACAATGCCTTCTGCTGTAGCACAAACAAGGGAAGCAGAAAGTCAGCAGTCGGCTACCGATCAAGCAAGTAAACAAAGATCAATAAACACCAATAAAACATTGTTGATGAATGAATTCAAAGCCAAGAAAAAAACCATTAAACCCGGTAATTTAGACCCAATAATGGCTTTAGAACTACAACAGTTTAATCAATACCTTGAACAAGGAGAAACTGAGTCAGCTGAACTTCTATTGAATACAATGATGCAAGACTACCCAGATTTCGAATTTCAAGCGATGCTGAACCAACTCAATTCACAAAAATCAAAACAGTAAAACTGACCTATTGATGCCAAGCCTGGTTAACCTGGCTATTTGGTTTTCTACCGAGAACAGATGATATTTGGCGCCCGGTTGCTATTAATTTGGGCAAATCAATACCTGTTTCTATCCCCATACCGTTAAGCATATAAATGACATTTTCAGTACTTACATTTCCATTGGCGCCTTTGGCATAAGGACAACCACCGATACCTGCCACCGAAGAATCAATCACTGACGCACCCATTTCTAAACATGCATGGATGTTAGCCAATGCTTGACCATAGGTGTCATGAAAATGTAAAGCCAATTGCTTAACCGGAACATGTTTCGCACTTAAATCAAACATTTTTTGAGCGGCTTTGGGTGTACCCGTTCCTATGGTATCGCCCAATGAGATTTCAAAACATCCCATATCGAACAGTCGTTTGGCAACTTCAGCCACCACTATGGGGTTTATTTTACCTTCATAAGGACAACCCAAAACACAAGATACATAGCCTCGAACTTTGATCCCAAGCTTTTGGGCTTTTGCTAACACCGGAGCAAAACGTTCAAATGACTCATCAATCGAACAGTTGATGTTTTTTTGATTAAAACTTTCTGAAGCAGCTGTAAATACCGATACTTGCTTAATTCCAGCCTCAATCGCTGCCTCCAAGCCTTGCATATTTGGAGTCAAGGCCGAATAGTGGACTTGATTATCAGCAGTTAAACCAGCACAAACTGTTTGCGCATCTGCCAATTGCGGAACCCACTTAGGGGATACAAAACCGGTGACTTCTATATGTTTAAGCCCAGCCGATCTTAATCCATTAATTAAGGCCAGCTTATCCTTAACCTCAATAATTTGCTGCTCATTTTGCAAACCATCTCGGGGTGAAACTTCAACAACTTTTACCGTTCTGGGGTAAGTCATAAGCTCTCCAGTTCGACCAACATGGCATCCGCTGTCACTTGATCAGAATTGTCATAAACAACCGATTTAATAACAGCATCTCGTTCAACTTTTAATTCAAGCTCCATCTTCATCGCCTCCATCACAATCAAAGTTTGGCCGGCTTTAACCTCATCGCCTGCTTTAACTTTACATTCAATGATTTTTCCTGGCATGGGTGCATAGATGGCATTGGCATTCGATGCTGTCACCTGGGCTTCATAATCTGGCAAAGTAAATTCATACCGCAAGTTATTGTGCACCACTTGAACTTGATTTCTATGAACGTGACACAAGTCATTATCTTGAGGTAAATAGTGGTGGGTACCATCAACTAAATACTCACCCTCCTCCCAGCTTACTTTATGAGTGTATTGCTTACCATGGAAGTCTAATTCAACTTCAAACGGCTGTTCACCTTGAATACGCCAACCATTCGATTGTTGCCATGGCTTTAAACTCTCGTCGTTGTGCAGTAAATGATGACTGTATATTGCAATCACCTGTGGTATTAAGGTTGTCGATAGATCCAGCTCATTATTGTCTAAGGTATTGGTGAAAATTCGATGCTTCTTAAATGATTTGTGGTTCAACAATTGGGACAAAAAACCCATGTTTGTTTGAAGTCCAAAAATAGAACTTTGATTCAATATAGATTGCATTTTTTTGATGCATTTTTTTCGGGTATCAGCCCAGACCACCAGTTTTGCTATCATCGGATCATAATGAATAGTCACCGAGTCACTGGTTCTGACACCAGAATCGACTAATGAATGTTCAATCTGAACTAAGCTAAGTTGTTCAAGTAAACCAGTAGAAGGTAAATAATTATTATGCGGATCTTCTGCATATAATCGCACTTGAATGGCATGACCTTGGTCATGAATTTGTGTTTGCTTCAACGGTAGGGCTTCGCCTTGTGCCACTTTAATTTGCCATTCAACCAAATCAACACCGGTGATCATTTCAGTTACGCGGTGCTCTACTTGCAATCGCGTATTCATCTCCATGAAATAAAAGGAATCATCACCATCCATAATGAATTCAATGGTACCAGCACCAACATAATCTATCGCTTGGGTGGCTTTGACAGCTGCATTCAACATATCCGTTCTGGTGGCATCACTGAGACCAGCAGCAGGGGCTTCTTCAATGATTTTCTGATACCTTCTTTGGGTTGAGCAGTCCCGTTCAAATAAGTGGACGACATGACCATGTGAATCTGCAAAAACCTGAACTTCAATGTGTTTTGGCCGGGTGATGTATTTTTCCAATATCACTTGATCATCCCCAAAAGCATTCATTGCCTCACGCTTTGCCGAGCTTAATTGATCAATAAATTCATTGGCTTGGTTGACAATTTTCATTCCCTTGCCTCCACCGCCTGCCACTGCTTTAATCAGAACAGGAAAGCCTATTTCTTTGGCTGCTTGTTCTAAGACTGCAACTGATTGATCGTCATCTTGATAGCCCGGCACACAAGGAACATCCGCTAAAATCATGGTTTGTTTGGCTGCTGACTTAGACCCCATTAACTTAAGCGCTTCAACTGGAGCACCGATAAATATCAAGCCAGCTTTGTTCAACGCTGCTGCAAAGCTTGCTCTTTCAGAAAGAAAGCCATAGCCAGGATGAACCGCATCTGCTCCATGCTTTTTTGCTGCAGCAACGATTTTATCTATATTTAGATAAGAATCTGACAAATCAGTCGAACCAATGTGACAGGACTCATCAGCCATTTGTACGTGCTTGGCATATCGGTCGGCATCGGCAAAAACCGCTACTGTTTTGATATTTAAGCGGCGACAGGTATTAATGATGCGTACGGCAATTTCACCACGATTGGCTATCAGAATTTTTGAAATTGGCATATTATTCAGCAGATTTTAAAAAACACCATTATACCTTATTGTGTCAACATTCGAACCTCCGCTGAGACAACAATGAGACACTTTTAGCCATAAACTGCTTTTTGTTTTACCGCTTGTTAGAATGTTTCTTAACGGAACAGAAGATATAAAACAACACCAATCAGTTCATCAATAATGCCCTGCTGTTAATGGTTTTTCCATGCACAAGATGATTGACTACTGATTTCATTAATTGATTAATTTGCTTCATTTCAACACTGTTGACGTCCTTATTGGCAATGAATTTATTGAGGCTGCTGACCAAACAAGTTTTATGCTGATTATTGATAAGTAAACCACTGCTGGGATCAAATTCAACAAAATCAGTCTCTTCAGCTTCATCTGGAACATTCAATTCATAACCCAGCTGACGACTCAAAAACCATTCAAACTTCCTCAATGGTAAACTGACAGTTTTATTGATATGCAATTGCTCGATTGTAGCCTGATAGGCTTCGAAAATCTGATGGCAAGACTCACTGTCAATTTGGATCAGTAACATCAATTCATTACAGTAAAGCATTGAAACATGATTTTTATAAGCACATGATTTTGCCGTACCTTGTTGAGAAGCATCAATCAGTGTTTTAAGGTTTGATTTTCCACTGAAGAAAACTTCAGTCACCAAAAATGGTTGTAAATGGCCTTTGAATTTAGATTTTGGATTTCGACTGCCTTTGCTGATTAAATCTACCAGTCCATTTTCCAAGGTTAGTAATTTAATCAGCTCACTGCTGTCTTTGTAAGCACGTTTATGTATGACAAATGCTTGGTCTGAAAACATATAGAATCAAATGATTATTTATAATCATCATTGTAGCCTAGCGCTTCTATGGCTTTGATGTCATCGGTCCATGATGATTGTACTTTCACCCATAATTTCAAATTTACCTTGGCTTCAATAAATTTTTGTATTTCCTGTCTGGCATTGACCCCAATTTGTTTGATGGCCTCACCTTGTTTACCTATAATAATGCCTTTTTGATTTTTTCTTTCTACCCAAATTACGGCATGAATATGATGGATGGCACCTTTAATTTCATAAGACTCTAAATTAACTGTCACACTGTATGGAAGTTCCTGATGAAAGCGTTCCATCAATTGTTCACGAATTAATTCTGTAATAAAGAATCGAGTTGACCGATCAGAAATTTGATCTTCGCTAAATAAAGGTTCACCTACTGGCAAATGATTAAATATGACCTCAACCAAGGGGTCAATTTGTTTATTTTTCAAGGCACTGACATAATGAATTCCATCAAATTCATGTTCACTGAGTATTTTTTCAACAAAGGGGATTAATTGTTCTTTCTTTTTAACCTTATCCACTTTATTAACCACTAAAATCTTTTTAGCCGTTGATTGTTGCACCACTTTTGCGGCCCTCAAGTCTTCATCAGTCCATTTCATGGCCTCAACCAAAAACAAGACAACATCAACACCATGAGAAGAAGATTGCGCAGTTTGATTCAAATGTTTATTTAAGGCTGTGCCCTTTTGATTGTGAATACCTGGTGTATCAATAAACACCATTTGACCGTTATCTGTTGAGTGTATCGCTAAAATTTGATGTCTGGTGGTTTGTGGCTTGTGCGATACAATCGACAACTTCTGCTTAAGCACTTGATTAATGAATGTTGACTTACCCACATTAGGCCGACCAATGACTGATACATAACCTGATTTAAATGGTCCGAATTTCATTGGCTTCCCAGTATTTCAATCATTTTATTGGCAGCCGATTGCTCTGCCTTTTTGATTGAACTTCCTTTAGACTCAATCGTTAACGCTAAGGTCTTAACTTGGCAAAGTACTTTAAATTGTGTCATTTCTTCTGTTTCTATTTCTGCTAGTAATTTATATATGGGTAATTCCAAACCCTGTTGTTGCAACATTTCTTGCAACTGTGATTTTGCATCCTTTTTAATTACACTGGGATCTACTTGACGCAACCAAGGTTGCATCACAGCTTCAATGAACTGCTTGGCTACCACATAGCCTTGATCAAGTAAAACAGCGCCAAATATAGCTTCAACTGCATCTGCCAATACCGATGACTTATTAACCCCACCCGATTTAATCTCACCTTGTCCTAACTTTATTGATGTCCCCAGCTGATAGTGTCTGGCCACTTCTGCCAAAGTTTTACCTTTTACCAATTGAGACCTCAATCTCGACAATTCACCTTCCGTGAGATTTGAGTATTTTTGATACAATAAATTAGAAATCACCAATGACAGTATTGAATCGCCTAAAAACTCCAACCTTTCATTGTTTTTTTTGCCAACACTGCGATGGGTTAATGCCTGAGCGATTAAAGACGGGTCTGTCCAATCTATTTTTTGACCGAGAATTTTCAACTTAAATTAATCAATGGGGATGGTTTTTTCAAATTCCATAAGAAAAGACAAGTTATACAAGAATGGTCGTTTAACCTCATACTTAACCTGAAGCTCCCGGCCATTACCTCTTAGAACTTTAAAATCTGTAGACTTAACATGATTGACATAGCTGATACCAAGTCTAAAACCTAAACTTTTCTTAATCTCGCTGGGTGTTTTACCCTGGCTCTCCTGTGCTTCTGCTTTCATCGCATTGACCACAGAGTTATGATCCATATATACGGGTACAACTTGCATACCTGCATATATAAAGAATCCCAAAATTGCCAATACAATAACGAATCCTATTAATGTAATACCTTGTGCTTTCTTTAATGATTTCATTGTTTTACCTCATCTTTTTACTTAGGGTGGGTTGATTTTAATTCAATTATTATTAAATGACGTCAAATTATTGTCAAATGATCTTAGTTCCGATTCTTTTTAACCCTTCAAAAAAGTGCGGTATTCTCCAATGCATCCATATGAATTGTGCTTTACCAACTAAGTTCCGTTCTGGCACCAAGCCCCAAACACGACCATCTGATGAATTGTCACGGTTATCACCCATGACAAAATAATGACCTTCTGGGACAGTTAATCGAGTGAATTTAAATGGTTGATTCGAGACACCATTAACTGTAAGCATTTTATGACCTTGCTCAGTTAAAAATTCTGTTTTTTGGACAATACGTGAACGGTCTTGTAAATCATCGAGAAAGCCCGCATACTGTCCATCAGTCGTTTGCTTAATCACTTGGCCGTTGATATAAGCCAACTTACTTCTGGTGTCATAATAAACATCATCACCAGGCAAACCAATCACACGTTTAATGTAATCATCTTTTTGATTGGGAGGAAACCTAAACACCACCACATCACCTCTTTCAGGGTGAGCTATTTCGATGAATGTGTCATGCAAAACTGGTAATTTTAAACCGTATGAAAATTTATTCACATAAATAAAATCACCCGTTAACAAGGTAGGCATCATTGATGAAGATGGAATCCTAAACGGCTCAAATACAAAGGTTCTGACCAAAAGAACAAAAAAGAAAACTGGAAAAAATGAATAACCAAAGGTAACTAACGAGGTCATAAATCCCTGATTCTCAGGCTCTTTAGATTTATATTTAATCTTTACAATCAACCAACAAACCAATGTAATGGCACTGGCTAAAGTTAAAAATGCTTCAAAATCGAAATGTATTTCATTCACCGGGTATTCCTCTTAACTGTCAACTTTTAATACGGCTAAAAACGCTGCTTGGGGCACTTCTACACGACCAATTTGCTTCATACGTTTTTTTCCTGCTTTTTGTTTTTCTAATAATTTTTTCTTTCGTGTGGCATCACCGCCATAACATTTAGCGGTTACATTTTTACGCAAAGCTTTGACTGTGGTTCGAGCAATCACTTGTGAACCAATGGCTGCTTGAATAGCAACATCAAACATTTGACGTGGTATTAAGTCCTTTAACAAATCAGTGAGGCTCCTGCCTCGACGCTGTGCATTGTCTCTGTGTGTCAGAACCGATAATGCATCCACCCGCTCACCATTAATTAAAACGTCTAAACGAATAAATGGACCGGCTAAATAATGACTGAACTCATATTCAAATGAAGCATAACCTCGACTGACAGATTTCAAACGATCAAAGAAGTCCAACACCACCTCACTTAAAGGCAAATCAAAAGTCAGTTGCACCTGATTACCCAGATATTGCATGTTTTTTTGAACGCCGCGTTTTTCTATGCACAAGCTGATGACCGAACCCACATGGTCTTGTGGTAATAAAATATTAGCAGTGATGATTGGCTCTCTGATTTCTTCAAACATCGCAGGCAAATCGGCAGGATTGTCCAACATCACCTGTTTACCCGTTTTATCAATCAGTTCATAGACCACAGTTGGAGCCGTGGTGACCATATCGATATCAAATTCACGTTCAATTCGTTCTTGCACAACTTCCATATGCAACATACCAAGAAAACCACACCTGAAACCAAAGCCTAGTGCCGTAGATGATTCCGGTTCAAAGGCAAGAGAGGCATCATTTAAGCGTAATTTTTCCAAGGCTTCACGTAATCCCTGGTAATCATCGGCAGAAGTTGGAAATAAACCGGCGAATACCCTAGGTTGGGATTGCATAAAGCCAGCCAATGCCTGCTTAGCTGGGTTAGCAGTTAAAGTAATGGTGTCGCCAACTGGGGCACCATGAACGTCCTTAATTGAAGCACTTAAATAACCAACTTCACCACATTTCAAGTACGTACCTGGTGTTCTTTTGGGGGTAAATTTACCCAAACCTTCTACCAATTGATCTGATTTTAAAGACATGATTTGCACTTTATCTTTAACTTTCAACTCACCATTGAAGATCCTGATTAATGAAACTACCCCGAGGTAATTATCAAACCAAGAATCAATGATAGATGCTTGTAATGGCTCATCAGGTGAACCTTTAGGTGGAGGTATTAAACCAGCAATGGCTTCAAGCACATCATCAATGCCTTGGCCTGTTTTTGCAGAAACTAAAAGTGCGTTTGAAGCGTCAATGCCAATGATTTCTTCAATTTCCAGCTTAACCTTTTCAACATCAGCAGATGGCAAATCAATTTTATTGATAACAGGTATCACTTCCAAACCCATTTCTATTGCAGTGTAACAATTAGCCACTGATTGGGCTTCAACACCCTGCGCTGCATCAACCACCAACAAAGCCCCTTCGCAAGCGGCCAGTGACCGTGATACTTCATACGAAAAGTCGACATGGCCAGGCGTGTCAATCAAATTATATTGGTAGACATCCCCTGTTTTAGATTTAAACTCCAAACACACCGCTTGAGACTTAATGGTTATACCTCGCTCTCGCTCGATATCCATACTGTCTAAAACTTGTTTGTCCATTTCACGCTCTGTCAATCCTCCACAGACTTGAATAAATCGGTCTGCCAAAGTTGATTTTCCATGATCAATGTGAGCGATGATGGAGAAGTTACGAATATTTTTCATTGAATCCTAATTAAGGTGAGGTTAAGCCAAAAACAACAAATCCCATGGTGCTCATGGGATTTGTCTGTATTTTATACTGATACGGCTTATCGTTCAATGACTATAAAGGTATTCCCTGCTCCACGCTTAACTAATAACACCAAAGGTTGGTTATCTGAAAGTTCGTCAAGGGCCTCGCTAAAATCTGATAAGTTAGAAATGTCTTTTTTTCCAATACGTTTTATCACATCTCCGACACGTAAATTAGCACGTTCTACATCTTTTTCAGTAATATTGGTAACAATTACCCCAGCTGTTTCACCGGTCCTTTCTTTGTCCTGCTCAGAAAGCTTACTGACTGAAAAGCCAATACCGACTTCAACCTCTGAATTTCCATTCGAATTGATGCCAGCCTGCTCATTTAAGTTCAAGGCATCTAATTTAGCGGTCAATGTTTTAATTTTACCGTCTCTAAATACCTCAACAGATACCTCGGTATTTGGCATAACACCACCAACAACAGGTGGTAACGATTGACTGGTTTTAATTTCTTTTCCATCAAACTTAATGATCACATCGCCTACTTCAATCCCAGCCTTTTCAGCTGAGCTGCCAGGAGAAACTTGATTAATTAATGCGCCTCTTGGCTTATCCATTCCAAAGTAATCAGCTTTGGCTTGATTAACATTTTCAATCCCTACACCTAACAATCCACGTTTGACTTGACCATTGGCTTGTAACTGTTCAGCCACATTCATAGCAACATCAATAGGAACAGAAAAAGAAATGCCCATATAACCACCAGTGTTCGAATAAATTAAAGTATTGATGCCAACCACTTCGCCATCTAAATTGATTAAGGGTCCACCCGAATTACCACGGTTGATAGGCACATCCGATTGAATAAATGGCACATATTGCTGGGTTCCAATTTGACGCCCCTTGGCACTAACGATTCCTTTGGTCACCGAATTTTCAAAACTTAACGGTGATCCTATTGCCATCACCCACTCACCAATTTGCAAATCAGTGGCCGAACCAATTTTCAATGTTGGCAAATCATTGCCATCAATTTTTAATACAGCGATATCACTGGCTTCATCTTCTCCTATGAGCTCAGCTTCAAATTCTCTTCTGTCGAGCAAGGTCACGATGATTTTATCGGCACCATCAATGACATGTCGATTGGTTAAAATCAAACCTTTTTTTGAAATGATGAAACCCGATCCACCTGATACCCGGTCACGATTTTGCGGCTGATTAGGAATACCAAAAAACTTAAAAAGCTCTTGGTTTTGTTGATTGGTAGGAACTGTATTTTCATCGGCGTTGTCCCTGGCAACAATATTAACCACTGCCGGTCCAGTCAGTTTTGCTAGGTCAACAAAATCAGGTAAATTAGATGTTCTTGAATAGGATGTAAAACTCAATGTCACCATCGACATTATGAACAAAACTTTCTTCATAAATACTCCTTAATATAATGATTAGATTTAAGTTTGCTTATAGACTACAAAATTGAGACTAAGTGCCCTTTATACTTAAAATCGTTACTTTCGGCCTAAATTTCAAGTGTTTTTTAATCATTTTATTTCGAAAGACCACAACCACAACTAACAAACCTAAAAGCAGACCCATTAAGGCCGACAAATCTGTATTTAAAGCCCATAATTTTCCACCATAGTGACCTAACGTTGTGCCTATCAAACAAAGCAATAATGGCAACAAATACAACATAACACTCGAAACCAAGAGATCAGAATCATCAATCAGTAACTTGAGCATTTGTCCCTGATGTAATTGTTTATTTAGCAAATTTTCAGAATCAATCAAATGATATTGACTGTTATTAGAACTGAGATCAAAACGGTTGTTGGCCACTGAAAAGAGTTTGAAAAGTGGTTCATTACAGTTACTGGGACAGCCGGCACACTTTTGTTGTTTTTTGAGTTGCAGCGTCACAGTGTGGTTATTTTGACTAACCACACTGGCTATTCGATTCATTCGTCAGCTGGCAGTTGTTTGATTTTTAATTGATTTTGTATAAAGACATTATTGACATAATCAGTGTTGTAATACACGGGAATCGTCAAATTTGTATTAGAATCATAGATGTACTGTTGTACTTGTGGCGTTAAAGACGGGTATCGACTATACCCAACTGGTTGCTCAACCCGAACAACAGTGGCATTGGGAGGATTGATCAATTGTTTTGAAGTCTTAGCAAATACCACATTATTGCTAGGCGCTTCAAATTGATTCATGTTATTAAACGAGAACACGGCCACCAAAGCGACTGATGCAGCTATTGCCATGCCAGAAAATAACTTAATCAAACCTTTAGGTTGTTTTTCATCAACCACAACATCTGCATTGCTTCTATTGAGTTGCTCAACCACACGAGCGCCCAAATTTTGCAACAAAGGCGCACTCTGTTCTTTTTGCAAACATGTGCGTAACATATGGTAGTTATTCCAACTGCCTCTCAGCTCATCATCTGACTGCATTCTTTTCAACAAAAAACGACTACAATCACTGGATAGTTCGCCATCCATTAATTCAGAAATATTTTGATTCGACTTATCTGACATTTTGCTTTCTCATACTTTCATCTTGTAACAACGGCCTTAATGCTTGATCTATCGCATCACGGGCTCTGAATATTCTTGACCTAACTGTACCAATTGGACATTCCATTTTCTCAGCTATCTCATCATAACTAAGTCCATCCACTTCTCGCAAAATGATTGCCGCCTTCAAATCTTCAGGTAGCATTGCTATCGCTTTTGACATGGTTTGTTCCAACTCTCCACGGGCATAGACCGCATCAGGTGTATCTAAGTTCCGATGATCTTCGTTGGTATTAAAAGATTCGGCTTCTTCAAACTCAACCTGAGAGTTCTGAATTCTTCTGGAGCGTGAAACTAAGTAATTTTTCGAGGTATTTACTGCAATTCTATAGATCCAAGTATAAAAGGAACTGTCTCCTCTAAAATTGGGCAAAGCACGAAAAACTTTGATAAATACTTCTTGAGCCACATCTTGAATTTCATGCCTGTCCTTGACAAACTTTGAAATGACATTGGCGACTCTTTGTTGGTATCGATTTACCAACAGCTCAAAGGATTGCATTTTTCCTTCTTTTGCTTGAGCGACCAATTCTGCATCAAGTGTTTTTTCAGACATTTTATCTTCTTCTGTTAGTTTCATTGAGTTGCCTGCTTGGACTGTCTTTGATTCAAAATAGTTCACTCCATGTTAATTATTTTTTAATATTTCTTCACGTTGAAGTAATATCCTTTCAATTTCCTTTTGCGGCAAGGGCCTACAGAACAAATAACCTTGGAAGTAATCACAGCCTTTGTTGGCCAAATACTGACGTTGTTCTTCAGTCTCAACACCTTCTGCTACGATAAAATGTCCTACTCGTTTGGCCATATCAATGGTTGCATCCAAGATGGCTTCATCATCAGGACTTAAACCGATGTTTTTGACAAACACTTGGTCAATCTTTAATGTTTTTGCTGGTATTTTTCTTAAGTAATCCAAAGTCGAATGACCTGTTCCAAAATCATCAATGGATAAAGTACAGCCTAAGTTAACAATTTTTTTAAACATCAACAAGGCATCTTTTACACTTTTAAACTTCTCGCTTTCAGTAATTTCAAAATCAAGATGTTTTGGATGAATCCCTACTTTTTCAATAATACGACTAATTTTATTGGTTAAATCCTTGTCGTTTAATTGTATTGGTGACAAATTAACTGACATGGTTAGCGGGATTTTAAACTGCTTCTGCCATTTTTTTAAACAGGCGGCGGCTTTCTCTATAACCAGCAATCCAATGGGGTAAATTAAATCAGTTTGCTCAGCCAGTGGGATAAATAGACCTGGACTGATGATGCCTAATTCGGGGTGTTCCCAACGAACCAATGCTTCAAATCCCATAATGTCTTCTGTCGCCGCATTCATTTTAGGCTGGTAATACACTTCAATTTGATTCAGTTCAATAGCAGCCTTGAGGTTACGAACCATTTCCTCACTTTGTTTGGCTTGGTCTCCATCAAGTGAGTTATCATAAACAGTGAATCTATTTTTACCATTTAACTTGGCATTGTATAGAGCAATGTCTGCATGCTTAATCAGTTTGTTGACAGTGGCGCCATGTTCAGGGAAAAATGAGCCCCCAATTGACAGCGTCAGATTGATTTCACTGCCATTACTCAGTTTAATAGGATTTGACGCATCTGTGAGGATGTTGTTCGCTATTTCTTTCACGGTGTCCCTATCGACTTGCTTATCAAGCAATACCAAGAACTCATCACCGGCATATCGAGCAGCCACACCATAGTCCTGAACATTGTTCTTTAAAATTTGAGCAATATTAACTAAAACATCATCACCCACATCATGGCCCAACGAATCATTGATAACCTTAAAGCGATCTAAATCGATAAACAATATCGCCAAACCTTCTTTACTGGTTAAGTTTTTTTCAATTGAGTGCTCAATCGTCTTAACAATATATCGTCTATTTATCAACTCCGTTAAAACATCATACTGGCTCTCTGATTCATGCGAATATTGCAAGGCTTTAAAGGCCATTGACTGCTTATAGTGCAGAGCCAATTGTCCAAATAGAAGTTTAAATGAAGCCCATTTTTTAATTTCCCTGAGCCCACCAACCACCAATACAATTGGATTTTCTTGGTCAATCGAACAATTGAATGCCATCAACGATGATACCCCGTAAAAATTCAAGAACTCATCCCCGGGAATCGCTTTACTGGCATTGGATTCTATTGCAATGTCATTGTTTGATTGGATTTTTCGATTAATAAAATCATGTTTACACCCAATATAATATTCGGCATAGTTATTCAAAGAACAATCCCAAACTGTTTTTTGGGTCTGCTTGGCCAAATTACTTTTCACAATAAAACAAAAGTCCAATCCAATTCTTTGAAGCATTTTCTGCAAATGAGCTTGTGGCAGCTGGGTTTCAAAATCCAACTCTGTTATTTGGTTTAAATAACGTAAAAAACTTTGGTGAAATAAGTTTTCAGATTGATTGATAAATTCCGTTAGATAGTAAGTATGGTCATCAAATACTGTGGTAAAAAAATTCAGCTGCACGGGCAACTTGTTTTGGCCCGCCTCAATGACAGCCTTTTGTTTATAATGCCCCGCTTCATTCAATCTGGCATGTAATTTTTCAAATTCATTTTTATTTTTTAATAAACAGACTTGATGCCAAACTTTATCTTTCAATTGCTTATTTTTAATATTAAATGTATTTACAAAAGCATCATTAACTTCAATAAATTCATGCGTAGAAGTATCGATCAATGCTTTCGGAATGCTGGTTAATTGAAAGTGAGAACTGAGAAACTCATCCAATTCTTCAGGTGCTCCTGATTTATCACCTTCCAATCGAGGCTGTTGTGCCGAACATTTAGCCAACAATTCTTGTTGCGTGACCGGAGAAAAAAACAAACCATCAACATACTTTTCTATTTCTGCATGTTGTGTTGGCGTCATATTAATCTTATTTGATACCACTGCAATCAATTTTAAATTTTCATTGGATTTAATTATTTGCTTGATGTTGTCTAAATTTTTAATCCAAGCCGTGGAGATTTCAAAAGCCAAAATATCTAACGTCTCATCACTGTTCAGCAACAAGTCATTCATTTGACCATAATCACTGGCTGTAAATATTTTTTCAGCGTCTAAGTCATCAAAATAATTAAACAACTGCAATCGGTCTTTCTTGTCACTACAAGCTATAAGAACATTTTGATTAAGGAAGGTCATTTGCATTAATCCATGAACCATTTCTTAGCACAAAATTACCATCTAAACCTATATTGAGTTTTACTAACTTACCGGATTTCATTAAAAATGGATGTTCTTTGTCTTTGGGCAAAATAAATAAACATTTAACCACCCCACTAAATTGATCTCGATTATTGGTGAAATAAACCTTGGCCTCTAACCAAGATTCTTTGTCATTAATAGGAAATACAAAAACTGAAAAATGCTTCCTCGCCAAGGCAAATTTGATTGCTTCATTGAAGGAACTTGTTTTTGGTGCAGGAGGCTCTGAACTTTTTAAATTCATCATACCTTGGCCACTGACCCACAGATAAACGGCCCAACCCGTTCTTAATGACAAAGCTTTAAAACTTTTAGCTAAACCATCGTTTGAACTTTTATAAACATACAACGCCTGATCAGACGTTCTCAACTCTTCTTCTAAATTTATTAACTCATGACTGCTAAGAAATTCACTCATGAGGTCACATTGTGGATGTAGGAATTTCTTGACCTGAATAAGGGGCAAGAATACTTTGAATCTTTGTTTTTACAACTTCCATATCACTGTTATCACTTAACTGCACACCTATACCCTGGCTTTTACCACCTTGGGAACCTTTGGGCGTGATCCAAATGACTTTACCGGTGATAGGCATTCTTTCATCGTCATCCAGTGTTAAAATTAAAAAGACATCATCTCCGATGGTGTATTTATTGGCCGTTTTAATAAACAAACCACCATTGGCAATAAATGGCATATAACATTGATGCAACTCAGCAGCACCCTGAATATTCAGAGACAAGATACCTTTTTTCGCCATATTACCTGCAAATGCCATAATTAACTCCCGCGATTCAGTGCTCTTTTCAAATCTATCAGTAAAGACTCAATCAATAATTGTTTTTTTATTTGAGTATTAAAGTTTATCATAATCACATTGATCATATCAGCAAATTTAACAATAATATGAAGCACTTTCGGCTTTTTCTTAATCAATTGATTTAATGGATGCTTGGCTGAAATTGTAGGTATATTAGGCTTTAATAAAGATTTAATCAACTGGCTGTTGTACCTATGTAATAACTGCCAAGTTTCCAGACTTTCTATTTCAGCCAATAATTTAGCCACTTCAGACACCGATTGCTTCTCAATTGATGAATGATATAACAAGTCTAAATACTGGTTAAATTGTTCCACACCATCGGATTTCAACAAATCCAATGCCGTCAATGGTTGCCAATCTGTCAACATCAAGGCATCCAAAACATGACTTTCCGTCCACTGCCCTTGTTGTTGTAACCACGGTAACAATTGCTGTTTTTCATTCGCGTTAAGCATAACATTTAAACTGATGCATCGACTTCGAATGGTCGGCATCAATCGGTGCTTACTGTCAGTCACTAAAAACAACAAACCACGAGACGGTGGTTCTTCCAGTACTTTTAACAAGGCATTGGCAGAAGCTGGGTTCATTAAATGCGCCTCTTCAATGACCGCAATTTTATGGTCTGAACAATGCGGCGTTGAGATAAAAAAATCAGTCAATGATCTAATCATCTTAACTTTAATTAAATTATTTTCAGGTATCAAACGATCCACATCAGGATGGTAGCCTTGATGATTTAATCGGCAATTCTGACACTCACCACAGGCTGGCGTTGAGATGCGACACAACAAATCAGCAATTATCTGCTCCAACAATATGGACTTACCCATTCCTTGAGATCCATTGAATATAACCGCTTGCGGCTTTCTGTCAGATGACAGTGATTCGCGCCACTGGTCCAAATGTTTATTTAACCAATAGTTATTCATGAAAGCAGATCCTTTTTAGCGTTGTTTAGCACAGCAATTATTTGGTTTGTCACTGATTGAATGTTTTGATTGGCATCAATTTTTTTTATTCTGTTTGAGTCTTCTTTCATTCTTTTTAAATACCCAGCTCTGATGTTATTGAAAAAGGATATACTTTCTTTTTCAATCCTGTCTTTTTCTGAACGATTGGCGGCCCTATCAAGTCCAATTTTAGGTTCGACATCCAAGTACAAAGTTAAATCGGGCTGGGTTGATTCAACTACAAATTGTTCTAGATACTCAATGGTTTCCCATTGCAAGCCGCGCCCCAAACCCTGATAGGCAAAACTGGCATCTACAAATCGATCTGAAACAACCCATATATTATTGTCTAGATTAGGCCGAATCACTTTAACCACGTGTTCATTCCGTGCGGCAAACATCAATAACAATTCTGTTTTTGCATCCAAATGATCACTGTATAGCAACAATTCTCTGATGGCTTCGGCATTTTCCTCACCACCGGGTTCTCTGGTTTGGACATAAGACACGCCCCAATCAGACAAAGTTTTTTGTATAATACCTAGCGCAGTGGTTTTCCCGGCACCTTCAGAGCCCTCTAAGGTGATAAAACGTGCTTTACTCATCTTTATTGACCCTTCAAATATGCCTGGACGGCTTTTTGATGCTGTTCATAGGTTTCACTGAATCGATGACCTCCCTTGTTATTGGCAACAAAATACAACTCCTTACCTTTATTGGGGTGAGCCGCCGCATAAATGGATGCCGCACTCGGCATAGCAATGGGTGTTGGTGGAAGGCCCTTGCGTGTATAGGTATTATAGGGTGTGTCTGTTCGCAAATGTGCTGATGTAATGTCACCAGCATAGGCTTCACCTACACCGTAAATTACAGTTGGGTCTGTTTGTAACCGCATGCCTTTTTGCAGCCTGCGATGAAACACCCCTGAAACCACATCGCGTTCACTGTGTTCTGCAGTTTCTTTTTCAATAATTGAGGCCAAAACCAGTAATTCATAAGGAGATTGAATCGCTAAATCTTTATCCCGTTCTTGCCAAGCCTGATTCAACGTCACAAGCAAAGCCTGATGAGCACGCAGCAAGATATCAATGTCTTCATCACCTTTAGTGAACTGATAAGTTTCTGGTAAAAACTGCCCTTCTAAATGATCCGCTTCAATATTTAAATAATCAATTAATTGTTCATCGTCCATATCAAGTACTGCATTTGAAATTGGACTGTTAATTAACTGCTGCTTGATTTGAGCCCAGTTATGCCCCTCAATCAAAGTAATGCTATAGGTTTTGACGTTGTTGTTTGCAATATATTCAACCAACTCAAGCGGGGTAAACGGCTTATCAATTTCAAACTCACCTGCTTTTATGCTGTTTTCTAAACGATTAAAACGAGCCATTAGCTTCCAGTTAAAAACACTGCCATTGCCTTTGTTTGATTTGACAGTTTGTACAAAATCACCATAACTACTGCCTTTCTTTATTTCAAAAGCTGTAGATTCAGCGGTAAACACCGGCTGCTTTAAGAACCTTTCAAACTGGTAATATATATACCCACCAGCTGCCAAACCGATTAAGCTGACTAACAACACTGTATAGATAAAGAATTTTTTCATAGGCTAAAGAGTTTGGACCATAACAGGGCTATTTTATCGTGAACTGGATGTGATGTCACAAATGATTCAACTGACACCAATTCAGAAACCAAGCGAAATCCTCTGATTGAATTACAAACCATTATGCCATCATAGTCAGTAATGTCTTTGATTTTAATATCTGTCTCTTGCACTGCAAAATTTTGTTTTAACCAGGCCAATGCCACTCCATTGACCCCACAGTGCTTGATTTTGGGGGTATATAAATGACCGCCTTTGAGCAATACAATATTTTGATAAGTGGTTTCAACCAGATGACCATCAGGATCTAAAACCAACAAATCATCAACAGCTTCATGCCGACTCAGTTCATTGGCAATTAACACTTGCTCTAATCTATTTAAATGTTTAATTCCAGCCAATAGCGGTTGTTTTGATAATTTGATTTCAGACAGCGCCAACACCAAGCTATTTATCGAGTCTAAACGTTCAATCGGATCAATGGTGATAAACCACTCAACCGAATGTAGTTTTGCTTGGTACGACCTTGCTTGATGGGTTCTAAAAACAACCAACTTAACCAGACAGTCAGCCTGACCGAAGGCTAAACACTGCTGTATGATGACCGCATAGATTTCTTTCAAATCTGGTGTATCTAGCTTTAATCGCTCAAACCCATGTTTCAAACGTTTATTGTGCAAGTGCCACAAAGGAAGCTCTGAATGATTGAATCGCATGGTTTCAAACACCCCATCGCCATATTGAAGGGCTCTGTTATTCCAGTTTTCCGGGTTATTAATATCAAAGGTAGCTGCGACAATCATGTTTGACCCAATGCATTGAGCATTCCTTTTGCTTTGTGCCTGGTTTCTATTAATTCAGCACTCGGATCTGAATCAAACACGATACCTGCTCCTGCACTAAATTTTATATTTTGTCCATTAACACCAAAAGTTCTGATTAATATATTTAAATCAACTTGTCCATCATGATTGATATAACCAACACTACCGGTATAAGCACTTCGATGCCTCTGCTCAATATCATGTATAACTTCCATGCATCTGATTTTAGGACAACCCGTAATGGTCCCTCCAGGAAACAAAGCCTTTATCGCATCTACCACAGAAACACCTGGACTTAACCGCCCTTTCACATTTGATACAATATGATGAACATGTTCATAAGTCTCTATCCCCATCAGTTCGTCAACCTCGACAGTGCCAATCTCACAGACTTTACCAATGTCATTTCGCTCTAAATCAATCAACATAATATGTTCCGCCCGTTCTTTGGGCGTATCAATCAACTCCTTAATCAGCGCATCGTCTTCAGCTTTGGTTTTTCCTCGCGGCCTGGTTCCAGCAATCGGCCGAGTTTCAATCATTCCTTGTTTTATACTGAGCAACCTTTCAGGTGATGAACTGACAACAGCAAAATGATGGCATTGCAACAAAACAGCAAAGGGTGCTGGGTTACTGATTTTTAACTGAGCGTAGACTGCGGCAGGATCAATCCGGCTATTGGCATGACAGACATACTGTCTTGATAAATTAGCCTGGTAAATATCTCCCGAGTTAATTAGCTTCTGCGCTGCCTTCACTGCCAACTCAAAAACAGCACCTGCCTCTTCCTCAACCTCGTTAAGTTCAGTTAATGGATTGAAAGTCGCTTTTTCAGTAACGGTCTTTTCTAATATCTGGTCCGCAACTTCTTCAGATGAGGCGAATAGTTGATATTGTCCATTGCTGTGGTCTTTAACCAGACTGCCTTGACAGTATATGGCGACAGCCAAAGGTTCGTCTGTGGGAGACAGCAAGTGCGTCAGCTTAGGCTCCATCAGATAAGCTGACTCATAAGATAAGTACAGCAACCAACCATGTTGAAATGGACTGTTAAAAGCCTTTTGATTTGGCTTTGTATCAATTGTTTTTAACAGCTGTTTCAGCTGCTGCTGATCATAAGCCACAACCTCAATCGATGGAGCGGCAAACAGAATGTCAAAACCTCCTGTAGTTGAATTCGATGACTGACTTTCTAGTAAGGCTGGAAAAAAACCCGGTTTATCAGCCGCACAAGCCAATAAATCGGGTTTAATTGATAATCTGCGACAAATCAATTCAACACACAGTTTATTTTACTTTCAAACTATTGAAAACCAGCGAACCATTAGTTCCACCGAAGCCAAATGAATTTGAAATAACCACATCCACCTTCGATTGGCGCGCCATATTCGGCACATAATCTAAGTCACACAATGGGTCAGGATTGGTTAGGTTAATGGTTGGAGGTAAAACCTGATCTTTAATTGCCATCACACTAAAAATGGCCTCAATACCACCGGCCGCCCCCAACAAATGACCCGTCATCGATTTAGTGGAAGACACTGCCAAATTGTGAGCATGTGAACCAAATGCCACTTTCACCGCATCACTTTCGCCCTGGTCACCTTGCGGTGTTGATGTACCATGCGCATTAACATAATCAAATTGATTTGAATTTAAGCCAGAATCTTTGATCGCATTAACCATACAACGAGCGGCCCCTTCTCCACCTGGAGAGGGTGCTGTCATATGATGTGCATCTGAGCTCATACCAAAACCAGAAAGCTCGGCATAAATTTTAGCGCCACGTTTGACTGCATGTTCATATTCCTCAATCACCATAACACCAGCACCATCTCCCAAGACAAAACCATCTCGTTCAGAATCCCATGGTCTAGAAGCAGAAGTTGGATCATCATTTCTGGTTGACAAGGCTTTGGACTGAGAAAACCCTCCAATGGCAACTGGGGTTGAGGCATGCTCAGCACCGCCACAAACCATCACGTCAGCATCACCATAAACGATAGAGCGAAAAGCCATACCAATACTATGGGTGGCAGAACTACAGGCGGAAACCATTGCAAGATTAGGCCCTTTTAAACCATATTTAATGCTTAAGTGACCTGCTGCCATATTAATAATTGTACTGGGAATAAAGAAAGGAGAAATCCTTCTTGGCCCTTTTGATAACCATGTTTCAGTGGTGTTCTGAATACCCAAGATGCCACCAATACCCGCACCTACGTACACACCAATGCGCTCCGCATTCTCTGCTGTTACTACCAGTCCAGAATCTTCAATCGCATCTTGGCCTGCGGCCATCGCGTAGTGAATAAATGGATCCATTTTCTTCGCATCTTTAGAAGAGATGTATTCAGTGATATCAAAATTTTTGATTTCACCAGCAATTGTTGTGGCAAAACTACTGGTATCAAAATGGGTAATGGGTGCAATCCCACTGACCCCATTCACAATATTGTCCCAAGCATTTTTCAATGTATTCCCCACTGGCGAAATGATTCCCATACCAGTGACCACTACTCTGCGTTTTGTCATAATTTGTCCCCGCTTACTAGACTCAAATCGAATCTGTATAAACTCAAAAAGCCACGATAAAATCGCAGCTTTTCTATTGTGTCATAAAGGAGACTCTGATAAATCTAAAATGTCTAGGCATTCAACACTTATCAGAGTCTCCTTGTGCAAAAGATCAGGCGTTTTCAGTCACGTAATCAATAGCTTGTTGAACCGTAGTGATTTTCTCAGCATCTTCTTCAGGAATTTCACATTCAAATTCCTCTTCTAATGCCATGACTAACTCAACTGTGTCCAAAGAATCAGCACCTAAATCATCCACAAATGAAGCTGAATTACTTAATTCTGATACTTCAACATCTAAGTCCAATTGTTCAACAACAATTTCTTTAACTTTGTTTTCTACGTCACTCATTTAGCGTTTACCTATGTAAAATAGCATATTGTATGCAAGGTTTATAAAATATTCCACCCTTAAATTGTGATGGATATGTGTTATTCAAGTCTTTGCTTATAATTTGTTTCAAACGTCTGTTTACTATCATGCCACATTTCGCGGCATAAACAAGCCATTTAAGCCATATACATTCCACCATTGACATGCAATGTTTCACCCGTGATATAAGCACCAGAGTCTGAAGCTAAAAACAGCACTGCATTTGCAATGTCTTGGGTACTACCCAACCGCTTCAATGGAACTTGTTCCATTAAACTGTCTTTTTGAGCCTCATCTAAATCGTCGGTCATATCGGTTTGAATATACCCAGGAGCAATCACATTAACTGTGATGCCACGTGACCCGATTTCTTTAGCCAATGATTTCGAAAAACCTATAATGCCAGCTTTAGCTGCCGCGTAATTACTCTGACCAGGATTGCCCATGTCACCAATCACCGACCCTATGTTGATTATTCTACCGGTCTTGGCTTTCATCATGCCTCTGATACATGCTTTACTCATTCTATAAATAGACGACAGATTGGTATTAATAACCTGATCCCAGTCTTCTATCCCCATTCTCATCAAAAGTTTATCATTGGTGATCCCTGCATTGTTAACCAAAATGGTCGGTAGACCGACGCCCGCCTTCATGGTTTTTAACAAAGCATCAATACTGTCTTGATTGGCTACGTCTAATACCAGCCCCTGGCCCTTAGCGGCTGCCAGGTATTCTGAAATCGCTTGAGCGCCTCGTTCAGAAGTTGCTGTCCCCACAACCACAGCACCTGCTTGAGCCAAAGTTTCCGCAATGGCTTTGCCGATGCCACGGCTTGCCCCAGTGACCAATACTGTTTGTCCATTCAAATTCATGTTATACCTCGGTGATTGATTCAAGTCCCTTGGAATTCAGTAAAGGAACTAGGTTTAAATTGCGATCAAAACGCTTAAACAGACCAGACAGCACTTTACCTGGCCCACATTCTGCGACCACCTCAATGCCATCGGCTTGAAGCGCCTCCATAGTTTGTGTCCACTTAACAGGTGAATACAATTGTTCTACCAAAGATTGTTTAATTTTCGCTTGGTCTTGATGTGATTTTACGTCGACATTATGTAGAACAGGAATGGCTGGCTGAAGAAACTCAATCGCCGCAAGATCAACAGCCAGTCGATCGGCCGCTGGCTTCATCAATTCACAGTGCGATGGCACACTCACAGCTAAAGGCATGACTTTTTTTGCCCCTGCGGCCACACACAGTTCACTCGCCCTGCTAACTTCATCGACGGAACCCGCAATGACAATTTGCCCTGGCGAATTATAATTAGCCGGACTTACAGTACCAGGCATCTCAATCTGAGCTTGTTGGCACGCTTGTTCAACTAAGTTGGCATCTAAACCCAAAACAGCAGCCATTGAGCCCTTACCGGCAGGAACCGCTTGTTGCATATATAGTCCACGCTTATGAACTAAATCCAAAGCGGTTTCTAAAGTCAATGAACCGGCACAAACCAACGCCGAATATTCACCCAAAGAGTGACCTGCCAACATTCTGATATCCATCTCTTTTTTGGCTCGAACAGCACGAAAAATACCGACTGAAGTTGCCAACAAAGCGGGTTGAGTCCACTGGGTTTGATTTAACATTTCTACCGGCCCTTGATTAACCACCTCTAGCAAGTCAATACCAAGTACCTGGTTGGCTGTTTTAAAACAATCTATGATTTCTGCGTATTCCGATAAACCGTCAAGCATCCCGACAGATTGCGATCCCTGACCTGGGAAAACAAAAGCTATTTTATTCATTGTTATTAATCTTGTATTTTTAGTATTTAATGAGTGCCGAACCCCAAGTGAACCCACCACCAAAGGCTTCTAATAACAACACATCCCCACGTGCCACTTTACCACTTGTAATGGCTTCATCCAAAGCCATACCTACAGAAGCTGCCGATGTATTTCCATGCTTATCAACAGTCACAATAACTTGGTCCATACTCATATCAAGCTTTTTTGCAGTTGCCGTGATAATTCGGAGATTGGCTTGATGCGGTATCAACCAATCAATGTCAGTTTTTTTCATGTCATTGGCTTTCAAAGTTTCTTTAACGATACGGCCCAATGTCTTAACCGCCGTTTTAAAGACTTCATTGCCTTTCATGCGGATTTTCAAACCACCATTGGGCTCATTTTTAAAGCCCGTTGAAACACCCACTGTGGCATTCAATAAATGATCATTCATTCCGTCTGCATGCAAATGAGTCGACAAAATACCCGGCTCATCACTGGCTTCTAGAATGATTGCACTGGCGCCATCGCCAAACAACACACATGTGGTGCGGTCTGTCCAATCAACCATTCGAGTCAAGGTTTCAGCCCCTATGACTAAGGCCCTTTTATGTTGTCCTGACTGCAGAAATTTATCCGCCACACCCAATGCGTAAATAGAGCCACTACAAGCCGCATTTACATCCATCGCAGTGATGCCCGAACAACCCAAACCTTTTTGGATCAAACAAGCTGTGCTAGGAAAAATCAAATCTGGCGTGGTCGTTCCAACAATCAACAAATCAATGTCATCAGCTGTGATTCCAGCAACTTTCAATGCTTTTTTTGCGGCAGCCAGTCCTAATGTAGACGTGGTTTCACCTTCAACAGCCACATGTCTTTGCTTAATACCCGTGCGGTCTTGAATCCATTGATCATCCGTATCTACTATTTTTTCAAGATCGGCATTGGTTAATATTTTTTCAGGTAAATGACTGCCGGTACCAATGATTTTTGAATAAATTCTCATGTGTTTGTATTTCCTTCGACTTAATTAATTTTTTTGATGTATTCAGCCGTCCTGACTAAAGCATGATGAAAATCCGATTCATCACTGTTGCCATGTGCTTTCACCACCAAGCCATTCAAACCCAGAAGCAACGCCCCATTATATTGGGCCGGGTTAAAATTAACATCATTAAATTTACAGAACAACCGCTGCCACCAATTAAGCGGCTGTTTATTCTGTAACTGTTGAGCCAAACCTTCACAGGCTTTCAATGTGATGTTACCAACAAAACCATCACAACAAATGACATCCGCATAACCTTTAAACAAATGTGTTCCCTCACAAAAACCCAAGTAATTTAATTCAGAGCTTTGCAATAAACGATCGGCTTGTTGAACTGTATCATGACCTTTGATGTGTTCTGTGCCCACATTCAACAAAGCCACTTCTGGGTTATCGCCACAATCAAGCAACTGTGGAGCAACTCCGGCTCCCAGTTCCGCTAAAGCATACAAATCTTCAGCCTGGTATTCAAGCGTAGCCCCAATATCTAAAAGCAATGTGGGTTTGGGAAATCCAGGCACCACGGTAGCCAATGCAGGACGCTCAATCGGCGCATTGGGTTTTAACCAATACTTTGCAAAAGCAACCAACGCACCGCTGTTTCCAGCTGTTAAAACCGCTTGGGCTTGATTGTCAGCCACTGCTTTAATCGCCATAGACAGACTGCTAGATCGTTTTTTTCGCAAGGCCAATAAAGGTGACTCATCCATTGAAACAGAGTGGTCAGTTTTTATGAGTGAAATTTTTTGCGGTAGGTTTTCAAAATGATTTGAATGCCCCATCAAGTAATCTTGATCGACGAACAAGTCAATTTTAAAAGTATTTTCTTTAACAACAAACGCAACAATCGCACGCAAGCGCGTCAGTGGGTCACAGTCACCACCCATCAGATCAATAGCAATTACAGGTATGTTATCTTTCATGCTGTTATAAACAAAAATGGGTAAAGAAATCTTTACCCATTTATATTAACTTGTTCTATAACGGTTAAGCAAACCTAAAGTTCACCGGACCAGAACTTATGCGTCAGCGTCAGTCTCTTTGTCTTCAAACTGAATGACTTCTTTACCACGGTAAAAACCTTCTGGACTGACATGGTGACGTAAATGAGTTTCACCTGTTTCAGCTTCAATTGATAAAGTACTTGCTTTTAATTTGTCATGTCCACGTCTCATACCTCTTCTAGAAGGTGTGACACGGCTTTTTTGTACTGCCATTTTGCTTCTCCAAAATTACTTTAAATTTTTTACTTTAAATCTTTTAACGCAGCAAAAGGATTATTCTCAATCTCCTCGTCTGCCACTTCGTCATCATGATCTGCCAAATACTGACCGTCTAATTCTGCGCCAGGTTTTACTGGGATGTCAGGAATTAACAACAATATCTCATCTTCTAACAAGGCCTTTGGGTCAACTTGAAGACCCTCAACCCAAGAAGGCGAAACATGAGGTTCTAACTCAGCTTCATCTTCCATTTTACTGATAAAACCTACGGTATTACTGGTTTGTAACACAAACTCAAATGCCTCTAAACTTCTTTGACAGGTCAATTCCAACTTTGAATCAATTCGAATAATCGCTTCCCCCAGACCGCACTTTGCTTGTCTGAAGAGAATTTCATATTTAATCAAAGCATCCATAGAACTTATTAGTTCTGCAGGCATGCGATCCAAATCAGAGAACAAAAGCGCTCCTTTAAGCAGCCATTCTTTTCTAACAGCTGAGTTTAAATCGATTGATTCTGGTAGTGATTTAGCCATAGCTGGCGGATTCTACTGGTTTTAACATCTGATTGCAAACCAAATAAAAAGTTTTTAATGGATTATAAGTATACCTAAAACTTCAAAATAATTCAGCAGAAAAATAATCAAAATAATGGGGTGATTTTAACACGGCCATTGATCCAAATGATTTAAAAATCAGGTGCCATTTGTTATGATAGACACATCTAACTTTAAGGCGCCGAATTGCATATTCTAAAACAACCGTTGCCATACGAATCCAAATTATCAGATCGTGCATTGGCACAAATCGAATTGGTGGTTATACACTGTACAGAATTACCCAATTTATCTATGGCACGCCATTATGGTGAAACCATACACTACCCAAGTGGCACTGGTAATTCAGGCCATTATTATATAGATCGAGATGGTGGAGTCTATCAATGGGTTCAACCAACCAAAGTAGCACACCATGTCAAAGGCCACAATCAACAATCAATTGGCATTGAATTAATTAACGCTGGCAGGTATCCTAACTGGCATGACAGTCAGTATCAAACACCACAAGAAATATACAGCGCCACTTTGATTGGTAGCCTCATCAAGTTAATCAACCACTTACACACAAAGATTCCATCATTAAAACACATTGCTGGTCATGAAGACTTAGACCAAACCATGATACCAGCCACTGACAATCCTAAGACACGAATCAGAAGAAAAATCGACCCTGGCCCACTTTTTCCCTGGGACAGAGTGATGAACCGTATTCGATTAATCAATCTAGGCAGCAACGCAAAAAATTATGAATGAATTAGACAAATTATTAAAATATTTTGAACTTGAACACTTAGAAGTTAATTTATTTCGAGGACAATCCTTAGATATTGGTACCGGCCGAATATTCGGTGGACAAGCCTTGGCACAAGCCCTAAAAGCAGCCTATTTAACCACTGAAGAACATCAGGTTCATTCGCTTCACGCTTACTTCTTACGAGAAGGCGATTGTAATAAACCAGTAATCTACCAAGTGGAACGGGCTCGAGATGGGCGCACCTTCAGTAATCGCCGGGTTTCCGCGATTCAGAACGGCAAACCCATCTTGATTTTAGCTTGCTCTTTTCAAAAACTGGAAAGCGGTTTAGAACACCAAAAAACCATGCCAGACGTCCCCATGCCAGACGAACTGACGGAAAAGACTTTAATTCCGGGTGACAAGATCAAACACCTCTCGCCCAGAATGCGAAGAACCTTAACCACCCAAGGTCCATTTGAATTTCGCTTTGTTGATGACGTTGATCCTTTTGACAGTGAAGCCAAAGAACCCATCAAAAGAATATGGTTCAAAGCTCGGTTCCCATTAGAGGCCGACCAATCCATTCATCGCTGTTTATTGACTTTTGTTTCAGATTACCATTTGGTATCAACGGCTACGCTGCCTCATGGTGTGTCTTACTTAGACCCCAAATTACAATTTGCCAGTTTAGACCATGCCATGTGGTTTCACCGCCCCTTCCAAATTGATGATTGGCTATTGTATGACTGTGACAGCCCAAGCGCCTCAGAAGCCAGGGGGTTTGCCACAGGCCATGTATTTGATATCAAGGGCAATTTAGTGGCATCAACCGCACAACAAGGATTGATGCGGCTATGGGATGAAGCCAAGTAGCATGAAGCCGAGCAGCTGGAAAAAATACCTACTGATTACCAGCGGCTCATTGTTATTGGCTGGTGCCATCGCTTTCTTTTTATTGCCTGCGCAAATTGTAACTGGTGGTACACCAGGCATGGGTATTTTGCTGCACCTGATTTTCCCTATTCCAGTCGGTGTTGCCATGTTGTTAATCAACATTCCACTGATTCTGGTTGGAATCAAATTCATTGACTCTGGCTTTGCGGCCAGGAGCATATACTCAATGGCACTAACGGCAGTTGCGGTTGATTTATTCAGTTACTATTTGACAGCTCCCGAAATTCAGAGCCTGTTGTTATCGACTTTGTATGGCGGTATTTTTGCGGGTCTAGGCGTGGGCTTGGTACTTAAAGGCAATGCTTCCGCTGGGGGCACCACCATCGTAGCCAGAATCATTGCCAACTACAGCCATTTCAAACCAGCACAAATTATTCTGATGATGGACAGTCTGGTCATTCTTACCATTGGCTTGATTTTTAAAGACATGGAAAAAATACTTTGGAGCATGATCAGTATTTATGTCACCGCCCAAGTAATCGATCGAATCCTGACCGGAACGGTTACTGAAAAAACCATTAATATTGTCTCAAGCAAACTTGAAGACATAGCCCATGCCATTTCATCCCAAATGAATCGAGATGGCACCATCCTAACGGGTCAAAATTTAACCGGCGAACACACCAAACAAATCTTATTCGTGGTGATTGATGCCAGACGAATCAATCAACTCAAAGAATTAATTCTGGCTATTGATGACCAAGCATTGATGGTCACCATGGAAGCCAGCGAAATGATGGGCGACAGCCGCATTTCAAGGATTCTCAAACAATAATCAACTTTTAATTGTTGTCGGTTTGACTTTTATTATGGCTATGCCCAAACAAGCAAATATGATTGCAACAATTGGATTAAGTACATTCAATAACGCAAAGGGCGCATATTCCAAGACAGAAATACCCAGTGTAGCTGAATAAAAAGCACCAGCCACACTCCAGGGGATCAAAGCAACAATCAAAGTAACACCCTCTTCGACTGACCGAGATAATACCGATGGATCAATCCCACGATCCTTATAAGACTGTTTATACAATTCACTGTTAAGTAAAATTGCAATATAAGCTTCACTCAAAGCCGCCGCCGTTAAAATCCCCGTTCCAATGGTGGTTGCAACCAAACCACCAACTGACTTAACCCGTTTAATCAAGCCACCTAACAGTGCTTGAACAAACCCAGCCCCTTGTAGGATGCCACCCAATGCAATGGCGATCATTGCGAGCAACAAAGTCCAGGCCATGCTATACAGTCCACCACGCCCCAATAAGTCATCTATACTTTCAATGCCCGTATCAGTTTTACTGTTTGAGAACAGAGCTTGGGTTAAATCATACAATGATTCGTTTTGAACAAACAAAGCAAGCAAACCAGCAATCAAAACACAGGCCGTCATACTGATCTCTGGGGCAAATTTTTTGAAACTGAGCACAGCCATCACCACAACCGGCCACAAGGTCAACCATGGATTTAAATTGAATTGATTGGCCAATGCCATTTGAATATTTTGAATTTGCTTATTTGAGCCTTCAGCTGCTGCAAAACCAAATCCTACGAATGTAAAAATAACAACCACCAATACGAAAGTAGGCACTGTGGTCATCATCATCGAACGTATATGTGCGTACAAATCAGTTTCAGCACTCATGGAAGCTAAATTTGTGGTGTCCGATATGGGAGACATTTTATCACCGAAAGTAGCACCAGAAATCACCATGCCAGCGATCCAGGGTAATGGCAGCTGAAGGGCTGCGCCTATACCCATAAAGACAACGCCTAAGGTAGCAACAGTTCCCCATGAGGTTCCAGTCAACACTGACATCAGCGCGCACAGCACAAAACCTACCGGTAAAAACAACTGTGGGGTCATCCAATCTAAACCATAATAAATTAAAGTGGCCACCGTACCGCTTTTCATTAACGCCGCGATCACCAAGCCAATTAATAAAAATATATAAAAGGCGGGTAAAGCTCGATTGATGGCTCCACTCATCATTGCCCTGATGGTTTCATATTTAAAACCAAGTAGCCATGCATTTGAGGCCACCCAAATCACGGACACAAACAAGGCCATGTGAAGCATTTGACCCAAGACAAACATGCCAGTAGCAATCAACCCAAATAAACCAAGGAACACCAACAAGGCATGTGCGAACACCACTTGCTTGTTATTCATTAATCATACCTGAGTAATCACGTCTTTGATGTCGGGCCAACCCCATAAGTTCAGTGAAACTGTTCATGACTTGAGCAACTCTCACGTTAAATAATTCAGCAGATTGACAATTCATAAACACCATCCAAGAAACAAAACAGCCTCATTGTACCGTAAAATATTTTTGGATTTTTTGAATTCGAATTAAAGCAACCACCATCAGAACCATTCTGACAAATCACCAACCACCACCGCCACCGCCACCGCCTCCACCACCTGAAAAACCACCACCGCCTCCCGATGATGATGGCGGTGTCGATGCCGAAGAAATGGTAGAGGCCATGCCACTACTTATTTGACTGAAGCCACTGGATGAACTGGATAAATTAAAATGCCCACCTGAATACCATTGAGGGCTGTAATCATTATTGTTTGGATCAATACCCGCAGATTTCAAATGGCTAGCAAAACGTTGTGACCACTTATTTTCAACACCCAATGCGATGGCATAGGGTAAATATTGTTCAAATAAATCAGGTGTCATCTCGGGCGGATGCATGATATCTAAACGGTGCTGCTCCGCCGTGGAAAGATACAGTTTAAACCCTTCAATTTCATCCATCAATTTTCGACCAAATGGAGTGGGTGATTTAAGCAAGTAAATAAAGGCCGCATTGACCACCAACAAGAAACCACCAAACACAGCGACCTCAACAGGTAAGTCACGACCCATGCTGTTGAATATGGCGAATGAAAATATGCCCATAAAAAACAAATTACCTAATTCTACTTTGCCTTTGAAGGATTTTTGGATGGTGAAAGTCGCATACCCTGCCACTCCAAATAGGGCTGCATATGCACCGAACATTTCACCATTAAATAAATTTAAATGAATCATCAAAAACACCAAAGTCAATACGCTGATAGCAACACCAAAATATCCCAGCATTTTGTTGTCTTTAAAACATTTTGTTTTGTACTCACTTTTCAACCGGTCACTCACTTGTTTCATCACAGTTTTGATTTTAGAATCATATTTTTTATCTATCCGGATACGCTGGCGAGAATTAAACAAACTCCGCATAATGATGTGTTCACCAGATGACATGGGGCTGAGTTTTTTACCGCCAACGTCAAGTTTAATGACATCATAACCTGAACTCACTTTCTTCAATTCAACATAGCCCTTTACTGCTAAATTAATCAGGGCTGCAGTCAAGTTTTTATGCCCGGTTTCTTCTTGCAGAATATACCTCATGGCAGCTGGAGAAATGCCCTTGGGAGGATAAAACAAGGGAACAATAACACCGGCATCGGGATCTCTACCTACTTGATGCCAAGCCAACAAATAAAACATCAGCAATGACAACAAAGCCACAACCATCAAAACCCACATTAAATTGTCACTGAAAAAATCCAACAACCAATTTGAATCATTGATAATAAACCCTTTAGGAATTTCAAGACTGAATGTCAAACCCTGATAAGGCTCAAGAGACCTCGTGCTTTGAATACTGATTACACTGCCATTAATTTTGCTGGTGTAATCAGCACTTGTCTCACCGGCAAAACCAGTCCATACATCACTGCTTACCATAGCCATTGAAACACCATCTGGCAATTGAACTTCAACCGTCACTTGAGTCATACTGAAACGCCAATCATTGCCTGTCACATTCCAAGCAAACCGATCATAGTCATCCATAAAAGCAATTTGTCGATTGGTCCTGTAACTGATGGTATAAACTTGTTCGCCACGTTCAACCATGCGATTGCGGTCGCCAACGTATAAGCGAACACCATTGCTCAATTTGCTGGTGTGGTATGGCTCGATGTTGTTATTCCTCATGACTGTAATCACATCGAAATCAACTGTCGACTTAGTCAAAAAGGCCGTCTTATATAATGTTGGAAAATCTCGATAAATCCCCCGTTTGATGTTGTTATGTTCCACTTCAACTGCAATGGTTTCTGTAACAAATATATCTCCGTTTGATTTAACTTCAATCAGACTGTGAAAACTATTGATCTGTTCTTTTGCAGCAGCTTGAAAACTCAGAACAAACAAGCAGAATAATAAAAATAATTGCTTTACCATCAAATTAAAACTTAACTTCAGGGTTTTCAGCGTGCTTGGGGTTTTCCAACTCAAAAAATTCAGCTTCTCTGAAATCATATTTATTGGCAATCATATTTGAAGGAAATGATTGAACCGCCGTGTTGTATTCACGCACCGCTCCATTGTAATACCTTCTTGCATATTGAATATCATCTTCAATTTTCTGCAGCTGTTGTTGTAAGTCAATGAAATTGGTATTGGCTTTTAAATCTGGATACGCTTCGACTTGGATCATTAACCCAGACAAAGCTTGTGATAATTTTTGTTCATCTTCACTTTGCTGACCAGGCGTGTGTTTACTTCGTGCTGCATTGCGCAGTTCAATCACCTTTTCCAATGTTGTTTGTTCGTGTTCAGCGTATTTTTTAACCACATTGACAATATTAGGAATCAAATCATGTCGCCGTTTAAGCTGAACATCAATGCCACTCCAACCATCTTCTACATGATTCCTTTTTTTCACCAAACGGTTGTATATCGAAATAGCCCAAAAAAACACTGCACCGACAACCAACAGCACAAACAATAAAAAATTAGCGCCTCGCATGGCCCTCTCCAAATTAAATATCAGCAATAATTATAACTTAATCAACACTTAATTATGAAGTGCCATAAGTGACATGAGACAATCAGTTAAGTTAAGCAACCTGCGCACAACCACACATCAACAACGAAGGTTTTATTGGGGGTTGAAAAAGGTGTCCAGATGTATCTTTTTCAATACACATTGAATTGAATTGAATTGAATTGAATTGAATTGAATCGATTCAACCCAGCCAATCTAATTTTCGCGGAGTTAAACCATCTCATCCATTAAATCTTCATGCACTTCACCATCCCATGGATGGAGCATCATCAATTCTTTGAGTTGAGCAAATTGTTCAGGGAAGCGCATGATGACTTTGTGTGGTTGTGGCACCATATTCTTATCAACTATTAAACCAAATTCTACTTGGCCGTTATATGACAAAATACTGATACCCATGCCTATGGTGCCATTCTGCGGCACCCAGAACATGGTTTTTTCCACTTTACATCCTGCGATGTACAGCGGCACTGATGGGCCGGGAACATTGGTTAATACAGCTGTGGCTTTCTTAGAAAATTGATTCAACAACAAATTTTGAGCCGCCTGGGGAGCCAATCCAATCATGCTTAATAACCCCAATGAAACCAAGGCTTGCTTTGATTTTTTTAATTCATTCATCTCATGATGAACATAAGCCAGCCGTTTTAATGGATTGGCTTCAAATATAGGTAAATTCAAAAACACCAAACCAAAATGATTGCCCAGCTCTTTTGCGTGCTTTAAAGGCCTTAAATTGACTGGTACAGTGGCTCGAATAACCTTTTCATCAGGATCATCACCACGCTCAATCATGTATTCTCTCAATGCACCGGCTAAATTTGAAATCAGTACATCATTAACAGTGGTACCAGTGGCTTTGGCAATGGCTTTCACCTCATCCAAAGGCAATGATTGTGACCAAGCAACTCGCTTTCGAGTGCACAATTCTGACTTAAACACTGTTTCAGGGTCATTACTTAAGGTCAAGGCATTGAATAATTCTTCAGCAATATCAACCGAATCACCGACACTCTGTTCAATTAATGAAGGGTCTTGAAATATTTTTTTACCTAACTCACTGACCTCGTTCATTAATTTCAAAGAATGAGCAAATTGTTTTTTAGCTGGATTAATGACTTGTTTGAGTAAGCCCAGTTTCTGATGCTCTTCTTTTTGGGTTTCATCAACATCAAATTCTAAACTTTTTTCTCGGCTGGTACTGGTCATTGACAACAACACTTGTATCAAAGCAATGCCATCAGCATAACAATGATGAATGCGAGAAACCACCACTGGACCTTGCTTGTAATTTTCTACTATATGAAATGACCAAAGTGGCTTGTTCTTATCCAAAGGCGTAGACGCCAAGTTACTGACATAATCTTGTAGTTCTTTATAGTCGGCATTCCCAGGCAAAGCGACTCTACGTACATGTGCAGCCATGTCAAAATACTTGTCATCTTGCCAATAAGATCCACTGGCCGTTTGGTGAGCGAGTTGACGAAATCGGCGGTACTTCAAAAATTTATGCTCTAAAACCTGAATAAATTGACTTAATTCAGGCATTTTGTCCAAAAACATCAAGCCAGTAATCATCATTAAGTTATGCGGAGTCTCCATTCGCAACCAAGCAGTATCTACTTTGCGCATGGGTTCTTTTTTACTGTCAACGTATTGGAACATAGAGAATTTTTTTTAGTTTTAATTTATCCTTCCTTCATTATAATAGAAAGCATGAATAAATATACAGCCGTCTGCTTTTAATGGAAGAATCCTTCGAGTTAACCATTCCGAACTTTACTTTGGGCAAAGAAATTGGTCGAGGTGGTATGGCCCGTGTGTTTTTGGGTGAACAAAAAGAGCCTAAAAGGAAAGTCGCGATTAAAATCGTAACACCACAGGGTAATGACCCAAAGATCTTAGAGGACTTACAAAAAGAAGGCGACACAGTCGCTCAATTTTCACACCCCAATATTGTCACAGTTTTTTCATGCGGTGTGATTGAACACAACTACTACTTGGCCATGGAGATTCTTGGCGGTGGGGATTTGGCTCAAAAAATTGAATCCGGCATCACCGAATTAGAAGCCTTCAATATCATGTTAGACATGGCCAAAGCACTAGAACACTCGCATAAACGGGGTACTTTACACCGCGACATCAAACCTGAAAATATTTTATTTCACGAAGATGGCCAAGCTGTTTTGGTGGATTTTGGTATCGCCAAAGCACAAAATTCTGTCAGTGAATTTACTCGAGTGGGTGCAGTGGTTGGAACCCCGCACTACATGAGCCCTGAACGCGCATTGGGCAAGGAAATAGACGAACGTTCTGACTTGTATGCCTTGGGCGTGGTTTTATATGAAATGCTGATGGGCAAGAAGGTTTTTGAGGGTGGAGATACATTTGCCATCAGTTATGCCCATGTACATGAACCCGTTCCTGACTTACCCGAAGAAAAGGCCAAATACCAATCTTTACTCAATAAATTATTGGCAAAAAGTCCAGATGATCGATTTCAAACGGCCACCCAACTTATTTCGCAATTAAAAAAATATTTGCGACGTTTGAAACCAGTGACTGACACCACCCATTCATTTGCGCCATTACCAGAAATGGCGTTAACGAAAAAGAAAACCAGCCCACTGCCCTTTGTCATCACAGGTATTGTCATAGTCATGGCCGTGTTAATTGGTACCTGGTTTATGAACCAACAAAACACCATTGAACTGAACCAGACTGAACTTAACTCAGAACAATTACTTGAGGTTTCCAATAAATTAGGCGCTGCCGATGTGTTTTTTAAACAACAAAATATCAACCAAGCTGAAGCGCTCTATTTGTCTGTATTAACCGAGTTTGATTGTAAAAACGAAGATGCCAGAAATCGACTTAAGCTATTAAATCGAGCCAAGTACGATCAAATTATTGCAGCCTGCGACTGATAAAAAAAGCGGTCTCGCTTTGACCGCTTTTAAAATCCCTTAATCCATACAATCAAATACTGTCAGGCAAGAAATAAAATTCACTGCCTTCATGTCCAGCATGTTTAACAGCTGTGTATTCTGGTATTTGTTGGATACCTGAAAGCTTAGATCTTAACTTCACTTGTTGCTCCAAAGCTTTGTACAGTCTATAGCCCTCCATCACCCCATCATTTTCATTCAACACATCTAACAGCGCTGAAGCAAAAATGGAATGGCCATCACCACCACTGTCTAACACTGGTTGCAAACCACCAGAGGTCAACACCGTTCTGGCTTTGACTCGCGAAGTGAATAAGATGTCATTTTCAGCCACATCCTCTGGAAACGGTCTGATGGCAGAACCTGACATGGTTCCTGAATAACAAGAATCCGCAATAACCATAACATGCTTGGCTTGCATACTAGACATGAACTCAGTGATTACATTGTTTGGAATCCACGTTTTTTTATCATTCATTTTTGCATCAGTTGGTATCCAAAACCCATCTTGCTTCTCATCTATCAAACCATGTCCAGCATAATAGACAACCAAATTATCGTACTTACCCAATTTTTCCTGATAATCCGCCAAAGCCTCAATAATTTGCATATGCGTGGCATTTTCTAATACCTTGGTTTTATAACCATAGGTGTTTTTCAAAACCAAGCCAATGTCTTTGGCGTCGTTAATGGCCGTCCCTAAATCCTCAAGGTCATCGTAAGTGTTATTACCAATAACCAGCGCATGGTAATCACCCAAATCCTTTTTGAATCGTTTGGTAAACAGGTCGGTCAAATAGCGGGGTTTAATTTGCTCTAAAATTTGTCTAACCACAACAAACTGCTCAACTGATTTTGAACCATCATTTTTGATGGCTTCAATACTTACTGGCGTATCTTCATTATCAAGCAATGTCACATTGACACTAAATATACCCGTATCGGTCAATTTATCCGTTATATTTTGATTATTTAGGGTTAATCCAGCCACTTCAGCGGGTGGGTTCACACTACCCATAATTGACATTGATTTAGCTGATTGATTCGAGATCGGAATGCTTCTTATCCCCCTAGTTAACATAATATCCGGAGTAATTACATTGATCCCGAAATCATCATTCATTGCAAGTTCTTGACCATTTTCTGCTGCAATTTTCCGAACCAATGAGGACGCCAACTCTTTAGACAACAGGTTTTTACTGGTCAAATCTTTTACTTGCTGCTCCAACTGTGCGATTTGTAGTTTAACCCCTGAATCATTTGTGTTTTCACGCAAAGCCATTTGCAACCTTTGCAATTCGCTGTTGGCGTTTTTAATATATTCCTGAGTTTTTTGATAGTTTGCACTGACATCAGTTAATTCATTTCTGAGCTTAGACACCTCTCTTTCAAGCTGGATTCTTTGGTATTCTTTTTCTCTTCGATCCATCAAGTCTTGCTCTGTCACCAATTCAAGCTTTGCTTCCGAAACACCAGCCGCTTGGCGATATAAATTAATCGCTTTAACCGCGTCTTGCTCAACGCCAAGTCCTTTTTCATAAAGACTCCCTAAGTTCAACTGAGCCGATGAATTTCCTTGGTCTGCTGCTTGTTGGTACCAACGAGCGGCTGTTTCATAATCTGGCGTACCATTAATTCCTTTTTCAAACAATTCACCCATGTAATTTTGTGCTGTGGCATCACCTGAATCTGCTTGTTGTTTCCATACTTTGGCCACTGTCGCAAAATTAGCTTCATCATAAGCCACATACTCCCCACCTCGCACTGCACATTCTTTGGCAGTTAATTTGGCTGGTTTACGTGGCGGGATATAAGTAAAACTCTGTCCCAATTGTCTGATTTGTGGTGGCAATAAACAATCAACAATATAAAGTTGATCAGGTGTGATCTGCCCCTCTTTAACACCTTTTACCTTTTTAGATCTTTTGGCTGATACATCACCAACAGCCAATGAAAACATGGCAAGAAAAACCAGTCCGTTTTTGAAAAATACGTGTTTCATGTTATCACCTTTAAAATTCAAATCTGGCACCTAAATTGATGGTACCTCGTGTAAATCCTTCTAAGCCAAATATACTTCTGTAATTAATATAGGCTTGTTTGCCATTGGCGCCAATAAAGACCAACCCCACTCCTGCCGACCCATAAGTCCTGTCAGGCTCATCGGTTTCAATATAAAATATTTCATCATCAGGGGCGGTGATAAACCGGGCTTCCAGCAAACCGCCATCATTCTCAGTTTCACGACTGAGGTTAATATCAAACTGCGGCGTAATGATGCCATTTTTCAAACTTATGGCTCTTGAAATGCTGGTACCCACAGACCAAACCATACTTTCTACTTCTTGATTGGCAATCGCAAAATTAAAGCCCCCAGCTCCAGTTTCTTCAAAGGCATCTATTGAAGTTTTGACATACCTAAATGAAGCATTCGGCGTTATGTTCCAAGCATTTTTATTAAAGTGGTAGCCCATACTCATAGCAACAGAGTATTGATTGGCATTGGTTTTTCCACTGGCCACTCGATCGATAGAAATATTATCCAGGTCAAAATTGATGCGACGTTTCTGTTCAAAATCAGGACTGCCATAACTGATTCTTCCATCAACATAAAAATTATCCTTAATATAAAAAGAACCATATCCGGTTAATGTAAATCCAGTTGATTTCATTTCTGCCTCATCTTCAATTTCTGAGTCAAAATTAGCGTATCCCAAAGCCACACCAGCTACTTTATTGGAACTGAAACGGTAATCCACACCAGCAGTTAAACCATAAGTATCAAAATCAAATCCTAATTCACGACCGGTCGCATCACGCTCGCCCATTGAAATAGTACCATTAACGAAAAAGCCCCAAGGCGAAACAAAGTCACTGATGTTACTGACGTTCTGTTGTTCTTCTTCCGATTGGTTTAAATAAGCCAGCATGCCTAAGGGTATAGACTCATTACCATACCGACCATTCAGTCCAGCCACACTTATACCAGCTCCACCGCCACCCCTTAATTGAGACAACCTAGAATCAATGTTTCTGAATTGAGATGTGATCATTTCAGAAGCAGATGTCGATTGCCCAACCACTTCATTAGGGGTAATTTCTTCCATCGCATTGATAATAGCCGCCCCATTTTCTGGGCGAGCACTGGCGATCATTTCCTCACACAAACCTTCAATCGCCATGAAATAACTGCGGGCACAATAACTTGATACATTTCTAATCGTTCGCATCACTGTCTCACTGGCGGCACCACCCACTGCATTTTCAAACAAGTCAAAAATTTCGCCTTCTGTTGGAGTCCGACTGACTTCATTGGTAAATCCAACCATGTTATTGCCTGGTTGAGGGTCCATTGATGAAGATTCAATCATCGCATTGACGGTGATAGGTTGGGAGCTTTGTATAACTTGTTGCGTGGTTACCAACAAATCTATATCTTGCAGCATACCAACTGTATAGCTACCAGGATATATACAACTCACTGAACTGCTGTTAGCCTGACAAACCCATTGACCGGAATTCATCACTTGTACCTGTGAAATTAAACCACTTAGGTTTGCCGTTAGTTTTGTTTCTACTGCCTGATCAGGTCCATTGTTGCGACTTCTTAATGTCAATTCGAGCACATCACCTTGGCTGATGTCTTGATTATTCGACACCATTTCTAATGCCAAGTCAGCATTCAAACTTTCCGAAGAAATTACATTAATTTGTGTCAAACCTTGGTTGTTTGTCAAATCTGGATCAATGGCATCAGAAGAAACATCAACCATATTAGTTAACAACCCATCATATCCAATGCTGAAACTTCCTTTGAGCATGATTTGGACTGTTTGACTTATCCCTAAAGTGGAGATTTCGCAAGCCAACGAGGCAGTTAGCAATGTACATGAAACACCATTACCAACCAAAACGTCCTCCGCCAAAAAACCAACTGGAAAAATATTTTGAAGCCGTACATTATTAGCCTCATCAGGTCCATTATTACTGATATCAATGGTCCAGCTTATACTTTCTGTGCTTATCACTTCTTGTACATCAGATGATATCTGAGTAGCGATGTCGGCAACCGCAGTATCATCACCACCCGTTGATACCTCTACATTAACCGATGATTGATTGTTGACCAAGTTTTGATCCTGAACCAATACAACCTGGGCGGTGTTGGTTATTAAACCATTGACATTAGGTGCAATCACATCGAGTTGTAGCTGGGTTGTGGATCCGGAAGATAATTGACCCGCAAATTGACAGTTTAATGCCGTTGTTCCAACGCAACTCCAATTTGTTCCCACCACATTTTGAAAGACAACACCCGCTGGCAACTCATCTGTAACCATAAAGCCTGACTGCTCATTAAGTCCATTATTGGTCACATCTAACAAGTAACTAAAAGCACCTTGTGGTGCAACCTGTGTCACTGAAGCCGACTTCATCAGTGAGAGGTCATTTGCATAGTCAAATGTAGTCCCCAAAATGGTTGTATTTGCAGTGGCCACTTTACTGACACCATCAGCGATGACAGCTACATTGGTACCAACCACATTATTCGATCCATTGGATGTCAAAATAAATGAAACATTCAGCAAAGACCCAATAGGCAATGGATTTGAATTGGTACAAATTACGCGTCTATTGATGGTTTGACAATTCATTTCTGAAGTTTCAACACCCACTAATTCAGCATGAACGGGAAAGGCAAAATTTGCGGTAATATTGGCTAAATCAAAATGACCAGAATTTCTTAATTGCAAGCGATGTTCAAAAGGTTCACCGGCCTCAACCTGTGCAACTAAACTGTTTAAACTGACTGCTATGTCACTGGCGGAAAAATGAGTACTTAAAGACTGAAATACTGGATTTAACAATTCATTCGCATCGGCAGTCACTGACAAGTCATAGGCCTGATTATTAACCAAAACAGTTGGAGTCGTTTGTTGAAGTGACACACTCAGTGAGTTATTGGGTGGCATAGAATTAGCCAATGAACAAATAACAGTTCCTGCGTTTTCTGAGCAAGTGATTCCAGGATCACCTGTAAATCCGTTATATACAAAATTTTGTGGTAAAACTGCATCAATTACAACACCCGTTAATGTAGTGACTCCTGTGTTGGTAAATAAAATATCAAAAGTAACGTCATCACCTGGGTCTATAGGTGATGGGTTTTGCGTTAACAGTAAAGCACCTTCAGAACTTATTAAATTCACAGTACTTGAATCAGAAACCACAGTCCCTGTGTTGTCACCCATGGCGGTCATTTGATTGGTGATTGTACTGGTTGCAGTATTGGTAGTTGCCATTACATTCATAACTATTTGGTCGTTGTTACCAGCATTCAATGGTCCATTTCGGGTACAGTCAACCACTTCGCCAACCGCATTGGTACTCAAAGGTAAGCAGGTCCATCCAAATGTATCAAACCCCATCAAGGTAACTTCAGGAGGTAAACTGTCTGAAATACGGACATTAATCGCATCATTAGCCCCTGTATTATCTACCTTGAGCACATAATCAAACAAACTGCCATACGCCACCTCCGTTACGTTGGTGGCCGCAATTTCAGCAGACTTACTGGCCACAATGGTGGTAACCAAAGGCGCATTGATAACATCGACTTGACTGCTTGAATTATTGGCTAAATTAGAATCGGCAGTACTGTTGATACTGGCTTGCACAATTGCATTGGTCGCAGGGGCAACTGTGACTACTTCAAAACTAAAATCATGGGTACTGAATGAAACAAAAGCAGCTCCTTGTCTGTCACAATCAATTGCCCCCCCTGTTGGCGAGCCATCGTGCGAACAGAACCACCCTGGGGCAGCGGCTAAATTGGCATTCGAAAAACTCACTTCGGACGGTAATGTCACATCAACGGTTACATCAGTTGGGTTGGCTGATGAACCCATTGGGTTATCCACACGAATGTCATAAACAATGGAATCACCTTGATTATAAATACCGGAAGTGGAGTTAAATACCAGTGATAAATCAGCATCAGCTGGGTTTATCCCAATGACCGTATTGGTAGTATCATTACTTGGATTAGGGTCAAAATCACTGGTCATTGTCGCCGTTGTGAGCAAACCAGTTCCCGAACTATCAGCCAAAGCCAAAATATCAATCAATATGTTATCACCAATAGGTACTGGCGTTCCTTGACTGTCGCAAGTTAGGTTACCACCAGTAGGAGAACCATCATGGACACAAGACCATCCGGCGGCTTGAACCAGTTGAGTTGAGCCGAATACCAGTTGATTGGGCAAAGTGGTCACAACCGATACGTTTGGAGGCGTGCCCGTTGAACCCAAGGGGTTATTTATGGCCAAGCCCATCGTAATGGCATCACCAACTGAATAAATGATTGAATCAGCGTTCAATAACACTGCTAAGTCTGCCGATACACCCACTCCTGTTATGGCTGCCGTGGCTTGATTCAAATCACTGGTAAATGGATCAAAATGTGCCACATTGGTGGAAGATGCCGTGACTGTATTGTTTATCAGACCAGTACCATTAACAATCATTCGAACGACTGCTGTATGTGAGTTGCCATTCGCCAAGCCAGGAGCATCACAAATTATTTGATTATTACCCGCTACAAAGGTACAAGATATACCATTTTCACTCACCACAGAATCAAAAACCAATCCGCTGGGAATGTCATCAGTCAGTCGGACATCATAAGCATCATTGGGTCCATTATTCACCATGCCAATGGTGAACTCTACAGGCTGGCCTTGATTAACTGAACTTGAGCCATTAACCACTTTAGTCGCACTTAAGTCTGCATCAAAAGTTTGCACAGTAAAGGCCACATTGCTGGAGTTATCTAATGAATTATTGTCAACAAATGATGAAGTGGCTATATTGTTTATCAAATCACCGACATTGCCATCAACAACCACTGTAATTTCCACACCATCTACAGCAGCAGTCACTGGCAAATTGACCGCATTGCATAAAACTGTTGGCGCAGTATAAGAACATGTGAAATTACCTAAAGGATTTAAACTTTGAAAGGTTACGCCTGCAGGCAACGTATCGGTCAAGTCAACATTGCTGGCATCACCTCCTCCTGTGTTGTTGACCTCTATTCGATAGGTTAATGTATTGCCGTACGGGATACCAGTAGGATTACCGATGATCGATTTAACCACATTAATTTCTGGAAAAGCACCCGGTGTTACCACAAAGGGTTGATCACTGCTGTTGTTACTAAAATTAAAATCGACTTGATCACCTGTCACTGTTGCCGTATTGATATAATTGTTAGCCAGGGCAGTAGAATCAACAATCGCTGCAATGGTTAAGACAACGCTACTGCCCATCGGCAGGAGTGGCACATCACACTGCACTAGAGAACCTTGGTTCGAACATGCGGGGCTTGAACCTACAGCCTGAAACACCAAGTTATTTGATAACAAGTCATCTATTACAACCACATTGGTGGCTGCATCCACACTGGATAAATTGGTAACCGTTAAATCAAAACTCAAGAGGTCAGTAGGAGCAACGACGGCTGGAAAACCGGAACTGATAGATTTTAAAATCTCCAAATCGACACCAGCACCAGTCACAAAATCTATATCGCTGATGATACTTTCATTGCCTGGATTTGAATCCCCCAAAGCATTCGTCATACTGGCATTTACCGCACTGAGAACAGTGGTTGGTGATATTGGAGAAGTGAGGCTTAAGTTCAAATCAGAACTAAAACCTACACCAAATAAAGTGTTATAACTACAATCAATTTGTGACGTGACTTGAATACAATTCCAATTCAAATCACTGGATGTCACATTAACAGGTTCAATTTGATTGTTAAGAAAAAAAGATACAATGGTTTGATCCCCTTCAGGAAAAGGACCATTATTGGTAACGGTGTATGTTAGCATTTGAGGGGACCCTCCGGCTGGTAAGGTAATTGGATTACCAAAGGGTGAAACGGTCAGTTGAAAATCCGTTTGACCCCATACGGATGTGGCTGACATTATCAGCAAAACCGTCAAATAATACTTCAATTGAAATAAACTTTGCATATCCCTTCTCTCTTTTGTACGCCTCGTCAGGCAATCGTTACCATTAAACTATAAATTATTTTGGACATGAAACAATTAATTTTCAATCGTTTACAAACAAATTTAAAGAAATTGTGGTGCATGTCACAAAAAACATTCTTTAAATTTGATTAGCGAACACTAATAACCCTGTCCCTTTATCTATATATACGAGATTTCGAGGTGAATGAGGACATTTAAATGAATTTATTTGAGTATATGGTCGATTTTAAGCTGTAATGTTCTTCGATTACGAAATTCATTGACCATCATTTGATAACACAGGTGCGTACTTTGTTGCTCTTCGGCAAATTGATTAGGATGAAAGCCAAATGCAATGGCATCGATTTGTTTGATTAAATCAGGTGTTTGTAATACGAGCTTACAATGATTGTCACCAATCAAACGCTTACTTTTTACAATAAACCAACCATCAAACACAGGCTGGTCAAACAACTGTCCCCAAGGTCCTGCGTCTTTTAACATTTCAGCCATACGTAAATTAAGGTCTTCAGTATCTACAAGACCATCGCTGTATATAACCTGTTGTAGCGCATCGGAGGATAAATGCTTTTTTACCGCAAGATTAAATGCAGCTTGGAATGAATTCAGCTGGTCTTTTTGTAAAGTCAACCCAGCAGCCATCGCATGACCGCCAAATTTAGTGACCATGCCTGGGTTTCTGGCATCGATTTCCACCAAGACATCCCGAATATGCAGACCGGGAATACTGCGAGCTGAACCCTTGATATATGTAGACTCATCACCTTCATTGGCAAACGCAATCACGGGACGATGCGTATATTCTTTAACCTTAGAGGCCAATAAACCCACTACACCTTGGTGCCAATTTTCGTGATATAGACAGATAACATCTGGCAACTCTGTTTTTTTCTTCAATTCATCAACCACTGAATCAGCAAAAATCTGCATATCCTGCTGAATTTTTTTCCTTTGTTGGTTAATATCATTCAATTGTGATGCCAAAGACTTGGCTTCAGCATGATCATCAGTCAACAACAAATTAATACCAATACTCATGTCTTCCAATCGCCCAGCGGCATTCAATCTAGGAGCGATATAAAACGCCAAAGAATTACTGTCAGCTGAGCTTTGGTCAACATTGGCCACCTCAAACAAGGCATTAATTCCAGGCACGCTGCGTTTGGCTTTGATTTGCTGCAGCCCAGCATCAACCATGATCCTGTTATTGCCATCCAATGGAACCAAGTCGGCCACTGTTCCCAGTGCCACCAAATCAAATAAATGGGCCAAATTAGGTACCGGCTGCCGATTAATTTCGAACCAATTTTGAGCCACTAACTGAGACCTGACCGCAGCCAATAAATAAAAAGCCACGCCAACCCCAGCCAAAGATTTGCTCGGAAACTCATCACCATTACAGTTGGGATTAACAATGGCATCGGCCGGCGGCAATTCATCTGGAGGCAAATGGTGGTCTGTGACTATCACATCCATGCCCAAGCTTTTCGCTTTAGCCACCCCTTTATTAGATGAAATACCATTGTCAACAGTCACCAGTAATTCAGCCTTAATTTTTTCTAATTCACCGACCAACTCTACCGTTAAACCATAACCATATTCAAATCGATTAGGCACCATAAAATTAATAAACGAAGCGCCCATCTGGCGTAATCCACGAATCATTAAAGCAGTGGATGTGGCACCATCGGCATCAAAATCACCAACAATTACAATTTGCTTCTGGGCAGCAATGGCTTCAATAATGATTTGGGCGGCTTTTGAAATGCCATTTAAGGCATCTGGACGGCACAGGTTTTTTAATCGATATTCAACTTCAGAGAAATCAACAATACCCCGTGCCAGATATATTCTATGGATCAGATGATGTAAATGGTCACCACCCCTGATAGGCGTTTGAGAGACAACTCTTCGCTGCAGTTTAGGTGATGACACTTGTATCGTCAGATGTATTGAATTGATTCAATAAAATACACGGTGTTGCCACCTGGCGCCAAGACTTCAATTTCGTCGTCTTCACTTTTACCAATCATGGCTCTGGCAATCGGTGAACTGATAGAAATTTTACCAGACTCAATATCGGCTTCGGCATCACCAACAATCTGATAAGTCACATGATCACCGCTGTCTTCTTCTTCAAGTACGACAGTCGCACCGAAAACCACCTTATCACCTACATTTAAATTCTTAACGTCGATGACTTCGGCTGTTGAAATAATACCTTCTAGTTCTGAAATTCTGCCTTCAGTGAATGATTGTTGTTCTCTGGCTGCATGATATTCAGCATTTTCTTTTAAATCACCATGGGCTCTGGCCTCTGCTACAGCATCAATGACCTTGGGCCGTTCTACGGTTTTTAATCTTTTTAGTTCAGCTTTTAATTGTTCTGCTCCCGCTAGGGTAATCGGTGCTCTGTTCATTATATCTTCCTCAATGTTCGTGTAACTCTTTCAATGAGTAAACTTCTTGTTTATTAATGTAATCATAAGCTGCAATGGTAGCAGCTGCACCCGCAATGGTGGTGCTGTAATTGATGTTTTGCTTCAGCGCTTCTTTTCTGATTGAAGCCGAATCAGCAATCGCTTGTGCGCCTTCGGTGGTATTGATAATAAAATCAATTTCTTTACTCTTGATTTTATCAACCACGTGCGGCCTGCCCTCAATTACTTTGTTCACACTTTCACAAAACAAACCTTCTTTTCGTAAAAGTTGACAAGTACCATGTGTGGCCACCAACTCAAAATTTAAAGCCCTAAGTTGTTTTGCCAGTGGGATTAATTTTTCTTTGTCCGCTTCTCGCACACTAACGAAAGCTTTGCCCTCGCGTGGCATATGAACCCCCGCACCCAATCGCGAAGAAGCCACCGCTGAACCAAAAGACTTGCCACTGCCCATAACTTCACCGGTCGAGCGCATTTCTGGACCAAGAATAGGATCCACACCCGGAAACTTAACAAAAGGAAATACCGGCTCTTTGATTGAAAAATGATTAAGGTGCAATCTCTCTTTAATGCCCTGTTGTTGCAAACTGATTCCAGCCATACATTTGGCTGCTATTTTAGCCAAAGGCAACCCCGTGGCTTTAGAAACAAAAGGCACAGTTCTTGATGCACGTGGATTGACTTCCAAGATATAAATATCATCGCCTTGAATCGCAAACTGGGTATTCATCAATCCAATCACATTCAATTCTTTGGCCATCAGTTTACATTGCCTGGCCAGCTCAAGCTGAACCTCTTTCGATAAAGTAAAGGGAGGGATACAACAAGATGAATCCCCAGAATGGACACCCGCTTGTTCAATGTGTTCCATAATGCCGCCGACCATCACGTCTTGACCATCACAAATAATATCCACATCAACTTCAATGGCGTGATCTAAAAATCGATCCAATAACACAGGGGAGGCATTAGAAACTTGTACAGCCTCAGTCATATATCGCATCAAGTCTTTTTGTGTATGCACCACTTCCATTGCGCGGCCACCCAGCACAAAAGAGGGTCTAACCACCAATGGGAATCCAATCCGATCAGCCACGGCTTCAGCTTGATCAGGAGCTGTCACGGTGCCATTGGGAGGTTGTTTCAGACCCAATGCATCTAACATGCTTTTAAACTGTTCACGGTCCTCAGCTTTGGCAATACATTCAGGTGAAGAGCCAATAATTGGAACCCCGGCATTGGCTAACTTTTCTGCCAAATTCAATGGAGTCTGCCCACCGTACTGCACGATCACACCTTTGGGCTTTTCAACCGCAACAATGGCTAGCACATCTTCCAGAGTCAACGATTCAAAATACAATCGATCAGATGTATCATAATCCGTAGAAACGGTTTCCGGGTTGCAATTGACCATAATGGTCTCAAACCCTTCTTCATTCAGTGCCAAAGCAGCATGTACACAACAATAGTCAAATTCAATACCTTGACCAATGCGGTTAGGCCCACCACCCAGGATCATGATTTTGTCTTTATCCGTAGGGTTAGATTCACATTCTTGTTCAAATGTCGAATAAAAATAAGCCGTGGGTGCGTCAAATTCTGCCGCACAGGAATCCACTCTTTTATAGACAGGCTTGATTCCAAACTCAGCTCTTTTTTGACTGAATTGATGCTCTGTACAGCCGAGCAAATCAGCCATTCTCGCGTCTGAAAATCCTTCACGTTTCAGCTGCTGCATTTGTTTTTTATCCAACTGTTCTAATTGACTGGCGGACAAAGCATGTTCAATCTCAACCAATCGCTCAATATGAGCAAGAAACCATGGATCAATTTTTGAAATTTGGTGAATCTTGTCCAATCCAAAACCGTGTCTAAAGGCATCAGCCACATAAAATATTCGTTCCGACGAAGGTTCTCTGATTTCTTTGGTTAAATCAAAACCATCTTCTATATCTGCTGCACTGACAATAGGATCCAAACCATTTTTACCTGTTTCCAAGCCACGCAATGCTTTCTGAAATGACTCATTGAATGTTCGACCAATCGCCATCACTTCACCCACAGACTTCATTTGAGTGCTCAACCGATCAACGCTGTTGTTAAATTTTTCAAAGGCAAAACGTGGGATTTTTGTAACCACATAATCAATCGTCGGTTCAAATGAAGCGGGTGTAGCCCCACCCGTAATTTCATTTTGTAACTCATCCAAAGTATAACCAACGGCTAATTTTGCAGCCACTTTAGCAATCGGAAAGCCTGTGGCTTTCGATGCCAGGGCGGAAGACCGCGATACCCTGGGGTTCATTTCTATCACGATCATCCGTCCATCATCAGGATTCACTGCAAACTGTACGTTTGATCCACCAGTTTCAACACCAATCTTACGCAACACAGCCAATGAGGCATCCCGCATCACTTGGTATTCTTTGTCTGTTAAGGTTTGTGAAGGCGCCACAGTGATGGAGTCACCGGTATGAACACCCATCGGATCCAAATTTTCAATCGAACAAATAATGATGCAGTTATCGGCTTTATCACGAACCACCTCCATCTCATATTCTTTCCACCCTAACAAAGATTCTTCCAATAAAACCTCGGTGGTCGGGGACAGTTTTAAACCCTCAGCTGTGATGTCTTCAAACTCTTCCAAATTATATGCAATACCACCACCAGTGCCGCCCATGGTAAAAGAGGGCCTGATGATCACCGGGTAGCCGATGTCTTTTTGCGCCACTCGAGCTTCATCCATATTGTGTACAATAAAAGACCGAGCACATTCCAAACCAATTTCTTCCATAGCGACCCGAAATTGTTCTCGATCCTCCGCCATATCAATCGCTTCACGTGATGCACCAATCATCTCAACGCCATATTGCTCCAACACACCCTGACTGACCAAGTCTAAAGAACAATTCAAAGCGGTTTGACCACCCATGGTTGGTAACAAGGCATCAGGACGTTCTCTTTCAATGATAGAGGCGACTGTTTTCCAATTAATCGGCTGAATATAAATACTGTCAGCTGTTTCTGGGTCTGTCATGATTGTGGCTGGGTTTGAATTAACCAAAATAACTCGATACCCTTCGTCTTTCAGCGCTTTACAAGCTTGTGTGCCTGAATAATCAAATTCACAAGCCTGACCAATCACAATTGGACCTGCTCCCACAACCAAAATACTTTTGATGTCAGTTCTTTTACCCATTGTTAGACTCCTGTTTCATGGCTTGTATGAATGGTTCGAATATTTTTTTGGCCTCATGTGGTCCTGGACTGGCTTCAGGATGTCCTTGAAAACCATAGGCACTGAGCTGCTTGTGCTTGATGCCTTGAATACTGCCATCAAACAGCGATCGATGGGTAATTGAAAGCGCATCAGGCAAATCCTCTTCAGCCACAGCGAAATTATGATTCTGACTGGTAATCATCACAGTTTTGTTTTCACAGTTTTCCACTGGATGATTGGCTCCATGGTGACCAAATTTCATTTTCATGGTTTTTGCCCCCAAGGCCAAAGCCATAATTTGATGGCCTAAACAAATGCCGAATAACGGTATTTTGTGTTGCATCAATGTTTGACAGGCCAAAATGGCATAATCACAAGCGGCTGGATCACCAGGCCCATTGGATAAAAACACGCCATCTGGGTTCATAGCCAAAACCGTTTCTGCACTTGTTTCCGCCGGAACAACGGTTAAATCACAACCTAAATCTTTAAGAATCCTGAGTATATTTCTTTTAATTCCAAAGTCATAACACACCACTTTAAAACCGTTATCTTGTTGGCTTTTGAATTCAGCTTGATTCAAAGAATAAGTACCTTCTTGCCATTGATAGCTTTGCTGACAACTCACCACTTTAGCCAGATCTTTACCCGTCAAACCAGGATAATCTTGCGCCAACTTCAGCGCTTCATCAAGCTTGATATCACCAGCCATAATACAAGCATTCATTGAACCATGAATTCTTAATTTATTGGTCAGGGCTCGGGTATCAATGTCACTGATTGCCACCACATTGTGTCTGACTAGATAATCTTGCAGACTTTCTTCATTGCGGTAATTACTGGCCGTATTTGGATAATCTCTGACAACAAGGCCCTTGGCATATACTTGAGCCGATTCATTGTCAGCTGCATTGGTCCCTGTATTACCAATATGAGGGTAGGTTAAGGTCACCATTTGTTCAGCATAAGATGGGTCTGACAGGATTTCTTGGTAGCCCGTCATGGCCGTATTGAACACGATTTCAGCCACTGACATTCCATCAATGCCAACAGATAATCCATGGTAAATGGTGCCATCAGACAAAACCAATACTGCAGGTTTCTGACGACTTTCGGGAAATAAAATTTGATTTAATTTAGACACTTTTATCAACTCTTTTGGGCGTAAAAAAAGCTGGATTGAACCAACTTTTTACTGTTATCGAATTGAAAGCGGATTTTAGCTTAAAAAGCATATAAACACCACAACCCATCATTGTTTTTTCATATAATTAAATCATGCAAATTCATTTAGCCATTTATCACCCACAACAATCTGGTATTTTAAGTGCCGCCATCAGTCTCAAAGCTGAAAAAATTATTTTACTTCATCGCGCAGAAGATGACATTTCGGGAATAAAATCAGTGATTCAATCAAGGGGCATTCTTTGCGACTGTCAAGACATGACTTTTGATACCCAACTGGCCAGAGAACATTTTGCACAACTGATAGAACAACACCAATCTGAAAAACTTATATTCAACGCATCAAGTGGTTATAAAAAATTAGTTTTATTGGGCTTTGAACAGTTTTCAGATTATGGCTACCCTGTGTTTTTGGTAGACAAATTTACCGATGAGTTACATTGGCTCAACACCAAAAGTACTGAAGAAGATGTCCATTTGTCACACCAACTCAAAATCAAAGAATATTTAAAAGCGTTCAACACCCAAGTTTTAGACCAAGGTCAGACCGAACCAGAACCCGCATCATCCAGACAACTAACCCAATGGATTATAGAACACATAGGAACCTATGATGCCGCCATTGGATCATTGAACTACATGGCCATGATGGCAAATAGCAGCCACAGCTATGAGCTCAACAATCATGACCTTAAAAACAATCAACTGATGCAACTGCTTAAGCAATTTGATCAAGCCGATATGCTAACAATCAGGGGGAGAAAATTAAAATTCAGCCATGATAAAGCACGGTTTTATTGTAATGGCGGATGGCTAGAAAATCATGTCTATGCATTGATATATGGTATGAGACAAAAACGCCCCCATATTTCAGACCTGAGTAAAGGCATGTTAATTGTCAGGAACCAGGGCAAGGTTAAAAATGAATTAGATGTGGTGGCCATGAGTCACAATCGTCTACACATCATTGAATGTAAAACCAGAAGGTTCTCAAAAAGCAAAGATGAAAAGTCTGCTGCTAATTCAGCCATATACCGTTTAGACACCATCAAATCAATTACAGGCGGTTTATCGGGGCGAGCCATGTTAATCAGTTACCAGCCACTCAACAAGTACACCCTATCTCGAGCCAAAGATTTAGGTATCTATTGTTGTTCCCACAAGCAACTCCAACAATTGGAACGACACCTTTTTAATTATTTTGACAACAGTTAAGGAGACAACACTCTCCATCCATATAATATGAATTTTAGAAGTGATAATGAAGCACCCGTTAACCCAACCATATTACAGGCCATCATCGATGCCAATCATGGCTTTGAAGAGTCGTATGGTTATGATTCTTACAGTGATAGATTCAGCCAACAATGCCAACAATTATTTGAGGCATGGTGCGAGGTCTTACCACTCACAACTGGTACAGCGGCCAACTCCATCGCTATGGCTTTAAGTTGTCCACCTTATGGCTCTATATTGTGTCATGAAGATGCTCACCTCAATCGAGATGAATGCGGCGCCCCGGAATTTTTTACAGCCGGTGCTAAGTTAATCTCTATTCCAGGTAAAAATGGTAAAATTGACATTGAGTATTTAGATCATTTTTTAGCCAACACAGGGGTTCATGGCGAGCATGAATCATTGCCATCTGCCATCAGTTTAACTCAATGTACAGAAGCCGGTACTGTCTACAGTCTTGAAGAACTACAGCAATTCAAACAAATTAAAGAAAAGTATGGCTTGGCACTACATATGGATGGGGCCAGATTTGCCAATGCGCTTGAAACACTGGCCTGCACCCCAGCCGAGATGACATGGCAGACTGGCATCGATATGCTTTCATTTGGAGCCACAAAAAATGGCGCGATGATGGCTGAATCATTGATTGTTTTCAACACCCAATACATGAATCAAATCAAACGACTGCGAAAAAGGTCCGGCCATCTGATCAGTAAAATGCGATTTATCAGCGCGCAATTAGTCAGTTATATACAAGATGATTTGTGGTTAAAACTGGCGGCACATGCCAACCAACAAGCACATTATTTTTACCAAAACACCCAAGCAAAAATAAATTTTCTGCATCCGGTTGAGGCCAACGAAGTCTTTTGTCGATTGCCGATAGAATTGATTGAATCATTAATCACAGAAGGTTTTGAGTTTCATATATGGCCAGGGCATAAGGATGTGATTCGATTGGTTTTTTCTCATGCGACTAAACCCTCCAGTACTGAACATTTAGTTCAATCCATCAACTCGTATTTTAAAACATGACTTGGTTGATTAAGATTAAAACATCGTCCAGAAAGGCGCATATCAAATCAATCAATCAATTGAATTCTGATGCCTAATATGTGACTCAACAACTCGACGAAAAGATTCAAAGTTCATGGGCTTATTAAAATAATAGCCCTGAACTTCGTCACACAATTCGTTTTGTAAAAGCTTGAGCTGTGTTTCATTTTCTACCCCTTCAGCCACTGTGGTGATATTAAGGTTTTTACCCATAGCTATCATGGTCTTCACCAATTCTAAATCACCCCTGTCATCACCAATGTCATGAATAAATGACTGGTCAATTTTCAACACATCAACTGGGAAATTTTTCAAATACGACAGCGAAGAATAACCGGTTCCAAAGTCATCAATGGCAATAGATATGCCCATTGAAGACAGTTTATTCAATATAAAGCGGCTGTTTTCTACATTTTGGATTAAAGTCTGCTCGGTTAATTCCAACTCTAAATTTTGTGGAGGAAAAGCAGTTTTTGTTAAAACCATTTTTAATTGACTGATAAAAGCAGAGTGCTCAAGTTGTTTGGCTGATATATTGAATGACAATGATAAGTTACCACCTTGATCAATCAACTGCTTGAACTGAATACAGCTTGCTTCGAACATTTTCCATGTCACTGGAATGATCAAGGCCGTTTCCTCTAACAAATCAATGAATTTTTCCGGCTTAACCAATGTCTGATCATTAGGCCGCCATCGCATCAAGGCTTCTGCACCAATCATTTGTTCATCGGACAAACGGTAACGAGGCTGAAAAAACATTTCAAACTCGTTGTTTTCATTGGCCTGATGCAATCTAGAAATCAATTCGATTCTGTCTTTGGCTTTTTGTTCTATCGCTGAATCATAGATGGCATAGGTATTTCTACCATCTGCTTTGGCCCTATAAAGTGCCGCATCCGCATGTGAAAGTAACTCAATTACATTGCTGCCATGTTCAGGGAAAAAAGCGACACCAACACTGCCTGTTAATCTAATTTGATGCTCATCAATTTGAATGGGGGCCTCTAGTGACTTTAAAAAACGCTCAACCAAATGACTGAGGTCTTCATCATTCAGCTTCCCAGGTAGATAAACCACAAATTCATCCCCACCCATTCGAGCGATCACATCATCATGTCGAAACACTTTATTAAAGAGCACGGGCAATTTTTTGAGCATTTTATCACCCACGGCATGACCCAGGGTGTCATTGATGTCTTTAAAGTGATCCAGGTCAATAAATAAAATGGTGAAATTTTGATTGCTGGCTAATCCTTGCTTGACCTTTCTTTCAATAAACCCTGTAATGTAATGCCGATTAGGTAAGTGAGTTAATGTGTCATGATTGGCTAAGTACTCAAGCTCAAACTGTACTTTTTCTGTTTCGCTGATTTGTTTAGTTAGTTCTAATGATTGGTTTTTTGCTTTCAGTCGAGACAATAAAGTTAATAAAAACAGCAATGAAATAATGCTTCCTGAACCAATAATAAAGTAAGACAAAGGAGGTAAAATTATTTCAGCGACCGATTCAGTTGGATAAACCTTAAACTCCCACCCATCATCGTCACTGTCCAAACTCAAAACGGTGGTATCAAAATAAGGTATCGATTTTAAATTTTCACCATTACTATAAACCACCCGTTCATCTGCTGTGGCTTCGGTATAGTAGCCAGACAATTGAGGATCCCCAATAATTTCATCAATAAACATTTTAATATTCACTTCCATAACGAAGTAACCATCAAAAAGCTGGTTTTGCCCAATGGGTAAAAATATATAAATCCACTGCATTTCATCAGCTGTGTGAACACCTGAAAATTCGGGGCTCAAGCCGGTTTTAACGGTCTCGATAATTTCAATAATTTCAGGGTCTTGTAATAGTTTTATAATTTTATTGTTGTGCCTATAGTCCTGTGACTCTCCCCATTGGTAAACGTTATTTTTATCAACCCACCAAATAGATGAGACACCTTTAATACGGCTTATAAAGTCGCGTGCATCCGCACGCCAATTGTTTTCAAGGGTTTTGTTGTTGTTGACCCAGCGCTTTGTCATTCCATTCAATTCTGCAATGAGCTGTCGGGTACTGCTTTTAATTTTTAAGTCGGTCCGTTTGATTTGACCACTCAACATCTGTTTGAGGGCATTTTCCTGGGTCTTGTTGACATAATGTGAGATTAATAGCGACGCAAAAAGCACTATAATAGATATGGTGAAGGCGCCTACCTTAGAGGCTTTTTTTACAGTCGGTTCAATATATGACACCCTTGCCCTCCCCCACTAAATAAATATTCAACAACATGCTCCCCACATATATTTTGCGACTCAGTTTATATCATATAACAGCCAAATCGCCTTTCTCTTGCAACCATGACTTCCTTTCAGATGCTCGCTTTTTAGCCAATAACATATCCATAATACCATGAGTGTTGTCACCAGCTGAAACAGTTAATTGCAAAAGTCGTCTGGTGTCAGGTGCAATGGCACTTTCTCTCAACTGAGACGGGTTCATTTCGCCCAGTCCTTTAAATCGAGTAACACTGACTTTACCTTTCATCTTTTCAGTTTCTATTTTGTGTAAAATTTGGTCACGTTCGCTTTGGTCAACCGCATAAAATTTTTGCTTACCAACATCAATTCTAAACAACGGCGGCATCGCCACAAAGATATGACCTGCTCTAACCACAGGTTCAAAATGACGTAAAAACAAGGCACATAATAGGGTTGCAATGTGTAACCCATCAGAATCAGCATCGGCCAAGATGATGACTTTCCCATACCTTAAACCATCTAAATCAGTACTGGCCGGATCAACCCCCATTGCAACGGCTAAATCATGTACTTCCTGCGAAGCCATCACTTGGGTAGACTCGACTTCCCAAGAATTCAAAATCTTACCCCGCAATGGCATAATCGCTTGAAATTCGCGATCTCTGGCTTGTTTAGCAGAACCACCCGCTGAATCACCTTCCACCAAGAACAATTCTCCTTGCATCGGATCTTGAGAGCTACAATCTGCAAGCTTGCCTGGTAAGGCAGGCCCTGCTGTGACTTTTTTACGCACCACTTGCTTGGCTTTGCGCATTCTATTTTGCGCATTATTGATGGCCAACATGGTGATTTGCTCACCCTCGCTGACATTTTGGTTCATCCACAATATCAGGGCATCTTTTATGGTATTGGCGACATAGGATGCGATTGATCTCGATGACAAACGCTCCTTAGTTTGACCTGAAAACTGAGGGTCTTTCATTTTGGTAGACACCACATAACATACCCGATCCCAAACATCATCAGGGGCCAGCTTTAAGCCCCTAGGAAGCAGGTTATGACTGTCTGCAAATTCCCTGATGGCATCTGTCAACCCAGTTCGTAAACCATTGACATGAGTTCCACCTTGCGCAGTCGGGATTAAATTAACATAACTTTCAGTCACCAACTCACCTTGTGGCACCCAAGTTAACGCCCAATCAATCGCAAACTCATCATCAAATTGTGAGCCAACAAATCCAGCAGATGGGATGCGTTCTTCGGCTTCAATTTCATCAATCAAATACTCTTGTAAACCATCTTGAAATTCCCACGTTTCCGTCGTGTCATCAAGCATGTTTTTAAAATGAACGCACAAACCAGAACACAAAACCGCTTTGGCTTTTAGCAAATGCTTGAGTTTTTTAACACCAATCTTGATGGTGTCAAAATACTCAGGTGCTGGAGTAAATTGAACCCTCGTTCCAGTGTTCTTCTGACCGACTTGCCCCACAACAACCAATTCAGACACTTTAATGCCATGTTCAAAAGCAATGTGATGTTCTTTACCATCACGTTTAATCCAAACATCCAATCTCTGACTCAATGCATTGACTACTGAGACGCCCACACCGTGTAATCCACCAGAAAAAGTATAGTTTTTATTGGAAAATTTACCGCCTGCATGTAACTTTGACAATATCAATTCAACACCAGAAACTCCATGTTCACCATGAATATCTACAGGCATACCTCGACCATCATCGGATACTTCAACACTGCCATCCTGATGTAGTATGACGGTGATTTTACTGGCATGACCTTCCAGCGCTTCATCCACTGAGTTATCAATCACTTCCTGAATCAAATGATTAGGTCGAGTGGTTTCCGTATACATGCCCGGTCTTCTTTTAACGGGGTCTAATCCTGAAAGGACTTCAATGTCTGATGATTGGTATGTCTTTGTCATAGGTATTGAATAATTTTATTTATTTCCACTTAATTGAACAGCCCTTCGACAGGAACAGTTCCAAATGTATTGATTCGGTTTCAACCTTTATATAATGGTTTCACCAAGTCACGCCTGAGGACGTTCTGATCATTCATCCAATGCATTCAAACGACCTCGATATAAATTGTAACGCTTATTGACTAAATTTCGGTGTATATTTCGCCACCCTCGTTATCATCCTGATCTTGTTGGATATTAAATATTTCTATCAATGCTTGGTACTGTGCACACAAACCAATACCTGCAATGGTGATAATAAAAAATAACACAATAACGTTAATCATAAGCTGACTGGCAGGGCCTAAGACCGCCATGATAATAGAAATGAGTAACATAGCCAGCATCACTACGCCAAAAAACATCATCATAAACAACAACGTCAAAGCAATAAAAGCTTTCCATGACTTCAACACCCCAAGCACACTGAACTTAATCGCAGTATGAGGTTGAGTCTGTGTAAATAGAACCAATGCAGGCGCAAATGCCATCGCCAAAGCCAGTGGTATATTAGTGATTAAATTTAACAACGCCCTAAACAAAGATTCTTTACCTGACATATTTGCCACCATCGTTTCCGTAAGTTCAGCAGGCAACTGGAACACAGCTAATAATTGTAAATGAACTTGTTGAAAAAACAAGCTCAGCAACACCGCGTAACCCCCCAACAACAGAAATGATTGAAGATTTGGTATAAGGACCGACTTCAGAGAGGAGAATGTATATGCCGTGTTGTTTTGGGTGTTGTGACACAAACTCATCACCACAGCAGTGATTAATGGCGAAATTAAAACCGCCATTATCCCAACAAATGCCGTCGATATATTGGCTGATAACATCATTACAACAGTCAACAACAAACACAAGATATACCAGTAATTTTTAATCTGTTTAAAAAGAGAGATACCAGAATCGAACCACAGTTTTCCATCTTTCCAAGTGAAAATCTTATCTGAAAAAGTCGGGGGGGTAATTTGTTGACTCATAGTTTAGGCTTACTCCGTGGTCGCTGTGGGTTGGCCATCAATGGCAGCAGCTAGGGCATACCAGCAAAGGGTGGCGGATTTTATTCGTGAGGGAAATTTCTTTACTGTGACCAACGTATTGACCACTCCCAGTTCAGGGAATGAATCAACCCGACCTGCTTTATCCATCAGTTGTTTAAATAACTCAAAGTGATGGCGCCATTGTTGTGTGGTCATTCCTTGAGAGAATTCAGTCATCATAGAAGCCGATGCCATTGAAATGGCACAACTTTCACCGGCATAGCTGACCTGCTCCAACACATGGTCTTTGATGGTTAAGTAGACGTGGACCAGATCACCGCAAACTGCATTCAAACCCTCAGCTTCATGGGTCCATGAATCTGGTTTACCAAAGTTTCTGGGGTTTCTGTTGTGCTCTAATATGGTTGCTTTATAAAGTTTACTTAAATCTGACATCCTACTCAAACATGGCTATGGCTTTGAGCAGTGATTCTACCAGAACATCCGCTTCTTTTTCAGTATTATAAAAAGCAAATGAAGCCCGACAACTTCCAGCCAAACCAAAGTACTGGAATATCGGCATGGTGCAATGATGTCCAGTGCGAATGGCCACGCCATGATGATCAATAATGGTGCCAATATCATGCGCATGGATACCATCTATAACAAATGAAAACACCGGCGACTTATGTTCAGCTGTACCAACAATCCTCAAACCAGGTACTTGTAACAAGGCTTGTTCAGCATAAGCCCTCAATGCTTGGTCTCTTTGTGCAATTTTATCCATGCCCACAGACATCATAAATTCAGCGGCAGCCCCTAAGCCAATTCCACCTGCTATATTAGGTGTTCCCGCTTCAAACTTAGCCGGTACTGCATTGTAGATTGATGATTCAAAAGTCACTTTACTGATCATTTCGCCACCACCATGATAAGGAGGCATGGCATTCAAATGTTCAGCTTTACCATAAAGCACACCGGAACCAGTGGGACCATACATTTTATGCCCTGACACTGTATAAAAATCACAGTCTAAATCTTGTACATCCACTTTGATGTGCGGGGTAGCTTGTGCACCATCGACCAAGACAGGTATGCCTTTATCATGGGCCGCTTGTATCATTGTTTTAACTGGATTAATCGTACCCAAGGCATTGGACACATGAACCACAGACATAAACTTGGTTTTGGCACTGAGCAATTGATCCAATTCATCAAGCACCAATTCACCTTGGTCATTCATCGGAATGACCTTAAGTTTGGCTCCAGTTTGCTCACACAAAATTTGCCATGGCACTATATTTGAATGGTGTTCTAAGTGCGAAATCAAGATTTCATCATCTGCTTTAAGCCGACTTCGTACAAAAGTTTGTGCCACTAAATTAACGCCTTCAGTACAGCCCCTAACAAAAATCAAATCTTTGGCTGAAGGTGCGTTGATGAGTTTTGCCATAGAAACTCTGGCCTGTTCATATAACTCTGTAGCAGATTCACTGAGACTATGAACGCCACGGTGGATATTGGCATTGTTATACAGATAATAATTGTTAATCGCATCAATCACCACTTGTGGTCTTTGAGCCGTTGCTGCATTGTCTAGATAAACCAATGGTTTACCATGAACTTTAACCTTTAAACCCGGAAATTGTTCTCTCAACATACAACAGCCTCTTGTTCAAATGATTCAATCATAATCTCACGCGCTTGTTCAATATCAACACCTCTAGATTGCAAGTAAAATAAGGCCGTATCATCCAAGGCACCAATGGTCGAACCATGGGCTGCCACCACTTCATCGGCATAAACTTCTAATTCAGGCTTGCTAAAAATCTTCGCATCTGGGGACAACAAAATATTCTTTAAATCTTGTTCAATTTCAGAGCCATCAGCACCAGGTGCCACCATTGCTTTGGCGTTATTGAAAATCTGTGACTGGTCTTTGGCAATTGATCGGTGGGTTACATCTGATTGGTTGTTTTTATGATAATGATTCACTTCAACTAAATCAGAAATATTGTTGTTGTCATATGATTTATTGATTGTGCCTGACGTGTATTTTGAGCCAGACCCATTGAAATTAACTCGATGTAAGTGGTGTTGTAACAAGCCACCGTGATGCTGGTTCATATTCAGCACCTCTGCCTCATCAGCCAAATCAAATTGATTGAAGCTTATTAATTGTTCAGACTTGTTCAAGTGCACATTTTGTTTGCGTTGTAAATAAGCTTGCTGGCACACTTGGTATAGATTAACCACATTGACTCGACCAGAAACAAAGCGCTCCTCGACAACCACTTGGCTGTGTTCTGCCAGCTTAATTTGGTTTCTCACATAATGCCAATTTTCAGGTTGTTCAAAACAGTAATCAATAATAAGTTTTTGCGGTATGTCGGTGTCTATCTTGTTTCTGCCTTGGGTATTGATAGTGATCGAAACACCGGTATTGAACAAAATGGTATTAGCCAGATTAACCACTGTTTCTTGATTGAAACTCAAGTCTTGCCATTGTTGAGAAGCTAAGCCCAAAATAGCCTGAACTTCAAGCCAGTCTGGAGTCTCGCCAACCACGCTAAAACCATTCTCATCAATTTGTATCACCACATCCGTTGATGAATCTTCGAATACTTTTTCAGCCTTTTCAGTCTTCTCACCTGGCAGCAGTTTTTGTCCCAAACGGCTGGCATCGGCATAACGCCAAGACTCTAGCTTTCTGTTTGGATCCTGCAAAGTAACCAACTGTTTAGTGGCTGAATCACGTTTTTCCACCAACCAAGCTGGTTCATTGATTTTTGACTGTAAGCCAGCCGCTGCATCCAACCAATTATTTATCAAGCCAGCCATATCCGTGTTCTTCCAATTCCAAGGCCAAATCTTTATCGCCTGATTTAACAATTTTGCCATCTGCCAATACATGCACAAAGTCCGGCTCGATATAATCCAACAAACGTTGGTAATGGGTAATAATAATGAATGAACGATCGGGTGAACGTAATTTATTCACGCCATCAGCCACAATTTTCAAGGCATCAATATCTAACCCAGAATCTGTTTCATCCAGAATAGCTAATTTAGGTTCTAACACACCCATTTGAAACACTTCATTGCGTTTCTTTTCACCACCAGAAAAGCCCACATTCACTGGCCGCTTTAATAGGTCATCACGCATGTTCATGTCTTTAATTTTTTGTTTAACCATGCGCAGAAACTGAGCCGAATCCATAGGTTCTTCACCACGGTATTTACGTTGTGCATTCAAAGCAGTCCGTAAAAAATACATATTGTTCACACCTGGAATTTCAACCGGATACTGAAAGGCTAAAAACACGCCTTCTGCCGCACGTTCTTCAGGAGCCAATGACAACAGGTCTTTACCCATATAGTCAACCGAACCACTGACTGGTGTCACATAGGGCATACCAGCCAACAAATTGCCTAAAGTACTTTTACCGGCACCATTGGGGCCCATGATGGCATGAACTTCGCCGGGCTTAACATTTAAACTCAAGCCTTTGAGAATTTCTTTTTCGCCTGCAGTGGCGTACACATTATCAATTTTTAACATCAACCGATTGCTCCTTCTAATGAGATATCCAACAAGGCTTTTGCTTCAACCGCAAACTCCATGGGTAATTCTTTAAATACTTGTTTACAAAATCCATCAACAATCAATGAAATGGCATCTTCTTCAGTAATTCCACGTTGCAGACAGTAATTTAATTGATCTTCTGATATTTTCGAAGTGGTGGCTTCATGTTCCAGCTTCGCAGTCATATTCGCAGACTCAGTGTATGGGAACGTGTGAGCACCGCAAGACTTGCCAATCAACAAGGAGTCACACTGGGTGAAGTTCCTGGCGTTGTCGGCCCTCTTGGCCACTTTAACCATACCGCGGTAGGCATTCTGACTCTTACCGACTGAAATACCTTTAGAAATAACGGTGCTCTTGGTGTTTTTACCCAAGTGAATCATCTTAGTTCCAGTATCCGCCTGTTGGTAATTATTGGTCAAAGCCACCGAATAGAACTCACCACTGGAATTATCACCGCGTAAAATACAACTCGGGTATTTCCAGGTAATGGCTGAACCGGTTTCAACTTGGGTCCATGATATCTTTGAATTCTTACCTAAACAATTTCCCCGTTTGGTGACAAAATTATAAATACCGCCTTTACCTTCTTCATCACCAGGGTACCAATTTTGTACCGTTGAATATTTGATTTTGGCATCATCCATAGCTATCAATTCAACCACCGCAGCATGCAATTGATTTTCATCACGCATCGGCGCTGTACAACCTTCTAAGTAACTGACTGATGCACCATCTTCAGCCACAATCAATGTCCTTTCGAATTGTCCGGTGTTGATTGCATTGATTCTAAAATAAGTCGACAGTTCCATAGGACATCGAACACCTTTGGGAATATAAACAAATGAGCCGTCACTGAATACCGCAGCATTCAATGCTGCAAAATAGTTATCTTGTGCCGGCACCACAGAACCTAAGTACTTTTTCACCAATTCTGGATGGTCTTGAACTGCTTCAGAAAAAGAGGAAAAAATCACCCCAACTTTTTTCAGTTCAGCTTTAAATGTGGTCCCCACCGATACAGAGTCAAACACCACATCAACCGCCACACCAGCCAAACGTTCACGTTCATGCAAAGGCACACCTAATTTGTCATAAGTCTCGATTAATTTAGGATCTACATCGGCCAACGATTTAGGCGCATTTTCATTCACCGCATTAGGTGATGAATAATAAGATATGGCTTGAAAATCGATTTCAGGCACCTTTAACTTGGCCCAGTTTGGTTTATCCATCGACAGCCATTTTCGGTAAGCATCCAGGCGATAATCCAACAACCACTCTGGCTCATCTTTTTTACTTGAAATTAAGCGAATGGTGTCTTCATCCAAGCCAGGTGGAATGGTAAAGGCTTCAATGTCTGTGACAAAACCTTCTTTATACTTTTGATTGGCACGGGCTTTAACAACTGCATTGTCTTCATTGCCAGCTGCGCTTTTCAAATCTTGTTTTATGGTTTCGGTATTCATGATTTTATGGTTTTATTTGCAAAGTAATTTTTTTCTTTTCATCCAAAATGTCACTCACTGTAACACTTTGCAAGGCTTCTAAAATTACTTGATTAACTCTTTTCATGCCTGCACTCATATAACAACTTTGAGTCAAATGACAGGCATCGTCATCTTCGGCACACTCGGTTAAAGACATGCCACCTTCCATAGCAACAATCACTTCATTCAGTGAAATATCTTGCTTGCGCTTGATTAAAAAGTAGCCACCGGCTGAACCTCGTTTTGAGTCCAACAAGCCTGCCTTTTTCAATTGTTTGAGAATTTTACTGACTGTTGGGGTCTCAAGCCCCGTCACACTGGCCAAGAAATCAGCAGATGCCGGCAAATCTGACTTTTTCAAAGCCATAATCACCATAAAGGCATACTCTGTTAATTTGGACATCTTGATCATGGCCCATATTGTACCATCAAATAGGACTAAAACAGTACTACTTATACCAATATATCTAGCAACCTGCTCAGAACAGTAACACAAACTTACGGTGAGCTAATAATTAACAGTCAATTGTGAGGTTGGGATAAAAACATGCCAGTTAATCCAATGATACATCGCGGCTACTCACTTTAGATTAACGCTGAGAAAATGACTGTTCATTCCGTTGATGTAGATTTTTGATTAAGTAGACAAGGGTTTGAAAAGCAAGCCTTTTGATCAAAAATCACGCAAAGACTTTATTTAAACTGGTATCAACCAGGCACAAAAAATGCCTGGTCACAAAAATTCAGCTGCCTTAAGTTTGAATGTCTATGGTAAAGGTTTTACTGATATTCTCAGTAATTCCAATTTCCGAAGGTGGTTGAAATCTCCAGTTACGAATACTTTTTTCAGCACTTCTTAGGACAATAGCAGGGATACTGGCATCTGCTTTAGACACACGAGTCACATGACCTTTGGGGTTAATTTGGATGGTCAACTTCAGAGTGCCGTTTTCATCACCTTGCCCAGGTATATCGATGGGAGTGGTTTTCAACACTTGCCAATTATATTGAGCAATCAACAAATGTTCCTTACTTTCCAACACTTCAGCCGCTTGCTCTTCACTGCTGAAATACTGTTCGCGAGCTTTTTCTCGATCAACTGATGCCTTTAACAGCGATTCAACAGCAATCTCAGTTACCGGTGAAGGCACGACTATAGGCTCAGTCACTAATTCCACATCAAAAGTAGGCGCCATAGGCTTTTCTGCGATAACGGGTTCGTCTGAAACTGATTCTTCAACTGATTGCTGCTTATACATTGTACTTGTGTGCTTCATTGTCGCCTGACGTTCTGGCAAACCTTCTGACCAACTCGGACGTTTTTTATTCTGTTCTGATCCCTGTTCTTGTGCGAAGACATCGAATGTCATCAGCAAGCCCAATATAATTATGTATTGCATGATTGTTACAGCCTTGTTAAATCTATAAAAAAATCGAAATTTTATTCGTTCGACTTGGAAAGTCAATCAAAATGCGGTAATACGTCACACTGTTTTGCATTTCACTCTCTATATGACCAATACATATGGTTTCAACCAACTGAGTGACACTTATTTGACCTTGATTTTATAGCTTAAAACCAGCTACAGTCCATTAAACCAATCGAACTGGCTAAGAACACCGTTAAAAACCATCTATTGCTTAACAAATCAACAAATATTTTGTATTATCAATAAAGAATTGTGCGTGGTACAACGCCGTACTCACGGCGTTCACAGGTTATTAGCACTAAACAGCTACAGAGAAATAACATGATTAGAAACAACAAAACATCAATTACAGCAGGCATTGTCTTCCTTATTCTCAGCTTTCCCTCCACCGCCGAGATTGACGCTTATATGTTTGTCACTGGTCAAAGTGGCCCAATTATTGGCGATGTAGAATTACCTGGCCGCGAAGGCTCATTTAAAATCAGTGAATTTCATCACTTATATTCCCTAGACAGCAGAAATGACATCAGTCACAAACCGTTAATAATAACTACGCCAATGTCAAAATCAACACCTTTACTCTTAATGGCCATGGACAATAACTCACCGCTTCAGGTTGAAATAAAATTTTACCGGATTGATTTGAGTTCAGGTATACAAGAAAACCATTATTCTATGTTACTCGGTAATGCACAAATAGAAACCATAGAACCCATTATGTTTGACAACACCGAAGACAACCACACAGCCAAGCCTGTGGTTTTTAGATTGCGATTTAATTATCAAGGCATCACCCACACTTATGAGCCAGACAACCAAGAAGTTATTTTAGAAGTTAGTGGGCCCAATTAATCTTGTGGACTTTGTGATCAAAACAATTATTTTAATCATATTATCTGGCCCAGTCTTCGCGCATGGGCCGGAATTTAATATTGATTATGACTATGCAAACCAAGGCGATGATTGGTATGGTCAATCGAGAAATATTGAACCGCGCTACGATCATTTTGAAGAGGTTGTTATCTCAACCCAACAAGGCGATGATTATTGTCTCGGATATCAAGCCAGATCACATGCCTTTCAACAAGGTCCAGAGTTAAATAGAAGCCTGTCTTCTCGTACGGCATATGCTTTCTATTACTATGGTGGAACGCGCTGTTTATTGAATACCCCAGCACCTGATGATTTAATCTTTGCAGATGGTTTTGAATAATACCATTGATGATATAAAAACCTTTTCTCTGTAACGTTTTCTCTATAATTGTTTAAGTAAACTCAGCTTTCTGAGTAAAACAAGCCCCAATATAATCAAATTCACATCGATTATTTAAACTTTAAATCATTCGACAACCTAAGAACATCACAGTTATTTCAACTAATTTCCATCTTCTGAACTGATTTACCGTTATAATCGCGAACTTTTTGTAGCACAAGCAGTTTTAATATGATAACCACAGCCAACATCACCATGCAATTCGGTTCCAAACCTTTGTTTGAGAACATTTCTATCAAATTCGGCAACGGCAACCGTTACGGTTTAATCGGCGCCAACGGTTGTGGTAAGTCCACATTCATGAAAATACTCACCGGCGAATTAACCCCGACATCAGGGAATGTCAATTATGACCCTGATGAACGCATTGGTGTTTTGGGCCAGGATCAGTATGCTTTTGAAGATTACAGTGTCATTGACACCGTTATCATGGGGCACAAAGAATTGTGGGACATCAAAGCCGAACGAGACCGCATTTATTCATTACCAGAAATGTCCGACGAAGAAGGCATGAAGGTCGGCGAACTAGAAAACACATTTGCAGAGATGGATGGTTATGCTGCTGAAGCCAGAGCGGGTGAATTATTATTGGGTTTGGATATCCCAGAAGACCAACACTTTGGCCCCATGTCTGAAGTGGCACCAGGCTGGAAATTACGGGTTTTATTGGCCCAAGCCCTGTTTGCAGATCCTGACTTCTTGTTACTAGATGAGCCCACCAACAACCTGGACATCAATACCATTCGCTGGCTGGAAGACACATTAAAGGCCCGTAAATCTACCATGATTATTATCTCGCATGACAGACACTTTTTGAATTCAGTTTGTACCCATATGGCAGATTTAGACTACGGCGAAATGCGCATGTTTCCTGGCAATTATGATGAATACATGACAGCCGCAACCCAAGCTCGTGAATTGAAATATGCTGAAAATGCCAAGAAAAAGGCGCAAATGGCAGAATTACAAAGTTTCGTCAGTCGATTTTCAGCCAATGCATCAAAGGCCAAGCAAGCCACCTCTCGACAAAAACAATTGGACAAAATCCAATTAGAACACATCAAACCTTCATCAAGAGTCAATCCTTACATTGTGTTTGAACAAGGTAAAAAACTGTTCAGAAATGCCATCAACATCAAAGGCTTAAGCAAGTCATTTGACGACCTAACTTTGTTCAAAGATGTAGATTTAATGCTCGAAGTTGGTGAAAGATTAGCCATCATTGGCGCCAATGGGGTTGGTAAAACCACCTTCCTTAATTGTATTACTGACACCATTCCAGCTGACAGTGGCGATATTAAATGGTCTGAAAATGTCGAAATTGCTTACTTCAAACAAGACAACCTTGGCGCATTTAAACAAGACATGACGGTGTTCAACTGGATGGAACAATTCAAAAAGAAAGACGATGATGAACAAGCCATCCGTTCAGTACTTGGTCGCATGTTGTTTTCGAAAGAAGACTCAAACAAAAAAATCAGTGTATTATCAGGTGGTGAAAAAGGTCGCATGATGTTTGGCAAACTGATGTTAGAAAAACCCAATGTCATCATCATGGATGAGCCTACCAACCATCTAGACATGGAATCCATTGAATCATTGAATTTAGCTTTGGAAAACTACGAAGGGACATTAATCTTCGTTTCTCACGACCGCCAATTTGTTTCATCCATCGCGACACGTGTGATGGAAATATTACCTAATGATGTGGTTGATTTCCGTGGTCCTTATCAAGAATACTTAGAAAGACAAGGAATCAAAGGACAGTAAGCATCCCCAATAAACCCTTGACTGCCAAATTCAACCCATGAATTGGCAATCAAGGGCATCTAAAGCCATGTGAATCAACAGACCCAAGCCAATCAAGCGGGTTTTAGGGAAAAACAGCAACAATCCATACACCACAATCAATACAGGATGATGCAATGGATGAAAGCCAATACTGCATCGGTTCGGATCATAAATAGGATCGGCCAACAAATGATCTAGATCTACCAACAAAGTTAGTGTCATAACAATCCAAGCTTTGAGCCATATGCGACGAAAAAACATGACTGCGACCAGTAATGGAATGAGGAAATGAAGAACGATGTGGAGCATTGGCGACGAATTAATTTCAATAAGATTGGTCCACAGTTTATTGTTAACCACAAAGCCAATCAACACTTAAAAGCGCTAACACCACAGCAATGCTTCACTTTATAATGGCTTTGTGTGTCTTGGCGAGGTTGCAAACCAAATAAAAATGGTCAAAACACCCCAACAACTCTACTTACCAACGCGTTCATGTAAAGTTTTTAGACACACTCAGACCTGATTCAACCCATGTTGAATTCAACCTTATGCAATAAAATTCTTCTCAATAATCAACAACACCCTCTCAACAAAAGTATAGAATAAATGATTTATACTGTCGGATCGCCTGATGAAAAGTTTAACCTTACTAACCCTCATTTATGCTCTGCTTGCGCAAAATGCTGATGCGCAGGATAACCAAAACACCAGCCCAAGTCATGAGACAGACGTTACTGTTTTTGCCGAAGGCCTTAACCAACCTTGGGGCATGACTTTTCTGCCAGATGGTCGGTTACTGGTTACCGAAAAAGTCGGTCAATTACGGCTCATTGACCCCAATGGAACAATATCAAAACCAATCAAAGGCTTGCCAGATGTAAACACCACTGGACAAGGCGGTTTATTGGATGTGGTACTTGACCCAGATTTTAAACACAACCAAACAATTTATGTTTCATACGCCAAGCTTGAATCAGATGACAGCGTTTCCCGTACTGCTGTAGCAAAAGCACAGCTAGACAACGACAAACTAAGTCATGTTGAGCCAATTTGGCAACAGGCACAAAGCAAAAAAGCGGGCTATCACTATGGTTCGAGATTGGTTTTTGATCGCTCTGGATACCTTTTTGTTACCTTGGGTGATCGAAATTATGGCAAAGATGAAGTACAAGACTTATCAACCCACTTTGGCAAAGTGGTTAGAATTGATACCAATGGCAAAGCAGCTGCTGACAACCCATTCATCAATCAAGCCAATGCCCTGCCCGACATTTACAGTTATGGTCATCGCAATATTCAAGGGGCTTTTCTACACCCTGAAACTGGCGAACTTTGGGCCAATGAACATGGGCCACGTGGTGGAGATGAAATCAACCTAATCAAAGCCGGTAACAATTATGGTTGGCCTGTGATTACTTATGGCATTAATTACAACGGAACACCCATCACTGACAAAAAATCAATGCCCGGCATGGAACAACCCATTCATTATTGGGACCCATCAATTGCCACTTCTGGTATGTTAATTTATACCGGCGACGCTTTCCCCAATTGGCAAGGTGATGTTTTTACTGGTGCGTTGAAATTGATGCATTTGAATCGCATCAAACTCAATGACAATCACACGATAGTCGCAGAAGAACGCTTGCTCAAAGAACAAAACCAGCGCATCCGAGCCATTGAACAAGGTCCAGATGGTTTTATCTATGTAGCGACTGACAATTCATCGGGACAAATTCTTAAAATCACTCCCAAAATAAGAAATCAAGTAGATGAATAAATAAATCAATTTGAAATTAAGACTTTAGATACAACTATCTTGACAACGGCACAGTCATTATTGACCCCACAAATTCGCGCTTTTAAGTTGAACCATCAACTTTTTCATACATGGATGCAGTATAATCAACAAGACCAGTTCATGCCCATTCAAACCTATGCATAAAATTCATGTAACCGCTTATATTGAAAAAGACATTGTTGATGTGTTTGCAGCGGTCAGCGATCACCGCACCTTTCTATCAGGTGGTGGTCTAGCCTGTCATTTAATCAAAAAAGGAATGCCAGAGAAAAATGGCTTAGGTGCCATACGAACTGTTCGCTCTAAGTCGCACACTTTTACGGAAGAAATCACCTCTTTTGAAACCAACAAAAGCTTCGACTACCTGATTACTGAAATCAAACCCAAGCTCGCTTTTAAGCATCATGCTGGCTGGTTAGAGTTCACTCCTGAAGATGGGAACACCCGAGTTGATTGGCACTCACATTTCACCTTCACCACCCCTGTCGTTGGTCACGTCATAGGCTGGTTTGTGAAGCAACAGATTGAAAAGACATTTTTACAGCGATTAAATCACTTAAATAAAAATACGCAGTAAACATGCATCATCTAAAATGAAAAAAAATTTGTGGTTACTCACTGGATTGACCAGTCTGATGCTGGGTGTACTTGGTATCGTTCTTCCTATCTTACCAACCACGCCTTTTCTACTGCTAACAGCAATGGCTTTTGCCAACTCATCACCTAAATTACATCAATGGCTGATGAACCACCCTCGTTGGGGGCAAATTATTCAGAATTGGCATGATGGTGGGCGAATTGATCGAAAAAGCAAAGTCATCGCAACTGGATTCATGCTATTGATGCCGATTCTCAGCCTGATTCTTAAAGTGCCCATGTGGGCGATAGGTATTCAAGTCACCCTGTTAATCATGGCGGTCACTTTTATACTTACACGCCCTTCATGATTACGGCTGTTGCTGGACAAACACCTGCTTACCGCCAACCCATGTTTCCAACACTTCCGTTTTCCAAATGAGCTCAGGGTTGATATTGAATATATCTTGATTTACAAAAATAAAATCGGCTTGTTTTCCAATATCCAATGAACCACTGTATGTTTCAGCATGTGCAGCAAAAGCCGCATTGATAGTAAAGGATTGTAACGCTTGCTCTACACTCATCGCTTCACTTTTATACCAACCGCCTTTAGGTTGGTTTTGATGATTTTGGCGCGTTACTGCGGCATGTAAACCATGAAAAGGATTGATTAATTCAACTGGAAAATCTGAACCTGAAGCCACCACCACACCGGCTTTAATTAATTTTTGCCAAGCATACGCTCCTTTGATGCGCTCAGCCCCTATTCTGTCTTCAGCCATATTCATATCTGATGTCGCATGGGTGGGTTGCATTGAAGCGATCAGGTCATGGTCTTTAAACTTAATTATATCTTCTGGCCGTAAGATTTGTGCGTGCTCAACTCGGTGTCTTAACTGAGATGACCTCATACTAGGCCGAGACAATAAATCAATCACCTCAGTATTGCCTTTGTCACCAATGGCATGAACATTGGCTTGAAAATCTGCTTGCACCACTTTATCGAGTAATTCTTCAATTTCTTTAGGGGTTTGCACGTAGGCCCCCTGCATTTCAGGGTTGTCGGAATACGGTGCATGCATAATCGCACCATAACTACCCAATGCACCGTCTATCATTAACTTCACTGACCTAATGATTAAATGATTTTCAATGTTTAAATGCCCTTTTCCAATCAATGTTTCTAGATTAGGGTTGTTGCTACCCAACATCGCATAGATTCGAATCGGCATGCTTCCTGCAGTGGCCATCTGCTCTAATATTTGATAGGAATCTTGATCAATACCTGCATCATGGACAAAGGTCAGTCCGGCAGCAGCCAGGTCTTTAAAGGCCAGGTTCATGGCATTGACTTTCATTGCTTGCGAAATGCTGGGCACATGTTTTCCAATTTTATACATGGCATTATCAATCAATATGCCAGTGGGAACGCCCTCAGAATCTTTCAAGATCAGGTCATCACCCTTAGCTGATTCACGTGTAATGCCAGCGATTTCCAGGGCCTTTGAATTGGCCCAACCCGCATGACCATCAATCCGCTGTAACCAAATCGGTGTGGTGGTGGAAACTTGGTCCAAATCGTAACGACTTGGAAATGCTTTGCCTTCCCACAACACATGATTCCATCCACCACCCAACACCCATGGATGGTCTGAATTTTGGCTGGCATATTCACGGGTCGTTTCCAAGGTGGCTTTTAGAGATTTAATACCTTGCACATTAACCAACAATTGGGACAATCCATAATCTATTAGGTGCCCATGTGCATCATGTAAGCCAGGCAATACCGACCGACCTTTACCATCTAAGACAGTAGCCCCTTTTAGATTCTCCGCAGTGGGCTCCAAAATCAATCCTGAGTCTGTATCAAACAACAATTCACTGACTTGACTGAGTTGATTGCCATCGTGGCTGTAACCTTTTATATGGGTTAGGTGAATGGTTTCACTTGCTGCAGAAAACGACAACAATGCAGTGACTAAGGTTACAGAAAACATTTTTAAACAGGTCATGATGGTCTATTTGGCTAAAAAATTAAATAAAATTATATCATTAAGATATGAAGCAGATGGACGTTCTGCACGTATAATGTTCATTCACTGTTTTATTTAATCTTTGAGGACCCAGATGCAAATAATAGAAATCAATCGTGAACCTGTTGAGTTATATAAAATATTAAAATTTGAAGGCTTGGTAGGTACTGGTGGCGAAGCAAAAATTGTAATTGACCAAGGTTTAGTTAAAGTCAATGGCCAAATAGAACTCAGAAGACGTAATAAAATCAAATCTGGTGATGTGATTGAATACATGAACCTTAGCTATAGCATCAGGCTAAACCAAGACACCTAAATATAAATGACAGCTCAATGAGCATACCTTTAATATATAGCCCATTCTACTCTTATCATTTTCCGGCCAACCACCGTTTTCCTATGGATAAGTTCAAACAACTGTACTGTTGTTTAAAGGAATCTGGAATTTTAACTGAACACAATGTTTTCCGGCCGGGCCGGGTAAAAGATGAAATCCTTGAATTGGCCCATAACAAAGATTACATCCAACGCTTTATCCACAATCATTTATCCCAAAAAGAATTACGTAAAATGGGGTTACCTTGGAGTGAAGCACTGGTAAAAAGATCAATAATTTCCCCAAATGGCACGTTGATGGCAGGCGCCATCGCATTGAATCATGGCATTGCTTGTCACTTGGCTGGCGGCACCCATCACGCCTATCACGACCATGGACGAGGTTATTGTATTTTTAATGATTTGGCTGTTGCATCTAAAGCCTTGATTGCTCAGGGGAAAGCACAGCGCATTTTAATCTTTGACTGTGATGTCCATCAAGGTGATGGCACTGCATCCATTCTGGCTGACGATAACAGTGTTTTCACCTGTTCGATTCATTGTGAAAAGAATTTCCCGCACCACAAAGAACAAAGCAATTTAGATATTGGTTTACCCAAAGACATGGCCGATGACGCATACCTTGAAGTGGTTCACAACACCTTACTTCAGGCCATTGACATGGCCCAGCCAGATTTGGTGTTTTATGACGCAGGTGTGGATGTGTACTCAGGTGATGGCTTAGGCTATCTAAAGATTAGTTTAACAGGCATTAATCAACGCGAACACTTGGTTCTAAACACTTTAAAACAGCAGAATATACCGGTCGCCACTGTGATAGGTGGTGGTTATGACAAAGACCAGAAAGCCTTGGCCAAACGACATGCAATGGTATTTGAAGCGGCTGATAAATTGTTTGTTTAAAATCCAATGGAGTTTAAACAAACAATGGATACAATTCAATCAACGCATTCGATCTGAAACAGTGTCTTGCAAACGCTCTCCGCGCACCATCTCTCGGTAAGAAATTCCAGCTTGTGCCATACACTTAATAATTTCAATTTCTGCCATGGCATCACCCTCGTCATTAAAATAAACCACCATACGATGCTGACCAGCTTGTCCAAGTTTAACCGCGGTAACTAACGACAGGTCTTTGAAAATATCAATAACATTGGCAACAGGGTCTTGATCTAATTTAAACGTCAATGCTTTGGTTCTTGCAGTTAAGTCTGCCACCACTTCATGTGAATGAAGCTGTCCTTTTCTTAAGATAATGATTTTCTCACACAGGTCCTCAATCACTTCAAGATTGTGTGAACTGATGATAATGGTACATGTTTTACCTAATTGACGAATCACTGACTTAATGGCATCAGAAGTATTGGGGTCCAATCCTGCCGTTGGTTCATCCAACATAATAATCTCAGGAGAGCCCATCAATGCTTGTGCAATAGCCACTCTTTTCAACATACCATGACTCAACCGTTCAGGAAGTTGATTAAATGATTCGAATAAATTAACCAGTTTAAGGACCCTGATGGCTTCATTATGAGCGGCTTTTTTATTTAAGCCTTGCAACTCTGCCAACATGGTCAGCTGTTTTCCAATAGCCAATGATTTTAAAAAGGAGGCATCCTGTGGCAATATGCTGATTTTCCCACGTATCAGCGCACTGTCAGGATTGTGGCCCAAAATTTTTATTTCACCAGCTGTGGGCTTTAAAAAACCACACAACAATGAAAACAAAGTGGTTTTTCCGGCCCCGTTGGG
>Ga0209344_10000420_pt1 | contig 76793 bp, 70 predicted proteins | sample Cruoilmetagenom6_FD_187293 | JGI IMG/M metagenome (GOLD analysis project Ga0209344, IMG submission 187293) | Oil polluted marine microbial communities from Coal Oil Point, Santa Barbara, California, USA - Santa Barbara Oil Seep Sample 6 (SPAdes)... | ecosystem: Environmental > Aquatic > Marine... | reverse complement strand
TGGTGGTTGGGCTTTAGATCAATTATGGCTATTTTGGGTAGCTCCAATTGTTGGGGCAATTTTAGCTGGAATCGTTTATAAAATGATGTCTCCAGAAGAATAACAAAAATTTATATTTATAAAAAAAGAGAGCATTAAATATTAATGCTCTATTTTTTATAAATATCTCTAAAATTACTCTAAATCAAAACGATCAAGATTCATCACTTTAGACCAAGCCTTTACAAAATCTTTTACGAACTTTTCATTAGAATCAGTACTTCCATAAACTTCTGCGATAGCTCTTAATTCCGAATTTGAACCAAAAATTAAATCGGCTCTTGTTCCTGTCCATCTTAACTCACCTGTTTTACGATTTCTTCCTTCAAATATTTTATCATCGTCAGAAGTTGCTTCCCAAGTTGTTCCTAAATCAAGAAGATTCACAAAGAAATCATTTGTTAATGTTTCAGATTCTTTCGTAAAAACCCCATGATTAGATTTATCAAAATTTGCATTTAAAACACGTAAACCACCAACTAAAACTGTCATTTCAGGAGCTGTAAGTGTCAGTAATTGTGCTCTATCTACTAATAATTCTTCGGCTGATGTTGTATGACGTGGATGCAAATAATTTCTAAATCCGTCTGCCGACGGTCTCAAGGCTTCAAACGATTCTACATCTGTTTGTTCTTGTGACGCATCTCCTCTGCCTGCATTAAAAGGAACAGAAATAGTATGTCCAGCATTCTTCGCAGCTTGTTCGATAGCCGCAGAACCACCTAAAACAATTAAATCGGCCAATGAAACCTGTTTATCTCCTTTATTAAATTCATTTTGAATACTTTCTAAAATACCCATGATTTTAGATAATTCAGCAGGATTGTTTATGCTCCAATCTTTCTGTGGCGAAAGACGTAAGCGTCCACCATTAGCTCCTCCACGTTTATCTGATCCTCTGAATGTAGAAGCAGATGCCCAAGCAGTAGAAACTAATTGAGACATTGAAAGTCCCGAATCTAAAATCTTATTTTTTAAAGAAACTATATCCGTATCATTTATTAGTGAATGATTACTAATTGGAATTGGGTCTTGCCAAATCAATTCTTCATCCGGAACTTCAGAACCAAGATACAATGCAATTGGTCCCATATCACGATGCGTTAGTTTAAACCATGCTCGCGCGAACGCATCTTCAAATTCAGCAGGGTTTTCCTTAAATCGTTGAGAAATGGCTAAATAATCTGGAAACATTTTTAATGCCATGTCTGCTGTCGTCATCATTAAATCTTTCTTTTTAGAGGCATCATGAGCAGAAGGTGCCATATCTGGATTTGATGCAGCAGTAGGTTTCCATTGATGTGCGCCAGCTGGACTTTTTGTTAATTCCCAATCGTAATCTAATAAAACTCTAAAATAATCATGATCCCATGTATCTGGGTTAGGTGTCCAAGCTCCTTCTACACCACTGGTAATAGTATCATCTCCAAAACCAGTGCCAAATGAATTTTTCCAGCCTTTACCTTGCTCTTCAATACCAGCTGCTTCTGGCTCTCTACTAACATATTTATCAGGATCTGCAGCACCATGAGCTTTTCCAAATGTATGACCTCCAGCTACAAGAGCTACTGTTTCTTCATCATTCATAGCCATACGTGCAAACGTTTCACGAATATCTATTGCAGATTTTAATGGATCAGGGTTACCATTTGGTCCTTCAGGATTTACATAAATTAACCCCATCTGTACTGCTCCAAGAGGATTTTCTAAATCACGTTCTCTAGTATAACGTTTATCGCCTAGCCATTCTGTTTCTGCTCCCCAATAAATATCCTCTTCTGGTTGCCAAATATCTTCTCTTCCACCTCCAAAACCAAAAGTTTTAAAACCCATAGATTCTAAAGCACAATTTCCAGCAAGAATCATTAAATCTGCCCACGAAATTTTCTTTCCGTATTTTTGTTTAATAGGCCATAATAATAAACGTGCCTTATCTAAATTACCGTTATCAGGCCAGCTATTTAATGGTGCAAAACGTTGTGAGCCAGAACTAGCACCACCACGTCCATCTGTAATTCTATATGTCCCTGCGCTATGCCAAGCCATTCTAATAAACAATCCTCCATAATGACCATAATCTGCTGGCCACCAATCTTGTGAATCCGTCATAAGTGCTACAAGATCTTTTTTAATAGCATTTAAATCAAGTTTTTTAAATGCTTCGGCATAATTAAAATCATCATCCATAGGATCAGATTTTGTAGAATGTTGACGAAGAATATTTAATTTTAACTGGTTCGGCCACCAATCTCTATTAGTTGTTCCACCTCCTGCTGTTTGGTTTTGAGCACCATTCATATAAGGACATTTACTTTCACTCATATTTATAATATTTTTTAGATTAAAATTTAACGAAATTATGAATACAGTAAAATTACTAATTCCTCTTTTAAAAATAGCAAATTTATATTTTAATAAACTATATTTAAATTGATAAAATTTATAATTATTAGCACATAAATATTCTTACTTTTACATTAATTTATTTAAATAACGTTATATGGCAGATATTACATTAGGCGGTAGTCCAATTGTAACAATTGGAGAACTCCCAAAGGTTGATTCAAAAACTCCTGATTTTAAACTAGTAGCAGAAGATTTATCGACAAAGACATTAGCAGACTTTAGTGGTCAAGCTTTATTACTTAATATATTCCCAAGTATTGGAACCGGCATTTGTGCAGCGTCTGTAAGAGAATTTAACAAGACAGCTGCTGCAAGAGTAAAAGTGTTATGTATTTCTAGAGATTTACCCTTTGCACAAAAAGAGTTTTGTGCAGCAGAAGGTATTGAAAATGTTGTGATGCTTTCAGATTTTAGAACAGGTGAATTCGGGAAAGATTATGGACTAATGATGACCAATGGTATTTTTGATGGTTTACTATCAAGATGTGTTATTGTAGTTAGTAAAAATGGCACTATAATGTATACAGAACAAGTTCCTGAAATTGGTCAAGAACCAAATTACGAAGCAGCATTAGATGTGTTGAAATAACTATGATGAAGTTTTAAGCTGTGTTAAGCTATAAACAATGACTAATAAAGACTCTTTTTTTAAAAATAGAATAAAAAGTATTGGCTATGCTTTTAAAGGTGCAATACTCCTTTTAAAAACAGAAGCAAGTATTAAAATTCAGTTTTTTATTGCCATTTTAGTAACCGCCGCTGGCTTTTATTTTGAAATTAGTTCGATTGAATGGATTGCTCAAATTCTAGCCATTGGTATAATAATGAGTGTAGAAGGAATAAATACTGCAATTGAAAGCATCGCTGATTTCATTCACCCAGAACATAATCCAAAAATTGGTTTTATCAAAGATATTGCAGCTGGCGCTGTTTTTATTGCAGCAATATCAGCAATAGCTGTAGGTTTAATCATTTATATTCCAAAGATTTTTAACATATAATATGTCTAAAATAGTTAATTTATAAATCTTATATTTCAAAGAGATTCACTGAACTAAATCATCTTGAATTCTTTGTTTTACAATTTTTTAAAATAAAGTTTCGTTAACGTTAGTAATTTGTATTTTTGTTCAAACCAATAAGGTGTTAATGGCTAAAAAGAAAACTAAAAAAACCACTTCCAAAAAAATAAAAAAACCTAGTTTTAAATTATCAAATCAGCAAAAGCTAATATTTGGTAGTTTCTTATTAATTTTTGGTATTCTTTTATTTATTGCTTTTTTATCTTTCTTTTTTACGGGGAAAGCAGATCAAAGTATTCTTAATGAATTTGGAGCAAGAAGTACTGAAGCACAAAACTGGTTAAGTAAATCTGGTGCTTGGTTAAGTGACTTTTTCATACAACGTGGATTCGGAATTGCCTCATTTATATTTTCGGGATTAGTATTTCTTTCTGGGATATATGTTTTAATGGATATTAAAAAAGCCAAATTGAGAAAGCATTGGTTTTGGGGAACATTAATTGTGATTTGGCTATCAGTTTTCTTTGGGTTTTTTGCACATAAAATTGATATTCTTGGCGGCATTATTGGTTTTGAAGTAAATACATTTCTCCAAGATTATATAGGTAAAATAGGCACCATATTATTACTGATTTTTGCTCTAATAATCTATTTAGCAATCAGGTTCAAAGTAACTCCACAAAGTTTTTCTAGGTTGTTTAAATCGGCTAAAAAAGATATTACCGATGAATTTTCTAGCGAGATAAAGCAAAATGAAGATGATACTTTTATTCATATAGACAATGATTTAACTGCCGAAGCAGATGATATTAAAGCTGCATTCGATATTCCTTTAGATAAGGTTGAGATAAAAACATCACCTTCTGAAGAACTCAAAATTATTAAACCTGTCAAACCTGAAGAAGAGGTCGAAGACATTCTTAAAATGGAAGTCAAGGAAATTGAAGAAGAGCTATCAGAAACAGATAACTTGGCCAATAAACTTGTTGAAGATTTCGGGCAATTTGATCCTACTTTAGAGTTAGGGAACTACGAGTTTCCAACTTTAGAGTTACTTAAAAAATACGATACAGAAAGTATTACAATAAATCAGGAAGAACTTGAAGAAAACAAAAATCGTATTGTAGAAACATTAAATAACTACAAAATTGGGATTGCGAGTATTAAAGCAACAATAGGACCAACTGTCACACTTTATGAGATTGTTCCAGAAGCTGGAGTACGTATTTCAAAAATTAAAAACCTCGAAGATGATATCGCTTTATCTCTTTCTGCGCTTGGCATCAGGATTATAGCACCAATTCCTGGGAAAGGAACTATTGGGATCGAAGTACCAAATAAAAACTCAACAGTCGTTTCTATGCGTTCTGTAATTGCTTCGAAAAAATTTCAAAGTTCAGAAATGCAATTACCTATCGCGCTTGGTAAAACTATTAGTAATGAAACGCTTGTTGTAGATTTAGCAAAAATGCCTCATCTATTAATGGCTGGTGCAACAGGTCAAGGAAAATCTGTCGGGTTGAATGCTGTATTAACTTCTTTACTTTATAAAAAACACCCAGCAGAAGTTAAATTTATTTTAGTCGATCCGAAAAAGGTAGAATTAACACTCTTCAATAAGATCGAACGACATTATTTAGCAAAGTTACCAGATTCGGCAGACGCCATTATAACAGATAATAAACTTGTAATCAATACATTAAATTCATTATGTATTGAAATGGATAATCGTTACGATTTATTAAAAAATGCATTCTGTAGAAATATTGCCGAATATAATGCGAAGTTTAAAGCACGTAAATTAAATCCAAATGATGGTCATCAATTTTTACCATACATTGTTTTAGTGATCGATGAATTTGCCGATTTAATAATGACTGCTGGTAAAGAAGTTGAAACGCCTATTGCTCGTTTAGCGCAATTAGCTCGTGCTATTGGTATTCATTTAATTATTGCTACACAACGACCATCTGTAAATGTAATAACAGGTATTATTAAAGCAAATTTCCCTGCGAGAATAGCTTTTAGAGTAACATCAAAAATAGACTCGCGTACAATTTTAGATGGCTCTGGAGCAGACCAACTTATTGGTCGTGGCGATATGCTTTACACGCAAGGTAATGAACTTATTCGTGTACAATGTGCCTTTGTTGACACACCAGAAATTGAAAAGATTACCGACTTTATTGGATCACAAAAAGCATATCCTGAAGCATACCAACTACCTGAATATGTAGGTGAGGAAAGTGGCACAAGTCTTGATGTAGATATAAACGACAGAGATGTTTTGTTTAAAGATGCTGCCGAAATTATTGTAACAGCTCAACAAGGTTCTGCATCCCTTCTTCAACGTAAACTTAAATTAGGTTACAATCGTGCTGGAAGACTTATCGATCAATTAGAAGCTGCTGGCATTGTTGGCCATTTTGAAGGCAGTAAAGCAAGACAGGTTTTAGTACCAGATTTAGCAGCATTAAATATGCTTTTAGAGAGTGAAAAAAATATTTAAATTAAAAAAAATGAAAAGATTAATAATCTTAATATTATTTATAGGTACTACGTTAAATGCGCAAAACGGAGAAAAAGCTAAAGTATTATTAGACGAAGTTACCAATAAAGCAAAAAGTTATGATAATATTTCAATAGCATTTAAATTTGCATTAAACAACGCATTAGAAAATATAAACCAAGAAACTCGTGGTGATGTTATTATGCAAGGTGATAAATACAGATTAAACATTCTTGGAGCAACCCGTATTTTTGATGGCAAAACACTGTATAGTATAAGTCCTGATGACGAAGAGGTAACAATATCTAATGAAAATCCAGATGATGAAAATAATATTACACCAAGTAAAATGTTATCGTTTTACGAAGATGGCTATACTTATAAAATGGATATTTTACAAAATATAAAAGGAAGAAAAATCCAATATATAAATCTTACGCCTATAGATTCTAATTCTGAAATATCGAATGTTCTACTTGGTATTGATACTCAAACAAAACATATCTATAATTTAATTGAAGTTGGAAAAAATGGCACAAAAACGACACTTACAGTAAATTCTTTTAAAACGAATGAGCCTTTATCTGAAGCTTTATTTTCTTTTGATGAAAAAAAATATGACGATTACTACATCAATAAACTAGACTAGCTTTTTCGTTTGAAAATATTAGACAGATACATATTAACCACATACCTTAAAACTTTTATTAGCGTGTTTATTATTCTCATGCTAATTTTTGTTTTACAAACCATTTGGCTTTACATAAAAGAACTCGCCGGTAAAGATTTAGATATACTAGTTATCGCAAAATTTTTGCTCTACTTTTCGCCAAAATTAATTCCGCTAGTATTACCATTAACCATTTTACTGGCTTCAATTATGGTTTTTGGTAATTTTGCCGAAAACTATGAGTTTGCTGCAATGAAATCTACAGGTATTTCGCTACAACGATCTATGACTGGATTAAGTATTTTTATTGTTATACTTGGGATTACAACATTTTTCTTTTCTAATAATGTTATTCCATGGGCCGAATACAATTCGTATAACTTAAGAAAAAATATAGCGAAACTTAAACCTGCCATGGCAATTGGCGAAGGACAGTTTAATGATCTTAAAAGTATTAATATAAAGGTTGCTAAAAAAAGTGGCGAAAGAGATCAATATTTAAAAGATGTTATAATTCATAAAAAATCGCCAAGAGGAACTGGTAATTACACAACTATAAAAGCCAATCATGGCGAGCTTGTAGGTGAAGAAGATTCTGATATTATCCAGCTTATTTTATTTGATGGTAATTATTACGACGATACACCTCCAAAAAAATATAAAGATAAAAACAAACGTCCTTTCGTAAAAAGTTCCTTTGAAAAATATACAATAAACATAGATTTATCAGGTGATGCTCTGAATAATTTAGATGAAAAAAATTATTCAGATAAGTACAATATGCTTAATATTAGTGATTTAAATTACACCATAGATTCACTTAAAGTGGAGCAACAAGGGGACTATAACGGCTTCTCTAAAAGTTTGTACAATCGATCAGGATTATCGAACTTAAACAAAGGTCTAAATCTTAATTCAGACTCAATTCAAAAGAAAGAAATAACGAAGCTAAAAGACGTTATAAATCAATTTAAAGCAACTCAAAAAGTAAAACTAATAGATATTTCAATAAACTCTGTTACGAGTACACAAGAGATAATAAAATCAAAAAAACAAACATTAAAGCAAAATAATATATGGTTAAATAAACATATCATGGCTTTGCATGATAAGATTGCGCTTGGTTTTGCCTGTATTATTTTATTTTTTGTGGGTGCTCCGCTTGGTGCCTTAATACGAAAAGGAGGAATTGGACTACCAATGGTTATAGCCATTTTATTGTTTTTAACATACCACTTTATTGGAATTTTTGCAAAGAACAGTGCTAAAGACGGGAGTTTTAACCCAGTAGTAGCAACTTGGTTTTCGACTTTAATTATGTTTCCTCTTGGTGTTTTTCTCACAAAAAGAGCAACAGCAGATCGAGGTTTATTTGAATCCCAAGGCATGTTAGAACCCTTAAAAAATATATTTGGCATCAAAAAAGCTGATTTAGATACTGATGGTTCTAAATACAATGAATCTTCAACTGAATACAATTCTCTACAATCTTTAGATAATAACTTGTTAATTGATATTATTAAAAATTACAGACAGTATAATCATATGATAAAATATAAAAATACTGCGTTATCTATAATTAATTCTAGAGGGATCACGAATCAGCAATTAAAGTTTAGCGGAAATTTTACAAATGAAGTTTTTGAAGAAAGTATTAGGCTTAAAAATAGATATGACGAAGATTCAAAATTATCTCTCATATTATATTCTATTTCGTTAGTACTATTATTAGGCGGAAGCATCTTAAAAAATAATGGTTTCTCAATAATTGGAAATCCTCTTTTTGTTGTTGGAATTATTACTGAAATTGTATTTCTAATATCTCTTATTAGATCGTTTATTAGTTATTCTAATCTAAACAAACATTTAGAAAAAGGGACGATTTCTGGTGCAATAGTATTTTTGCTATTAGGGCTACCGTTATATTTTATTAACTACTTCTTTCAAAGAAAAAAATTAAATAAAAATTTATTCATTAATAATGATGTAAGCGAAAAACGAAATATTGAAGACAGTTCTAGAATTGATCTAGCAAGAAAATCAATAGATTCTATAAATTCAAATTATTCTGACTATAAAAGTCATTCTAGATTTGCAATCATACATTATATTATATCTGTAGTACTTTTTGTTTTATACTTTGTATTTAGAAACAATAAGCTAGAATCGCTAGCAGAAGCTTCAATACAACTAGGTGCAATTGCAGTAGTTATTTTTATTATTTATTATGTTTGGTCATGCATTAAAATTCGAACGATTTATAATCATTTAAACAAACCAGAAAGCAAACCAAACGTTCTACTACTAATTTTTGGAATACCTATATATTTTTTAATCTTCTTTTTGTTAGGAAACAAATTAAAAGAAGACTTAAAACAAATTGTTTAGAGATAGTTTAAAAATAGCAATATCTTTGTCTTATGATTACAAAAACTAAATCTTCTAGTGATACTTTAAGTTTTAAACTTAATACTATCCATGATGCTATAGACGACATTAGAAACGGCAAAGTAATTATTGTTGTAGATGATGCAGATCGAGAAAACGAAGGTGATTTTGTAGCTGCGGCTGATAAGGTAACTCCAGAAATGATAAACTTCATGGCTACGCATGGTCGTGGTTTAATTTGTGCTCCTTTAACAGAAAAACGTTGTAAGGATTTAGACTTAAATATGATGGTCCATAACAATACCGACCCGATGGAAACTGCGTTTACTGTTTCTGTAGATTTAAGAGGTAATGGTGTGACAACAGGTATTTCTGCTAGTGATAGAGCCAAAACAGTTCAGGCATTAATTGATCCAAATACAAAACCATTCGAATTAGGACGTCCAGGTCATATATTTCCTTTGGTAGCGAAGCAAGGTGGAGTTTTAAGAAGAACTGGTCATACAGAAGCTGCAATAGATTTTGCACGGTTAGCGGGATTACAGCCTGCTGGAGTGATTGTAGAAATAATGAATGAAGATGGTACTATGGCACGTTTACCACAGCTTATTGAGGTTGCCAAAAAGTTTGATCTTAAAATAGTTTCTATTGAAGATTTAGTAGCATATCGCATGCAGTACGATTCTTTAATTGAAAAGAAAGAAGACTTTCAAATTGAAACCCGTTTTGGGAGCTTTCGTTTAAGAGCCTACCAGCAAACTACAAATAACCAAATCCATATAGCACTAACAAAGGGCAATTGGGCAAATGGAGATGCTGTTCTTACACGAATAAATGCCACACTTGTAAATAATGACATTCTAGGAACCCTCACCAATAATGCCGATAAGAAATTAGATGAAATGTTTAAAGTAGTAAGTGATGCTGGTAAAGGAGCCATACTATTTATAAATCAGCAAAGTCAATCTATGAATTTGTTGAAACGTTTAGATATTTTAAAAGAAAATCAGAAACCAAACGAAATTATTAAAGCACCACGAATAAAAATGGATGCTAAAGACTTTGGTATAGGTGCACAAATTCTTCATGATTTAGATATCCATAAATTACGCTTAATTTCAAATACCGAACAAGCCAAACGAGTTGGTATGATTGGATATGGATTGGAGATTATAGAATATGTGAGTTATTAAGATACTACTTTTCTAATAATATCGCCCATTTTTAGGGCTCTAACTTTAACCTCATCTTCTGTCCAAGACAATTTTATTAAACAAGAAATATTGCGACCAATAAAATGATCGGATTGTTCAAAAGTTTTTGTTTGAAGATATTTTAAACCCTCTATAACTTCATCCGAAAGTGGATATAATGTTTTTAAATCTTTAAGGTGTTGCCATTTTCTGATATAATGCCAACTATTATCGTAGTAATGAAAACAAGCATCTATCGCTGATTCTTTTAATAAAGAAGAAGTTTTTCTAGCAGACTCTAAATCAGGCAAAAAGAAACTTAAAAACGAATAACTTTCTTCGCCTCCTTCTGGTACCTTTCGAAAAGTCACTTCTGGAATTTGAGAAAGTACATCTCTAATAATGGTATAGTTTCTTTTTTGAATTGCAACAAACTCATCTAAACGCCGTAATTGAGCCAAACCAATCGCTGCATGCAGTTCTGAAATTCTAAAGTTATAACCTAAAAAGGGATGCGTTTCTGCACCTCTATCATTACCAACATGGTCATGTCCATGATCTGAAAAATGATCTGCATGTGCATAAAATTTCTCGTTATTAGTGAGTACAGCACCACCTTCTCCAGCCGTAATAATCTTTACAAAGTCTAAAGACAAACATCCTAAATCGCCGATACTTCCAAGAGGTTTTCCTTTATAAGTAGCTCCAGTAGCTTGTGAAGAATCTTCAATTAAGATAAGCTTATATGCATCGCAAATAGATTTTAGAGTATCTAAATCTGCCATACTTCCACACATATGCACAGGCATTATAGCTTTTGTTTTTGTAGTTATCGCATCTTTTACAGCATTAGGGTCAAGAGTTAGTGTATCGTCTATATCCACAAGAATAGGAATAGCACCTAACATCATAATCGCTTCAAAACTAGCAACAAACGTAAAGTTTGGCATAATCACTTCATCACCTGCTCCAATTCCAGCTGATGCCAAAGCAATACTAACCGCTGCAGTACCACTCGAAACCAATTGCGCATGTTTTACTTGTAATTGCGCTTCTAATTCGTGTTCCATTTCTTTTGCTTTCCAATGTCCTTTACGCATTCCATCAAAACCATAACGCATTAAAACACCATTGTTTAATACATCTGTGACTTCTTTGCGTTCAGCTTCACCAAACAATTCAAATCCTGGCATATTTATATCTTTTAGCAGTTTCAAATTTACAATTAAAAAGTACTTAAAAAAAGTGAAGTTTTAATTTGAAAGAATTAAAAAAGGGTTCTATATTTGCATCCGCATTTAGGGCATACCTAATGAGACACTTTTGGAGAAATGGCAGAGTGGTCGAATGCACTAGTCTTGAAAACTAGCGAGGGTCACACCTCCGGGGGTTCGAATCCCTCTTTCTCCGCTGGGCTTCTGAACCCCTTGAAAACACAGGGGGTTTCAGAGTTTTTTAAAAAAAAGTGTACAAATCGTGCATTACAGATTGATGTCTCCGCAAACATTTTAATTTAAAAACAAATTAAAATGAAAAAATCAATCTTCACCAAACCAAAGGTGTGTAAGTCTGATAGTGGCTGGTATGTTTGGTTTCGATTCAATGGAAAATTAATCCGTAAGAAAAAGGGGATCAACTACATTAAGAACATTCAGGAAAGAGAATTAGAAGCCAATGCACTTGCCACAGCGTATTATATTAGTCTCAAAAACGGATGGAACCCATTTATTCCAAATGCAATTAATAGTCAAAGCACAAAAAATTTTATTGATGCTTTGGAATTTGCAATCAAAAAGAAAAAAGAAACTGTATCGCCAAAAACATTCTCCGCATACAAAGGCACAGCTAATTTCATCATAACCTCTGCCACAAATCTAAAAATGGATTTAATGAATATCCAAGACATTAAACGTGTTCATATTCGTACTATAATGAATGAAGCCATGAAAAAATGAAAGTGGACCAACAAAGGATATAATAAACATTTAAATCATTTAAAAGCTATTCTAACAATTTTAATTGATTGGGATATTATAGAACATAATCCAGCTCATAAAATTAAAAATCTAAATGTCGAAAAAACAAAAGCCAATGTTACTGCAAATCCAGAACAGCACAAAAGGATTAAAGATTGTTTAGAAAATAACCATTATAATTTTTATGTATTTGTAATTAGTATTTTTCACACAGGGATTCGACCATGGGAATTACTTCAGATTAAAATTAAAAACATTGATTTTATTAATTCTGAAATCAATCTTCCTGCGGCAATAACAAAAACTAGAAAAGAAAGAATCGTGCCTATTAACAATCATTTAATGCAACACTTTTTAAAAATTGGTGCTGATGAAGTAGATCCTGAATTTTATTTATTTGGAAGCTTTCCATATAATCATAAACATAGAGCAAAATTGAAATTAGATTTTATTCCAGGCCCTAATAAACAGATTCGAGATACTGCAACCAAGCGTTGGAAAAAAATTATTAAAGATGGTTTGGGAATAAATGTGAATTTATATAGCAACAAACATGCTGGAGCTGATGCAAAAATATTAGCAGGAATTGAATTAGATTCTTTGCGTGAATTATATGGCCATGAAAGTAAATTAATGACTATGACCTATGCAAAAAAGGTGAAGCAAATATATAGAGATGATATAATGAATAACAGTCCAGAATTTTAACTATTAAAACAAAACCTTATTTCATTCCAGTTAAAAATTAAATGCATAATTGACAGAATATCAAGCTCTAAACCCAAATATTTTTTAATTTTCACTCTATAAACACCTTGTTATGTTAGCTGCTTCTCTTCAAAATAAATAAATTCCATCCTACTAAATCACCAACAATAAAGAGTTTTTCTAATCCCTGTATTTATCTAAAACATAAAAAATAATAATTACTACGATCTCAATAATTTGAATAATGTTACTTGTTTCCATTTGTATATTTTTAATTCACAAATGAAAGCATCTTGTCTAAAAAGTTTTAAGACATGCTTTTTGAAGGTGAAATTCTGATTACACTAGAGAAGATTAATTATTATAACTTGCTAGCCTCTGATTTAATATAGGTTACCAAATCGGAATAATTTTTCTTGTTAAAATGGTGGCGTGTAGATTTGCTTGATTTATTCTTTCGGTAAGTGCCACTAAAATTATGACCGAGTAAGAACTTATAAAAGTGAGTAAGCGAACGATTATGCAGTTCGTCTCGGACAAAATTTTAAACTTTGTCTAGAAATAGGTTGTGGTAATCTTTTTGCTAGGCGAACTCGGTTGCTTTTTCTGGGACTGTGTTCAAGATTGTTTTAGTGAACCTCTTTTCTCAGAATGAAGCTTTTCGCGAAATGTAGAGGAATGGAGTGGAACGGGTTGTAAGCGAACAACACTACTCTACTTCTAAAGCTAATTCATAATGTGTACTCCTACCTCCTCCAGTGGAAATAAATATCCCCTTGCTTACCAAATCTTGAAGATCTCGAGTAGCAGTAGCCTTTGATGTTTTTGTGATTCCTATATATTTTCGGGTGTTCATCCCACCTTCAAAACCTTTTGGTCCTTCTTCCAACATTCGTTGAACTGCACGCAATTGTCTTTCATTCAATTGCTCATTAAAGCGATCGAAAAAACGAGTCTTTTTTAAAGTGAAAGCAACTTCTTGTGTGGTTTGTTCTTGAGCTATAAGAACGGTTTTAACAAAATAGGATATCCATTCCGTTATATTATTTGATTTTTGCGATTTTTCAAGATGGTGATAATAGGCGCGTTTATCAGCTTCAATACCTCTCGAAAGACTCATTAATATAGGTCTGTTTACATATTGAGAAAGTGCTTTTTCAGAAATGCATCTACCCAAACGCCCATTCCCATCTTCAAAGGGGTGTATGCTCTCAAAATATAAATGCGCAATTGCCGATCGTATAATAGGTTTCTTAATTGGGCGTTTTCCCGATGGACCACTCTCATTGAACCATTGAAGAAACTGTTTCATTTCATTGGGAACAGCACTAGAAGGAAGTGCTTCAAAATGTACTTTCTGTTTACCCAAGGCTCCAGAAATAACCTGCATTGGTTCACTATGGGTTCTCCAAGTTCCTACAAGAACATCATCTGCTCCCATCATTAATGATGAATGCCAAGCAAAAAGTATTTCTTGCGTCAATGGCTCTAAAAAGGTCTCCCGAACATCCGTAAGTAAAGCCGCCATTCCTGTTGCCCTTTGATCTGAAACCGTATCTTTTGGCACATTGAGTCCAAGATTATTTCGTACAGAAGATTTTACATCTTCTCGCTCTAGATATTCTCCTTCTATTTCTGATGACTTAATGGCTTCGGAAACCATAGTTTGTATAATTGTTTCAAGCTGTTCCTCACGGTCTAAGCCTTCTAAATAACCCTCCAACTGACCCGCACGAGACACGTAGTCAAACAATAAGTCTTCTACGTTTTCTAATGAATACGTAAAGTTAGGCCATTCCTGTTTTTGCCAATTATAAATCATTATGAGCCGATTAAAATGTTTATTCGGCTCAAATATAGTGATTTTTTGAGTTGATTATATTAATTTATCGGCTCAATTTTATGAATTCTTATTATGGTTAATGACCGATACAAAATGTATATCTCAATATTTATAAGGTTTTCTGATAAATGAGCTACAAATTTCGGTTGGAGGAATGTTTGCTTTGGCTTATGGTCTTTTTCTATATCTAGACTTTTCAACTAAATTTACAATTACTGACGATGAATTTTAAACGTGAAATGTGAAATTTTCTATAACAAACGTTTTTATATAAACAAAATCAATTCAATTGTCAAGTCAAGAAACTTGATTTCTTCACCCGCCACCTTCTCTTGACAGAATTAAATTAACTTATGGAAAATTTGGCGTAATAGTAATTTCTCCGAAAGACAAAATTGGTTTTGCAAAAGAATTGACAAAAATAAATCCGAAGATTGAAAACAAATTAACTGATAAAAGAACCGTCACATAAACTGCATATAAAAATAATACTAAATTAGGTGCTTAATCAATAGATATTGAACAAAAACCTAATAAACAAAAGACATATTATACTTTTATTATATACAGAGTATCTGTTTGTTTATATAGGTTACTTTCCGATACAAAATGTATTATATCAATAGACATAACACTTTAAAGTAATTGAGGTACAAATAAGGTACAATTATTGTAGGAATTTACAGTAATATCTATAAAATATTAATCGGTATAGACCATTTAATGTTCCTATCTGAAATCGAATGACTAATCATTGGTAATGACTGTGTTTAAACACATTTAGACAACCTTTTAGAACGAAATTATATGTTATAAATATAATCCATGAATAAGTTATTATCGTGTAGTTAAATTACTCTTTTTACTTAATCCATAAAAATATATAGTGGTTCCTATGTATTGGAGCTATATGGAGTCATGTGGAGTAATACGGAGTAATTAACTGTTTTAATATTGTTAAAAAGACTAATATGGAGCTGTATAGATGTATAAAGGTTTGAGCATCAATTGAAAATTATTTGATTTTAATTATAATAAAGAACAACTCCATGACTTCTAGTTATGAGCTCTGTGTTTAAAATATTTAATGCAATTTAGTCAAAATTACTTTAGTATCGTCACTGATTACAACACCAAAATTATACGGCGGAACTTTTAAGTTTTAAAATCATGTCTAATTGTATAGTTGCTCCATATGGTAGTTGATTAACTCCAGTTGCTGTTCTTGCATGGCGTCCATTTTCTCCAAATAATTCGATCAATAGTTCAGAAGCGCCATCTAGAACTTGTGGTTGCCTCTTGAATTTCTTTGAGGATCTGATGAAACCCTGTACTTTTACAATACTCTCAATTAAATCTAAATTTTTGATGTCGTTTTTTATAATTGAAAGTAATAAAGTCACAGTGTCTCTTGCGGCTTTTTTTGCTTGTTCTTCATTAACACTTTTCCCAACAGTTCCAGATAATTCACTTTTTCGTCCAGAAACAAATAATAAATCGCCAACACACTTTGTACCAAGATAATTGGCCACAGCTACTTTTGGTTCTTCCAGTTTAATCCCAAGTTCGGATAATTTAAATTCAACTTTACTCATATAAAAAGGTATTAGTAAATAGCAGATTCTTTGCTAATTATTTTAATATCATCAGAATCGATTTTAAACAAATACCAATCTTCCATTTTTACGACTGTGCCTTTAATTTCAGAAGGTTGACCAATAAAAGGCAAGATATCTTTATTTATAGGACGCCCTTTGAGATCGGTTATTAAATAATATTCGGATATATTGTTCTTATCAGTAGTAGCTAGAACTGGCGGAATTCCACCCGAAATACAGCGCACTGCACAACTACGATGTATTTTTCCTTTTCCTGGTTTCATAACTCCAAAATAACATTTTGGATCAATAATTTCACCTTGTAAAATCATTTTACTAATTACAGATTTCGAAGGTGTTTTTGAAGTTGATTTATTAACTAAAGTTACTTTTTCATCGTCTGTTATTTGCATTAAAGTTTTTCCATTATAGTAAATTAAGTTACCTTCAATACTTAATGTTTTTCCGTTTAAATTTTTGACTTCACTTTGTAATTTATCTAGGAACGGATTAGCACTCGACTTTCCGAAGCCTAAAAGCAAAATATTTTTATAAGTATTTTTTGCAACTTCAACATGTAACATAGGATACGGATTTTCATGAAAAACACCAATAATTTTAGTGGCACTAGTCAATTCGAACGTACTATTTTTGAACGGTTTTTGGGCAAAGCTGAATAGTATAGCTACAGCTACAATAAGAAACAAAACACCAATTGTAAACCGTTTTAAGGTTTGCTTAGTTTTATAGCCTAAACTACCGTCGATATATGATACATAAAATTCATCATTCTTTTTCATAAATCAATAATTACAGGGTTTAACTTCAGTGCCTTCTTCAAAAGCCTTTGGATTCATATAAACAGTGACTCCTTCGAGCTTCAATTCGTAGGTCGAGACCTTTTCAGTAAATGGAGGAGGCGATTGTCCATTATGTGGTAAGTATTGGTAGCCATGCCACGGACAGGTAATACAACCATCAATGATTTTGCCTTCTCCTAGAGGACCTCCTTGATGTTTGCAAACATTATTAATGGCAGATAATTTTCCGTCGTATTTAAAAATAGCGACACGTTCATTTTTTACAGTAAATATTTTTGCTCTGTCTGATTCAATTTCAGAAACATTGCAAACCTCTAGCCAATCATCCTTTTCTATGCTCTTAGCAGTATCAATTTTATGTTCTTTGAATGCCGTAATTAAATGTAAACTAGCAATTATTACAAACCCTACAATCATAATACCAATTGTAAAAGGTGAAGTTTCTTGTTGAAAAGCACCCAAAAACACATGAGCAATAATTAATACATAGGCAAAATATACCATCATGTGCAATCGTTTCCAGACTTTTGCTGATAAGTTTGCTAGGAAAAAATCATGACTTGTAGACGCCATAGTAAATAAAATCAATAAGGCAAAAAAACCTAAAACCTGAAACGGAAAATTGGTTATCGAGTTATAATCCATATTTGAAGTAAAAACCGAATAAATGGGGTTTACATCACCTAAAGCATGAAATTGAAAGATGGAAAACCCACCATGAATAAGTGCAGCAATGAACATGCTTACTCCTAAATGTCTTCTATTATATAGTACAGGCAAAAACCTTGTGCTCAATCTGCTCAAAGGACCAATCGCTAAAATAATATGAAGCATTACAATAGCCAACGATCCAAATGCTCTAATAACAAGCGTTTCAATACTTGTTTCGGAGTTAAATATTAATGTGATGACTGCAAACAGTATAGTATATAACAACATACAAATTACAATGATTTTGTCGTATGTTTTCTTGTGTTTGTTCCAAAGAACCAATTGATAATCTAGTCCCATTGAAATGTCAATTTAGTAATGTTTTCTTTTTTTAAGGCGTCGTAAATTAAGATGCCTTTTGGAAGATTATTGATATTGAAATTATAAATTCCAGTAGTTGTTAATTGTCCGATAAGGTCTTTTCTATTTCCTTTGGTATCTGTTGCGTAAACTACTGCAGATGAATTTTTAATAGTTGATTTCAATATAATTTCTATTGAACTCTCGTATAATGAGGCTTTAATCAAATCGTTTTCAGATTGTTTTATGAGCTTTTTTTTTGAAGCTTCAAAAGTTGAACCCGTTTTGTTTTCTGAATCAAAAAGATTCAAATCTTTAACCGCAAAAATGATGACCAACGGTATTAATAGAGTAATTAATAACCAAATATATTTATGTGCTTTTCGTTGTCCCGACGTCATGATTTATTGATTATGGATTTGATTGCTTTTGAAATTAAAAATGGCCATGTGGCAATGACACCAGAAACTAAAAGTAACCTAACTTTCTTTTTACTGTCTGCCAATAGAGGGTCTATTTTTGTCGCTCCAATAAAAAGGAAATACAATCCAAAAAGAAAACCAATGGCAACATAGATACCTAAAACGGATAATAAAATAGTGATGATGATCTCCATATTAAATAAGATTAACGTCTGTAACTACTTCTAACAAAGCAGGACCATTATGTGCTTTTAATTTTTCCATTGCTGGAATTAATTCTTCCAGTTTTTCAACTCTAATCCCTAATGCGCCGCAATTTTCAGCATATTTAGCAAAATTTGGATTGCTTAATGAGGTTTGCCAAACATCAAGTTCGGCAGCGCGTTGTTCTTTAGAAATTTTTCCTAATTCTGAATTGTTAAGTACAATGTGCTTAATATTCATATTGTATTTAACTAGCGTATTTATTTCAGCTAAATATTGTCCTAAGCCTCCATCTCCAGAAACTGACCAAATTGGACGTTCATGTCCTTGGGCAGCCCAAGCACCCATAGCTGCTGGTAACGCAAAGCCTATTGAGCCTAAATAACCAGACATTAAAACAGATTGGTTTTTTGGTTCAAAATAACGACCAAAAGAATAGGTGTTATTCCCAACATCTACTGCAATTACAGCGTTGTCTGGTGTGACCTTGTTCATAGCATCAAATACCGAAATGGAACTTAAAGCATTGCCGTTATCTTTTAAACGACTCGCTTTTTCTTCTTGCCATAAGCTCCATCTGTGTGCAATTTCATCACGTTGATTTTTAGTAGTGGTTTTGCCCTTTGTTTGTGCCTCAATAAGTGTAAGCGTTTCAGAGATTTCTCCCCAAAGTGCTACATCAACTTTATGAAACTTACTCAACGCCATAGGATCAAAATCGACTTGGATAATTGGTTTTTTTGGTGTAATTCCTGTATGATTTGAAAATGAAGCACCAAAAACTAAAAGCAAATCACTTTCATTCATAAACCATGATGCTATTGGTGTACCGCTTCGTCCTAAAACGCCGCAGCCTAATTCATGATTATCAGCAATTAAGCCTTTGCCTTTAAAAGTTGTAATAACTGGGCAATTCAAACTTTCTGCGTAAGCGATAATGGCATCCATTTGAAAGCGAGCGCCATGCCCAACTATTATTACAGGTCTTTTTGAACCTTTAATAAGCTTTATAGCTTTTAAAGTCATCTCTTTAGGAGGCGTGATATTAAAAGGTGTTATTCTGTTTTCTGGTGTTTGTGCTTTGGCTTTTGCGGGTTTTTTAGTAAAAGCCACTTCATCTGGAAAAGTTAAATGTGAAACGTCTCTTTTTACTAAAGCCGATTTTATTGCTAAAGACATGAGCTCACTATGATTCGAGTTTAAATGCACAGCATGATTGAATTCGGAAACACTATCAAAGGCCTTTACGAGATCGACTTCTTGAAATGCTCCTGTACCAACAACTTGCGTATTAATTTGCCCAGAAAGTGCTAATAATGGTGATCTGTCTACTTTTGCATCCCACATGCCAGTAAACATATTTGTTGCTCCTGGTCCTGCAATTCCAAAACAAGCTGCTGGTTTTCCTGTGAGTTTCCCATAGGCTGAAGCAGCAAATGAAGCTGCGCCTTCATGTCTAATCCCAAAGAATTTTAATTTGCCTTGTTTTTCTTGTCTTCGCATAGCATCTGCAACACCAAGATTTGAGTGTCCAACCATTCCAAAAACGGTATTTACTCCCCAATTTATCATAGTTTCTATCATTACATCAGAAATGGTTTCTTGATGTGCTTCTTCTTCAGGAATTCCCACAAATATAGAGTTGCTTTCTTCTTTTACTTTAAAAGTGTCGATGCCATCATCATAACCTCCTGGAGGCTTACCGTTACACGGGTCAAAATCCCAACCATGCCAAGGACAACGTAATAAGCCGTTTTCGATGGAGCCTTCTCCTAATGGACCTCCTTGATGTGGACAGCGATTGTCTAATGCTGAAAATTTGCCTTTATAATGTGTTAAACATATTCCTTGATGTCCGGCAGTAACAGTTTGTACACGCCCTTCTGGAAGTGATTTTTTATTATCTAGTACTTTGTACCATATCGTTTTTTTTGCCATTTATTTTTTTTAAATGATTTAAGAATAAGTTTTTCAATAGTCAAACCCTGAACAATTATTGAGAACACAACAACAACATAGGTTGCGTATAAGATAATATCTTTTGAGTCGCCTTCTGGTAAAGTTAAAGCTAATGCAATAGAAATACCACCTTTTAAACCTGCCCAAGTCATAATGATTCGTTCACTACTATTTGCTTTATTTGATTTTTTTAGTAGAAGATTAGATGCATAAACAGTAATATATCTTGAAAAAAGGACAATAAAAATAGTAATTATGCCTAATAATAAATGATAGATATTGAAATCGAGTGTTATTATTACTATTCCAATTAATACAAAAAGAACAGTATTAAAAATTTCGTCTAATACCGTCCAAAAAATATGCATGTGACTCCTTAATCCATCAGGAAATTTTTTAGAATGAAGGCTATTACCTATAATTAATCCAGCAACAACCATGGCGATGGCTCCAGAGACATGAAGTAAAGCGGACAAGCTATAGCCTCCTAATACTATAGCTAACGAAATATGTACTGCCATTACTGGTATTTTGTTGATGCTTTTAATACATACTTTTCCCAAATATCCCAATGCTAATCCCATGACTATACCACCACCTGCTTCAATACCAAATTCTTCGGCAATATGATTGATTTCAAATTCTTGCATCATAGTAGCCAGCGACAATAATGATAAAAATACAACGATACCAACCCCATCGTTAAACAGTGATTCGCCAACAATTTTTATTTCGATGTGTTTTGGAGCTCCGGCTTTTTGCAACAATGCTAAAACAGCAACTGGATCGGTTGGAGAAATTAATGCTCCAAATACTAAACTATACAGATAGCTAATCTCAAGTCCAATAGCAGAAGCGATATAATAAAAGGCTGTTCCTATTATAAAAGTGGAGGCTATGACTCCAAAAGTGGCATAAATTAAAACAGTCCCTTTTTGCTTTTTTAAGCCATCTAGATTAACATGAATAGCTCCAGCAAAGAGCAATATGCCTAATAGAAAATCAAATAAAATGGTTTTAAAATCAATCCCTCTTGCAATATTGGTAACAGTAACAAAATAAGATTCATCAATGAAGTAACTAGCTGCAAATAAAAGAGATACTGCTATTGATAGTGCCATAACTCCTATGGTTTGTGGTAGTTTTAAAAATTTAGCATTTATAAAACTTAAAAATCCTGAAAGCGCTATAATACCGACAAATATTTCAAACATCTTTTGTGTATTTTATTCCTGCGTAATTAATTCCTGTTAGATTGTGCATATCTAAATCAAATGTTGATAAATCGTTGTGATTGAACTTTGAAATATCATCATATCCGCAGGCTCTTGAAATAACTTTAATTAGTTTATTTGTTGCATCAAAAAAGTTGTGCAATTGTATAGCCGAAGAATCAATAATTAGTCTACTTCGTAATGATGCCTTTTGAGTAGCAATACCAACTGGGCAATTATTACTGCCACATGCGCGCATTCCTAAACAACCAATGGCCTGCAAAGCAGAATTGGAAACCGCAATAGCATCAGCTCCAAGCATCATCGCTTTTGCAAAATCTTCTGCCACTCGTAAACCTCCTGTTATTATTAATGTAACATTGGTTGCTCCCACTCTATCCATATATTTTCTAGCTCTTGCCAGAGCTGGAATTGTTGGAACATTTATGTGATCCCTTAAAATAGTTGGAGCAGAACCAGTACCACCACCTCTACCATCCAGAATAATATAATCGACTCCAACATCGAGTGCAAATTGAATGTCTTTTTCAATATGGCTTGCCGCAATTTTAAGCCCTATAGGAATACCTCCAGTACGTTCTCTAACCTTATCGGCAAAGTCTTTAAAATCTTCAACGGTATAAAAGTTTGGATTAGCGGCTGGAGAAATAGCTGTTTCACCTTTTTTGAGCCCACGTACTTTTGCAATTTCGGCACTTACTTTACTCCCTGGTAAATGACCACCAGTTCCTGTTTTAGCACCTTGTCCACCTTTAAAATGAAAAGCTTGTACATGGTCTAATTTATCCCAAGAAAAGCCAAATTGGGCGGAAGCTAATTCGTAAAAATATTTGGAATTGTTTTGTTGTTCTTCTGGAAGCATACCGCCTTCGCCTGAGCAAATTCCTGTACCAGAAAGTTCTGCTCCTTTGGACAATGCGATTTTTGCTTCGCGTGATAAAGCCCCAAAACTCATATCTGAAACAAATAACGGAATATCTAAATGTAAAGGTTTTTTTGCTTTTGGACCAATGACCACTTTAGTTGACACTTCTTCATGATCTAATAATGGTCGATATGCTAACTGTGCTGGCAAAAATTGAATATCATTCCATTTTGGCAAGGTGTTTCTATCTACACCCATCGAAGCTGAAGAGCCATGATGACCAGTGTTTTTTAAGCCATTTTTAGCTAGCTCTTTAATATAACCTGTATATGGTTCAGTATCTTCTGGATGCGTATCGGCGTAAGTACCTAGATATTCATCACGTTTAAACGGTTGTGGATGTTCAAACTCAAAAGCATCAACTTCACTTTCATCTATTAATAAAGAATCACCTTCAATATATGTTTTAAACTTATGGAGTTTTTCATCATTATTATAATCGCTGACTCCTGTATCGTAGCGATAATCCCAACCATGTACACCACATATTAAATTATGGCCATCTATATGTCCATCAGCTAATAAAGCCCCACGATGATGGCATCTACCGTATAGTGCAGAAATGCCTTTATCGTGTTTTATAATAACTAGGTCTGTATTTTTTGCCAATGCATAAGCTGGTTGTTTTGTTTCAAGATTTGAAACTTTGGCAATTTCTATTTTAGTGTTTTTCATTTGACGAGTTCTCTATTTGAATTTGAACAATGGAAAATCTTATGGATTACATTTTTTGCGTAATTGACTAATTATCAATTTACAAATTTTATGTTGTCCCAGTTTTTATCAGCTTTTCGAACAAGCTCGTTAGGCATTTCTTCTAGCCAACTTTCAAAAGTATTATTGAAATATTTGTTGTAAAACAGATATAATTTCCCATTTCTAATTTCAAAAGTCTTAGGGTTTATTTGTACTTTTTTGGATTTTACAGCCATAGCATAAGCACACCAACCTCCATATTGTGGAATATACTTTGTTGGATTTGCCTTGAATTTATCTAAATTGGCTTGGCTTGAAAATTTAAATTTTGCATTCTCATAATTAAAAACGATACTGCTTTTTCCTTTTACTGCTTGATTATCAAAATACGCAACGACGTCGTAGCCTTCTGCTATGTATTCTTTTTGTAAGTTATAGTCTATCTTTTGACCAAAAGACATTGCACTTACTAAACTTAAAACTATTACTACTATACTTTTTTTCATCTTCTCTTATTTTTTTTGTTATTTAATTGCAAAAAAGCATAATCAAAAACATGAATAAAAAGCGTCTTTTTTTGATTAAATGATTTTGCATATGTATTCGAATTTATTTACAACAAAGATGAAATTATTCAGCTTCAAAAAGAATGTACATTCTTCCTTTTACCTTATAGATTTTACTTTCGTCTTGTATCTTTTATTAATTCAAGCCTTGTTTTATGGAAGTGGTTTTTGAGTATGCAAAAACTAGCAAATAGTTTTTCATGGTTTTGGCTAATGTTATTCTTTTGCTGTTTTAGATTCTGATAACCACTCTAAATATTTTTGTTTAAGAAATTGATTGCCATCTTTTAGATAATCCTCTGTAAATACGGTAAAGTGGTCTCCAGTATAATACGCAAATTGAAAGGTTGATTTTAACTCTTTCATCTGTTTTTCAAGTAAATATACAGGGTAGTTTAAAAGGAAATTATCCTGATCACCTACTGATATGCGAACTTTCCCATCCACTTCCGATTTTATAGATTCCCAGTTATTCCTTAAGTTTAAAGCAATGTCATAGTTTTTCCAATGCGAAAATACTGTAGCATCTATTGCACCTGTACTGCTGTTACAAATTCTTTCGGGAAGTCCATCAATTCCTTTTTTACTGAATACAGCATCAAAAGAACGTAATTGTTCTCCTCGATAAACAACATGTTCCATTTGATATTTAGTCTTCATAGATACCAAAGGGATAAATCCTGCCATGGTGGCTACCGAACGTTGAGAACCTTCTTTATCGTAAAACATGTTTTCGTCCTCGTATAGATTTATTTCCGGAAAACCACGGAAATCTACTGAGTCGGGAGCACTTGACCAACAACCGGCAAATACTTTTGGGTATTGCGTTTGAAGCCATAAAGCAGCCCATCCTCCACTACTATGACCTGCTAGCAAACGAGCACCATTAGCTCTAAATTTTTTTTCAAATAAGGGTATAAATTCTGAGATTAAAGCATCGCTCCAAGGCCCATTGTTTTCGCTATTTGCATATACAGTATGTCCTAAAGACGATTTTCCATCAAGATAGACTTTTATAACAGATAAACTGTCAATTTTTTGGCTTGGAGTATCATCACCAGAGTATCTATGATATTTGCTACTGTAACCTGATATGAAAAATAGAACTGGAAATTTCCGGTTCACTTCTGTGTTATACTCAATTGGAAGGATAATCGCAGCATCAAGCGTTACTAATCTTCCATGAAATTTGCTTAACAATTTAGATGGTACTTTTAATTCTTTTACAAATTCAGTTTCCTTGAAATCAGGAACTTCTGGAATCATTTGCGTGGCAGTTATATTGAATACTTTTTTGGTGTCTTTTGTGATATTAATCTTTTCAGAAGCGTTAAATAAGTTCCCTGGACTTGCTGCTATAGAACGCCCACCAAGGTTTCTGTCCCACACAATTTGAACATAATACTCTCCACGTTCAATATCAGACAGGACAGTGGGAAAGGAAACTGCATTATCATCTATGGTTATGACTTGTCCTGGTTGAATGTTTTTTGCTGAAACGGAAAAGCATGGAAAACGGTCTAAACCTATAGCACCATCTTTTGGTTCTTTATTTTCTTTTGATATATAAACCACAACATTTCCTGTAAAGGAATTGTCAAAAACGGTTGGTGAATAACTGACTTTAAATTTTTGGCTAAAACCATCTACAATAAAAAGTAGTATAAATAAAAAGCTAAAACATATTTTCTTCATTTTTTTAGTTTCTTTAATTTTACATGATTTTTTTCTTCTATGATATTCATCAATTTAAGTCTTGCTTCATGAATAATTTTCCAAAATGTGTTTCTTGTTATACCTAGTTCTTCACAGATATCTTCCGTTTTATAATTATGAATAGTCTTCATTAAAAATACTACTCTATGCTTTGTTGGTAACTTGTTAATAGAATCTTGTAGTACATTATCCACTTCCCTCTTTTCATTTCGATATGTAGTGCTTTTTATGTTAGATTTCCCTTTTTTCTCGTTTAAATTTCTGAAATAGCTCAAAGGCTTTAATCTTATCAACTCTCTAGTTGAAATTCTAAATATTGAGTAATTAGTCAGACCATTAGTATTTGTGTCAATAAGGTGAAATGGGTTCAATACCCGTTTTAGTAATTTGCTCATTACATAAATCTATTGGTTAATTAAGACAAAAGTATAGCTGATAGACAAATTAAAGAATACACATTCTTCCTTTAATTTTATAGATTTTGCAATTAAATAAAATAATATACTTAATGTGATTTTTTGTTTTCCTCTTCAAAACTTCTTGCTTTAGTTAATGCAGTGGCTACTAATCCTGTTGGAACAGTAACAATTCCTATTCCAATTATTAGCACAAAAAAAGTGAAGATTTTTCCACCAATTGTTATAGGATAAACATCTCCATAGCCAACAGTTGTCAATGTAGTAATAGCCCACCACAAGCTATGAAATACAGAACTAAAAGATTCTGGTTGGACCTCATTTTCGAAAAAGTATATTCCAGATGCCGAAAGAAATATAAGAATGAGTGTAGCAATAATAAAAAGAATTATTTCTTCTTTTACAATTTGTATTGCAATTTGAAACCTATGTAAAGCTCTAGTGTATCGAATTAATTTTAGAGTCCTAAAAATCCTAAAAACCCTAAAGAGCCTTAGTGCTCTCATGTCAATTAAATCTTTAAAATAAAATGGAAAAATTGCCAACAAATCAATTATTCCCAAAAAACTGAATATATATTTTAATGGCTTTTCAGCAACATAAATTCTAAGAACATATTCAATTGAAAATACGCTCAAACAAATTATTTCTAAAATTGAAAGGATTTTAATGGTTTGATTATTGTTATGCGGAAGCGTTTCTAGTGAAAATACAATTAAAGACAGTAAAATTATTAATTGAATAAAATAGTCAAATAGTTTACCATTTATATTAGTGTTGTCTTCAATAATTGTTTTCAATTTGTTTCGCATAAGAATATTAATTTTCTACGCAACAAAAGTATATCTATATGAAAAGCCTATGAATGAACATTTGTCCCTTAATTTTATATATATTGCTTTAAGAAATTTTGAAGTTGCAATTCTTTATAAAAAAATGGTAACTTAAAATCTTAATAACATTTGGTATTATGCCAATTAAGGAATGAATTTACCATAACATTGAAATCTATTTTATAATAATTATTTTATGCTTTTAAGTTATTCAAGTCAACAAGAACAAGCACTGTTTAATATCACTAACTTTAGTAATCCGCTTTCTAAACAGCTACTGAATAAAAATGATTATTATAAAATTATTTGGGCTAAAGATTCAGCCGTAGATTTAGTTATTGATGGTTATAATGTAACATTAAACAAATCTCAATTAATTTTTTGTACACCTATTAATTTGATTCAATTTGATATGAATCAGAGTGGAATAGTTGCTTTATTATTTAATCGTGAGTTTTATTGTATTAGAGATCATGACTATGAGGTCTCTTGCTATGGTCTTTTATTTTACGGTTCTCAACAACCTCGAATTATATCTCTTAGTGAAAAGGAAAACAGGAGTTATAATATGGCTTATCAAATGCTTATTGAAGAGTTTGAAACAAAAGATTATATTCAAGGTGAGATGCTAAGAGTGTTATTAAAAAAACTTCTGATTAAATCAACCCGGTTAGCAAAGGAACAAATTAATCAACCTTTATTAACTAATGAAAAAATTGATATCATAAGGCGTTTTAATGTTTTGGTAGAAGAACATTTTAAAGAGAAACACAAAGTATCTGATTATGCGGACATGCTGTTCAAATCGCCAAAGACACTTTCAAATTTGTTTAAATTATATAGCAATAATACACCACTTTCAGTTATTAATAATAGAATCATAGTCGAGGCAAAACGGCTATTATTATTTTCAGATAAAACCTGCGAACAAATAGCCTATCTTCTTGGGTATGATGAGCCAGGACATTTTTCGAAATTTTTTAAAAGACACGTTGGTTTGAGTCCTTTTGAGTTTAGAAAGCAAAAGTTGCCACTAGCCTCATAGCATATGAATAAATAGTCTTTGTTTTAGTGACCTTTAAAATAATGATAGTATCTACTTAATTATCCGGGGAGTATTTTAAATTTTACTCTTTTCTTACATAAGAACAATAGACGACTCTGCTCTAGAATTTGTCTATTGTAAAGCCTTTTAAACTAAAAAGTCTGCAAAAAATATTATCTTTATAATTCTCTAATATTCTTGTTTTGTGTCAATTTACAATGCAACCTATATGAAGTATAGCAGATATTAAAAGTTTAATAATAGTTGTACTTGAATTATATTATTTTATAAAACTTTTAATAAACTCAAAACTAGAATATCTTACAATTAAAATTTGTGTGAATGGCGGATAAAAAACAGTTAGAAAACTTACTAGAAGAAAGCGAAGAGCGATTTCGTGATTTATTTGATGAAGCACCTATAGCCTATGTTCATGAAGGTGTTGACTCACGTTTTATTAAGGCTAATAGAGCCGCAATCAAAATGTTAGGAATAACTCAAGAAGAAAGCACATCTATCATTGGAAAAGACCTTGTTGTGGATAGTCCAGAAAACCAAAAACGTTTGGAGGCTGCATTTAAATCCGTAGAAAAAGGCATGGATACTAAAGGCGTATTGCTTGAGTTAAGACGTAAAGATAATGGAAAACCATTATGGGTTCATTGGTGGTCTAAACCTGATGTAAGTGGCTTGTTTACTAGAACGATGATGATTGATGTAACCGAACAAATATTATCAGAGAAAGAACAAGAAAGTTTAAAAGCAGAAAACCTTTATTTACAGGATGAAATAAAGCTTACGCATAATTTTGAAGAAATTGTAAGCCAGAGTAAAATATTCGACAAAGTATTACATCAAATTGAGCAGGTAGCTTGTACTGATGCTACTGTTCTACTTTTAGGTGAAAGTGGAACTGGAAAAGAATTGCTGGCTAGAGCTGTACACCATATTAGTAAAAGAAATAATAAAGCGCTTATTAAAGTAAACTGTGCCAATTTACCAACAAACTTAATAGAAAGTGAATTATTTGGTCATGAGCGAGGGGCATTTACTGGAGCCACTGAAAGAAAAATTGGTCGCTTTGAACTTGCAAATAATGGCAGCATCTTTTTGGATGAGATAGGTGAAATGCCAATCGAGTTGCAAGCAAAATTATTAAGGGTACTACAAGAAGGAGAATTTGAAAGGCTAGGTAGCTCAAAAACAATTAAAGTCAATGTAAGAGTTATTGCCGCAACAAATCGAGACTTGAAAGAAGCTATTGTAAAAAAAGAATTTAGAGAAGACCTGTTTTACCGACTTAATGTATTTCAGGTAATATCACCTCCTTTACGTGACCGCAAAGAAGATATTCCATTACTTGTTAAACACTTTGTGAAAAAATACGAAGGAAAAATGGGTAGGAAAATTAAAAATATTCCCAATAAAGTCATCAAAGCATTAAAACAATATGACTGGCCTGGTAACATTAGAGAATTAGAGAACAGCATAGAACGAGCATTGATAATCACTCAAGGAGATACTTTACAATATGACGATTGGATACCCTCTTATGAAAATGAAGCTTTAAATGGAAAGGGAGAATTTGTATCTCTTAAAATGGAAGATGTAGAGAAAGAGCATATCACAAGCATTTTAAACAAAACCAATTGGAAGCTGAGTGGTGAACAAGGTGCTGCAAAATTATTAGGTTTAAATCCAAATACGCTATATTCAAGGATGAAAAAACTTGGGATTAATAAATAAGCCTATAAAATAATAACGTTATTTTTTACATTTCTTCATTAAATAAATGACTTTTTCATGTTTCAACATTTCTTGATATATCGTGCTTTTTTTGATATATCATGAAAGTAAATATTGCAATCTACTTCCATATTTAATTCTTTAAATTTTCTTAAGCCCCAATTTCAAAGGCTTAAAGAGCCTATATAACGATCCAAAAAAAAAGTGGCATCAATTTTGGCTATAGGGATGCTATCAAGCAATAACCAAAACCAAAAAAATATGTATTATTTATATTCTGGTATTATTGAAAAAAGTCAATTCATACTAACGGACCTTAATTATTCATCCTTTAATAAAAGAATTGGTAAAGGGAATTACTATAAAATTATTTGGGCCAAAGAAAAAGATATTTCAATAGAAATAGATGGATATCATATAACACTAAAAAAGGATCATTTACTATTTTGCACACCTTTAAATAGCATCCATGTTAAGCCATATACTCAAGGTGCTATATGTTTTGTTTTTAGTAAGGAATTTTATTGCATGAGAGGCTATCAAGCAAAATCTCATAGTCAAGATTATCTTTTTCAAAGATCATTTATTTCGCCTTCAATAAAACTCAATGAAAATGATACAGAAAGTTTTAATTGTTTATTCTCACTATTTCAAGAAGAATTTGACAGAAAAGATCGTCTTCAAGGTGAAATGTTAATGGTGTTGCTAAAAAAATTGCTTATTACGCTTAAAAGAATGACCAAAAAAAATGAGTCTAGACTGGAAATATCAAATGACAAATCTAATATTATTAGTGAATTTAACTATTTGGTTGAATCACATTTTAAAGACAAGCATAAAGTTTCAGATTATGCTTATTTACTAAATAAGTCCCCTAAAACTATTTCAAATCTATTCAAAAAACATTGTGAAAAAACAGCCCTTTCTTTTATTAATGAACGTATACTAATTGAAGCAAGACGTTTATTAATGTTTTCTGATAAAACTGCAGTTGAAATCGCTTACGAATTGGGATATAATGAACCAGGTCATTTTTCAAAGTTTTTTAAAAATCAGTTAGGGTTTAGTCCCATAGAATTTAGAAAAAGAAATTACGCTTCAGCTTCATAAGAAGAATGTACAAACAATTTGGAATAATCTACATTTTCTATCATAATTTCTTCAGCTAAGTTTGTATTGTTAATTTAAACATTACAGATAAAAGAATAAATATCATGAAAAAATATTTAAAAATAGGATTAAGAATCATTGTTGCAGCAATCTTGATTCAAACACTTAGATTTAAATTTACTGCACATCCTGATAGTGTCTTTATATTTACAAAAGTTGGTTTAGAACCATACGGTAGAATAGGTATTGGCATTATGGAGTTAATTGCAGGTCTACTAATTTTAATTCCTAAAACTGTTTGGATAGGTGCAGGATTAACTTTAGGGCTAATTGGTGGTGCAATATTTATGCATTTAACTATGCTAGGCATTGAAGTAAATGGAGATTCTGGGATTTTATTTTATACTGCCATTCTAACATTTGTTTTAAGTTCAGTGATACTATGGCTATACAAAGAAGATATTCCATTTATTAACAAAAAATAAGTCATATTCTTCAAATTATTAGTACAGTTATTATCATAGTAAAAGATAAATAATTACTGTTCCTTTATAATTTAAATAATTCACCAAGACTTTAAGGAAAATGTACAAATAATATGGAATAATCTACATTTTATAACACTCATTGATTAACTAGATTTGTCCTATAAATTATAGTTGAATTGAATAAATACATTAAAATATATTCGTCTGGATTGATTATTAGCTTTTTAGGGTCTCTTCCTTTAGGGACCTTAAATATTACAACTTTTCATATCGCTGCTTCACAAAGCATTGAAGAAGCCATTCTATTTGCAATTGCAGTAGTACTCGTTGAATTAGTAGTAGTTAGAATTACATTAACAGCAGGGCACAAAATTGATTTTAGTAATAAGTTGTTTTCTTATGTGTTGCCAATGGCCATAATATTACTGATGTATCTTGGTGTTTCTAGTTTTATTTCATCAAGTAGTTATCGAGTATTGGAAGCGGGCTCTAATTCATTTCCAATGATAAAATCTTCAATCCTTCTTGGAGTAGTGTTAAGTATTCTAAATCCCATGCATTTTCCATTTTGGATAACATGGAATAACGTATTAGTAAAACGTAAAATATTAGACAAAACGTTAGGAATATACACATCATACATAGCTGGCATTGGGTTGGGCTCATTTGTAAGTCTTATAATATTTGTTCTTATAGGAATATATGCATCCCAAAATTTCCATCAGTGTCAATTTATCATCTCATTTATAATGGGTTGTGTGTATATGGGTTTTTCTATTTACTTAATATCAATTTTTTATAAAAATCATTTAAAATATAAATCATTTAAAAATGTTTAAGTCATCATATCAAACAATCGAACAATTCAAAGAGGTTTTATTACAACTACCTGAAAATTGCTACACGAAACCATGTAATGCACTTTCATATTCAACAATTGGTCAACATACAAGGCACATTATTGAATTATACCAATGCCTTATAAATGGTTATGCATTAGGTGAAATATGCTATGACAAGCGTAAAAGAGATAAAACGATTGAGCAAGAATTAAGTTTTGCAATTCAGCAACTTCAAAAAATTCAACATTCACTCGAAAAATCTAATAAAAGGCTTATAGTAAGCTATGAATTAAACGATGTAGAAACTCGTATTAAATCAAATTACAACAGAGAAGTTATGTACAATTTAGAGCATATGATTCACCATCAAGCCTTGATGAAAGTTGCTATTTATCAATTATCAGATATATTATTACCAGAATCTTTTGGAGTTGCTCCCTCAACAATGCAATATAGAAATCAATGTGTACAGTAACATTTATTCCAGTTAAAGACAAATTTATTATCACATCCAATCGCGATGAGCATATCTCTCGTCCATATTCTTGCGAGCCGAAAGAAACCTTTATAAATGGTTGTAAGTTAATTTTTCCAAAGGATCCAAAAGCTGGAGGAACGTGGTTTGCCATAAATGAGAATGGCTTTGTAGGCGTATTACTAAATGGAGCTTTTCAAAAACATAAGACTACAAATAATTATGTCATGAGTAGAGGTCTGGTTCTATTAAATATAATGAGTTCCACTATACCTTCAATTTGTCTCAATGAAATAAGATTAAATAATATTGAACCCTTTACTTTTGTTTTATTTGAAGATAATCAATTGTTAGAATTTCGTTGGGATGGTGAGCAGAAACATTTTACAGAGTTGAATGAAAATGAATGCCATATCTGGTCTTCAGCAACACTTTACACTAGTGAAATAGCAAATCGGCGAAAAGCATTATTTACAAATTTTATAAATAAGAATGAACAAATAGAATCAAATAGCATTATTGATTTTCACTCTTACAATAATAATGATTTTCAAAACGGTTTTATAATCAATAGAGATAATGGATTAAAAACATTCAGTATTACCCAAGCCGTTTTGAGTAAAGACAAAATTGTATTAAGTCACTCAGACTTATTAAACAACAAAAAATATTCCTTACCAATTTTAATTAATTCAATGATAAATCAATCACAATGAACAAATTAAAATTAAAGCTTCATAAATTAATACATTGGGAATATTGGTCGATGGAGGCCGTCTATTATCCAATTTTTCCTGTTTGGTTTTATTTTGCACTTAAAGCAAAATCGTTTTTCTTTTTCAATGCAGCAAATCCATCTATTAAAAATGGTGGTATGGCAATGGAATCAAAAAAAGAAATTTATGATTTAATTCCACAAGAGTATATACCTAAAACAGTTCTGATTAAAAAAGCTACAGTACTAAATGAAGTTATTTCTATTATACAGGATAATGGCCTCTGTTTTCCTATGATTGCGAAGCCTGATATAGGAATGAAATCATTCGGTGTTGAAAAGATCGAATCTGTTAACGAGTTAAAAGCATATATAAAAAAGATTTCTCACAATTTTTTAATTCAAGAATTTATAGATTACCCTAATGAAGTAGGCATATTTTATGCTCGACATCCAGATGAGGAAAGAGGTATTATAACAGGAATTGTATCAAAGGAATTTTTATCGGTTACTGGAAATGGAAAAAGTTCTATCTTACAGTTAATTAGACAAAACCCTAGAAGCTATTTTCAATTATCTTCTCTAAAAAGGAAGTATGGTAATCTCTTAAATCATATTTTAGAAAAGAACGAAAAATATATTCTAGTGCCTTATGGCAGCCATACAAGAGGAGCGAAATTTATTGACAACTCAAATAAGCTCAATCAAAATTTATTAGAAACAATAAACTCTATTTGTAATCAGATTCCAGGGTTTTATTACGGTAGATTGGATATACTGCATTCTTCTTTTGAAGAACTGTCTGAAGGAAAAAATTTCAGCATTATTGAAATAAATGGAGCTGGTAGTGAACCAACCCATATTTACGACCCAAAACATTCTCTCTTTTATGCTTGGAATGAAATTATCAAACATTGGCGATTGCTTTATGAAATTAGCTTAATAAATTATAAGAAAGGGCATTGCTATTTAAGTTTTAAAGATGGGCGTAAAATGTTACGTGCAAATAGTAAACTAGAAGCACAATTAAAATTGATATAAAAAAAAATTTAATTATTACTAACAAAACAAGTCAAAAATCATGAAAAAGCTATTTAACATTACATTATTAATATCATTATCGTTTCTCCTGATTAATTGTAGCAATGATAAACAAGATAGAATTTTAATTAAAAAAGAAATTGCCATTTCTAAAATACCAACAGAAAATGGTAATAGTAGTTCAATTCAAGATGTAATGTCAAAACATGGATTAAAGGGATTGAGTGTTGCAGTTATTGAAGATTATAAAATAGTATGGGCAGATAGTTGGGGAGTTAAACATGACTCAATCCCATTAAATTTAAATACTGCGTTTTCAACAGCCTCGATATCAAAACCAATTACTGCTACCCTTTTTGCGATATTGGAAGAAAAAGGTTTAATTGATTTAAAAGCACCTGTTGCCCAGTACTTAAAAAGATGGAAGTTGCCCGAAAGTGAATATACAAAGGATGTAGACCTTACACTAGAGCATCTATTGGGTCATACTGCAGGTACAACGCAACATGGGTTTACAGATTTTTATAAAGGAGATAAAATACCAACAATATTAGAGTCAGTTCAAGGTAAAACACCGAATTATAATAATGAGGAGATATCTTTTACTTTCAAACCAGGAACAAGTTGGAAATATAGTGGTGGTGGATATACCATTGCCATGATGGCGCTAGAAGATCACTTAGGGAAATCTTTAGCAGATTTAGCTCAAGAATATATTTTTACTCCGTTAAAGTTGCAGCATACTACTATGAAACAACCTAATGAAACAGGTTTTTTAGTTAATGTAGCAAAAGTACATGACGAAGATGGTAATGTAATAGGTACTGGAATTCCCATAACTCCTCAAGTGTCTGCATCTGGTTTATGGTCAACTCCAACAGATATGGCTACATTCTTAATTGAAATTCAAAAAGCCCTTAATGGAGAAAAAACAAAAGTAATCTCGCAAAGTGTTGCCAAAAGAATTACAGATATAGTAACATATGAAATTGTTCAAGGCTTTAGTTTAGGTTGGGAACGAAGATATGCCTTTGGCAATTTAGATTGGTTTTCACATGGCGGTGCAAATACAGGTGTTGGAGGACATTTATATGCTACAATAAAAGATGGTAAAGGTATTGTGTTTTTTGGCAATGGTCCTAATAATATCAGAATCCCTGTATTAGATATTTTAAGAGATAATATTATAAAGTCTCATGGATGGAAAAAACCACTTGACAAAAGCGGTGTAAGAAAAACACCTAAATTATTACTAGATAACATTGTTGGCAGATATGAGGATTTAATTTGGGGAGGAATTGTTGAAGTTGATTTTAAAACTGAAAAATTAAACTTTTTTGTTTTAGGGAAAGAAATTGAACTTTTTTATGTAGGAGACAATACATTTATAGGAGATGAATTACCTTATTCATTAAAGTTCAGTCCTAGAAGTGACGGAAAAACTGAAATAGGTTATGCCTGGAGTATTCCTAATGAATATGAAAAATCTTTTCGAAAAATAATTGGCAAATTACCTTTTGAATTGGCTGAAGAAAATAAATATGAAGAAGCCTTATTAGCCTATAAAAATTTGAAAACTGAAAACCCTTCTCATAATATAGTACAAGAATCTACCATAAATAATTTGGGATATAAACAATTAAATTCAAAAAACTTTGATGTTGCAATTACCTTTTTTAAAATCAATACAGATTTATACTCAAATAGTGCAAATGCATTTGATAGTTTAGGCGAAGCTTATTATCTAAAAGGGGATAAAATTAACGCGTTAAAGTACTATAAAATATCATTGCAACTAAATCCAAATAATTTGAATGCTAAAAAATATATAACAGAATTATCAAAATAACTTTAAAAATGCATACGACTAGTAAAGAGAAAGAGTGTTTATCTAAATTAATCAAAAAAAAAAAATGATTAAAGGACTTTTTGAAACCCATTTATTTGTAGAAAACATTGAACGTTCTATAGATTTTTATTCTAACACATTGGAATTAGAACAATGCCATTATGAAGATGAAAGACGTGCTGCATTTTTTTGGATTGGAAAACCCAAACAATTTATGCTGGGACTATGGGAAAAACCAAAGGAACAGATTGATATTAGACATTTTGCATTTGAATGTGATCCTAATTGGGTGTTAAACGAATCGGTAGAATATTTAAAAACAAGAAATATAAAGTGTCGTAATTTTTTAAATGATGGAACAGAAAGACCAATGGTGTTTGCTTGGATGCCTGCCATATCGATATACTTTAACGATCCAGATGGACACTCGCTTGAATTTATCGGAATATTAGATGGAAAATCAAAACCGGAAAACAGAATTATTTCTTACAAAAAATGGAAGGAATTAGAAGTGAAAGAAAAATAAAGCCCATTCATTAACGGCTAACATTAATTAAATATTCAATATAAAATGAAAAAAAACATACTATTAATTCTATTAACAATCATCTTCCAATTTTATGGATGTATTGGTCAAAATAAAAAAGAGTTTAAATCTGAAAATATTTCGATTAAAATTGACACGCTTTTAACACCTGAAATAGGCGGGATAAAACAGGTTTTGGAAATTAAAACAGACGATTCAAATAAGCCAATACTTTTATTTTTATCTGGAGGCCCTGGAAGTTCTATTATGAATAATGCGGACGGTTTTACTAACATTTTAAAAAACAAATTTACCATTGTTCAATGGGATCAAAGAGACGCAGGTAAAACCTTGGAACTAAATTCTTCACCAACACAACCGTCAGTTGAGCAAATGGGAAAGGATACTTATCAAGTTATAAGTTTTATAACAAAGGAGTTGAACCAAGAAAAAATATACTTATTAGGTAGTTCTTGGGGAAATGTTTTAGGCTTTTACATCGTTGAAAATCACCCTGAATTACTGCATTCCTATTTTGCTGTAAATCCTGTTATCAGCCAATTAGCAAGTGAAAAGGAATTGCTCGAAATTTTGAAAATTCATTTTAAAAAACACTCTCTTGCCAGTAAAGAATTGTCGAGTGTAAATATTCCGTTTAAAGTTAAAGAAGACTTATTTTATATTAGAAAATGGCTTTTTTATAAAGATGGTAAGGAGTTTGCTACAAGTGATGAATTCAAAGACTTTTTTCTTCAGTGGTCAGAAACTTGGTCGCCCGTGTGGAGCGAAGTAATGAATATTGATTTGCCAAAAACTTTAAAGGAAGTTAATTGTCCTGTATACTTTTTCGTTGGTAAAAACGATATTCAAACTTCAACTAAAATTACAAAAAAATATTTTGAAGAATTGATAGCACCAAAGAAAGAATTGTTTTTGTTTGAAAATTCTGAACATGAAATACATAAAAGCGAACCAGAAAAATTTCAAAACACCATAATTAAGACATTAGAAACAATGAAATAAATGGAACTGAAAGACCAATGGTATTTGCTTGGATACCTGCTATATCTATATATTTTAATGACCCAGATGGACACTCTCTAGAATTTATTGGGGTTTTAGATGGAAAATCAAAACCAGAAAACGGAATTATTTCTTACAAAAAATGGAAAGAATTAAAAACAAATGAAAAATAGGGCGCAATACAATGTGTCTGTGAAAATTTAGAAATTATGCGAAGTCAAATCAAATTAGTTATTCTATTACTTTCTATAGTAGGATGTAAAAGTAACGTTGAAAAAAATCCTCAAAAAAGTATAGACTCAATTACAGCTTCTGTAGATAAAAATGCCAACTTATTTCTGGAGGCCCCAAATATTAATTCGGTATCCATTGGTATTTATAAAAATGGAGAGATGCATACTAGTCATTATGGTGAATTAGATAGAGGTTTGGGCAATAAACCGAATGACGCTACAATTTATGAGATAGGTTCAAATACTAAAACCTTTACTGGTTTACTCGTAGCACAGGCTGTATTGGATGGTAAGCTGGCTATCGAGGATAATGTACAGAAATTTTTGGATGAAGAATACCCAAATTTTGTATATGAACAATCACCTATAAAGATTAAACATTTACTAACACACACTAGTGGTTTGATTAATACCTTACCCCTAGAGGTAAATACTTTATTTGATAAATTTGATGAGAAGGAGACTCCTGATAAAATAAACGAAGTATATGCTAACTACAGTAAGAGAAAATTCCTCGATGACCTTCATGACGTTCAAATTGATACAATACCAGGATATAATTTTTCTTATTCTAATGCTGGAGTTGAATTATTGGGTCACATACTAGAAGTTGCTTACGATGACAATTTCGATAATTTACTTAAAACCTTCATTTTTGATAGTGCAGAGATGACAAGTACTAAAATGGAGTTAACACCAACGGATCTGCTTAATACTGCCAATGGCAGAGGCTTTAGCGAAGATGTTAACCCACTCTTTTATAACCCTCTTTGGGGAGCCGCTGGTAATCTGAAATCTACAACTCCTGAATTATTAAAGTACTTGCGCCTTCAGCTCGATTCAACATCAGCCACAATAAGAAAGTCAAGAGAAGTTGTTTACAGCAAAGATGGTAAAACCCTTACCTATCTTTGGCGAGAGCGAGAATACGAAGACTCTGGAAATTACTACTATCATCATGGAGGCTCTTTTCGAACTCAAAACATGATTTTTGTGTTTCCACAATTCGATTTAGGAATTGCAGTAATAACTAATCGTAGTGATTATGAAACAGGCCCTCAACTCCAACAACTAGCTTTTAACTTGCTAGAAGATTTGAAATAAACAAACTAGTTACAAACTCAAAAAAGAGTTAACCTTTAAAAATAAAATCATGAAATCAACATACAAATTAGCACTCCTTATTACTGTTCTGGTATTAGTCACACTCTTTTATGGATTCAAACCTGGAGTAGAAAAAAGAAATCAGAATGATGATATTAGTTATTCAATTACAATTGAAAAGGACAATTATAAAGTAGCAAAGGTAAAAGTTGCTTTTATACCAAAAGATAGCATACTCTATATGAGTGCTGGAGCAGATGAACTACCAAAGCGATGGGCTACATTCATTCATAATGTAGAAGTTACTAATGAGCATGGCAAAGCAATAAAAGTTGAAGAACTACCAGATGCTGAATGGAAAATGCATACTTCTCTAAATGAAAAAGTAATTCTAACATACGACGTTCATTTAGACCACGAAAATTATCAATGGAGCGGTGGGATTGATGGCGTAGCATATACAACAGAATTGGGCGTCTTTTATACAGGAAAGACATCATTAATGTTAAATGGAAAGGAATGGAAAAATATCCATGTTGATTTTGAGTTGCCCAAAGATTGGAGTGTTACAACCCCTTGGAATAAAAGCAGTGATGCTAATTACACCTTTAAAGCAAACAGTACTTCAGATTTAATAGATGCCGTGATATTTGCTGGGACACACAAAGAAGTCTCTTTAAAAAGGGCAGATTTCAAAGTAGTTTTTGCCCTAGGCACTGAAGATATGGTTGCTCAAGAAGAAGAATTTCGAAATTTAGTTGAAGGTGTTCTGGATTACTATATTGAGTTAATGGGCGGAATACCAAACCCACGACCAGATAGCCCATTCAATAAAGCCGTAGTCGTTATTAGCTCTTACAATGTAACTGACGGAGAGGCAATTGGAAATAACATTAGTATTTTGATTAAAAAAGATGGTGATCAATTTTCAAAAACAATATCGACATTTATTTTTGCTCACGAATTTTTTCACCTTTGGAATGGTGGGTCATTTAGCCCAATTGGTGACGATACCGAGTGGTTTAAAGAAGGATTTACTAATTATTATACTATAAAAGCACTGCATCATATAGGGTTTTTAAATGATGAATCTTATTTGGGTATTTTAAATAAGCTTTTCTATCAGAGATACAATAATGATACAGGTGTTGGCGAATTATCAATGACAAATGGAGACCTAAAACACAATCATTGGGGACTAATTTATGGTGGAGGAATGTTTGTGGGTATCTCCCAAGATATTATTATTAGAAATGCCACCAACAACAACAAAAGTATTGATGATCTTTTAAGAATATTATATAATAAATATGGAGGAACTAATGATAGTTATACAATAGAAGAACTACGCAGCACAATGTCTGAATTAAGCGGAATCAATCAAACTGGCTTTTTTGACACCTATATTATAGGGACGCAAAAAATTCCGATAGCTAATTATTTAAACATGGTAGGTCTGTCTTCGAAAGTTGAAAAAGGAAATTTAATAATATCGCAAAAGGAGCAGCAAACTCAAGAACAACAAAATATAATTAAAGGAATGTTTGGTCAAATAAATAATTAAAGTTAAGTCAATCTGTATATAAACTATGTACGCAGACTGAACGAAACTTATAGAGAAAAGAGATAAAAATAATACTCACAAAATAAATAATTATGATAAGAAAATATAACGAAACAGAAATCCCTATTCTTGTTGATATATGGGAAAAGGCTTCAAAGATTGCTCATCCATTTTTAGATGATAAGTTTACGCAAATGGTGAAAAAAGAGATGCAAGAAATGTATCTTCCTAACTCAAACACTTGGGTATATGAAGAGTCTAATACAATAGTAGGATTTATATCAATGATAGATAATGAAATTGGAGGATTGTTTGTAAACCCTCAAAATCATTCAAAAGGAATTGGAACATCATTAGTCAATTATATGAAACAATTTCATAAAGAATTAGAAGTAGAGGTCTTTGAGCAAAATAAAATAGGACGACCATTTTATGAGAAATTCGGATTCAAAACGATTAATGAATATGTCTATGAGCAGACAAACCAGAAAGTTTTGAGAATGAAATATTAATTTCAATTACTTATGAAACTAAATATTAAAAGGAAATAAAATAGCAGTTACAATACATGATCCAAAATCTAATAATGCTGGATTACTTTTAAATAGTATAAGATGGCTTTCTAAAATTCAATAAAAACTATAGCTAACAACGAGTAAAAATAAATGCTAGTTCATGTTTGCTTTTGAAAATCCGCTAGGATTTTCCATTCGGTTTATAATTACTAAATTAGTTACTAAAACACACAACGAAATCATACGCAAATGCGTTATACTTAATAAAGAAAAAACATCTGAAAATGACACTTGAAGATTTAGGATTTAATACGAGTTTAGATAATTTCCGAAAAGAACAAAATAATAATTCATTTGATATAGGGCGAGTTATTTTGGAACATAAGGACAGATATGTTGTTAAAACAGAGAATGCCGAATTGGAAGCTGAACTTATAGGTAATTTAAGATTTACTGCGGAAAGCAGATATGATTTGCCAGCTGTTGGAGATTGGGTTGCAATTTCCGAATATGATGAGAATAAAGCATTAATACATTTCGTTTATCCTAGACATTCCATAATTGAAAGACAGGCAGTTGGAAAATCTGCACAAATTCAAATTATTGCTACAAATATTGACTATGGCTTAATTGTTCAATCAGTAAACAGAGATTTTAATATCAATCGTTTAGAAAGATATTTAACCATTTGCAACACTTCTAAAGTAGAACCAATCATTGTTTTAAGTAAAATAGATTTAATAGATGTACCTACATTACACAGGTTTATCAATGAAATAAAAGAGCGAATCAAAGATATTTCTATAATTGCAATAAGCAATCATTCTCGTGTCGGTTTAGATGAAATAAAAGCTATTATAAATAAAGGCAAGACTTATTGTTTGCTAGGTTCATCTGGAGTAGGTAAGTCTACACTGTTGAACCAATTAACAGGTAAAGAACTTATGAGTACAGGTTCTATTAGTGAGAGTATTGACAGAGGAAAACATATTACCTCACACCGAGAGTTAGTTGTTTTAGAAAATGGTGGAATTTTAATCGATAATCCTGGAATGAGAGAAATTGGCATTACTAATACTTCTGCTGGACTAGAAATTACATTTGATAAAATAGTTGAATTATCTCAAAGTTGTAAATTCAATAACTGTACACATACTTCAGAACAAGGTTGTGCAATACTCGATGCAGTTGAAAATGAAGAAATCGATTTGGATTCTTATACAAATTTCCAAAAGATGGAAAGAGAAAGAGCCTTTTTTGAATCCTCTGTTGAGGAAAAGAAAAAGAAAGAAAAAGACTTAGGGAAAATGATTAGGGATGTTCAAAAACAAAGAAAAAGGAATAAGTACTAAGCGCAACAATTAATATAATTTGTTACTCGTTATGTGAATACTAGGGAAATCCTACAGATTTTATCTTGTTTATTTTCTGTTACTAATTAAGATCTAGCCTAGATAACAAACTATGCCCAAATGTGCGCTACAGCCTATTAGAAAATGAAACAGTTGAAATTACCAGAAACAGGAACTTCAATCCAAAAAGGAGTACCGTTAAAATTGGTGTTAAATAAACCTGCTATAAATCAATTAGGTAATAATTTGAAGTTGGTCTATCAAAATTTTGACAAGGAAGAATTTGTAAAAGAACTGCTTTCTGAAATAAATGATCTAACACTTAAGGAGCGAGCAATAAGAATTGCAGACGCAATGAATAGTTATTTACCTAATAATTATTCAAAAGCAATTGAGATTATTCTTAATTCCCTCACTCCTCCATTAAAAGAAACTTCAAATTTAGGATTGTCAGGCCTATTTTACTTCCCGCATGTATGCTTTGTTGAAAAATTCGGTTTAGATAAAGCTTACAACAATTATGAAGATCCGTTCGATATTTCGATGAATGCTCAATTTGAACTAACCAAAAGATTTTCGTCTGAATTTTCAATACGAAGTTTCATAACTGACCAACCGGAAAGAACTTTTGAAATTCTATACAAATGGATGAATGATTCAGATCCACATGTGCGCAGGCTCTGTTCCGAAGGCACTAGACCAAGACTGCCATGGGCTCAAAAAATTTCGTCATTGATCATTGATCCAGGTCCATCCTTCATCATACTCGATAAGTTAAAGGACGATCCTGACCTTTATGTGAGAAGAAGTGTTGCAAACCATATTGGAGATATTGCTAAGGATAATTTAGAAACTGCATTAGAAATATGTGAAAGTTGGCTGCCCAAATCTTCTAGCGAACTTAAATGGGTGGTTCGACATGCATTAAGACATCCAGCGAAAAAAGGAAATAGACAAGCGTTGAAAATAAGGGCTATGGCAAAATAGAATTGTATACTAAATGTATTATGACAATAATCTTGACATACTATATTGAATTAAGTACAAATGAGTTACAAAACACAATTAAATAATTAGTTTCTTTTGAAAATCGTAGGTGAGAATTTGAATTAGAAGAAACTGGATAATATACCTTCATTGCGCACCAAACCAAAATTATCAAAATCAATATAAATGATGATAAATTAGTGCAAATATTAAGAACAATGTTAAAGTTTTCTTAAAAAGGGGCTAATTCGGTGTCACTAAATTTTAAAGGTCGCTTTAAGCCCTTTAAACCCTCAAAAACCGAGAATTTGGATAGTTCCTCTTTCTCCGCCATGATTTATTCAAAATCAACAAAAACCCTATAAACAATAAGTTTATAGGGTTTTTAAATTTAAAGAAGTTATATCCAGTAAGTATATATTATACCTTATCTACGAAATGAGTTTTTATGATTTTTGATTCGTTCGTGTATCGACTATAATAATTTATTGAGGTTAGAAATAAATATAACGTTCATGTCAATCAAATTTATTGTTAAATAAAAAAGCCTCAATTAGTATTGAGGCTTTTAAAAATTATTTCTAAATATTATTAATCTGCAATAGATGCCGTTGTATAGTACCCGTTTTCAAAAGTAATCATTCCGTCATCATTAAAATTATGAATTAACATAAGAGGTAATACTACTTTTTTACTGTCAGATTTTCTAGTCATCCTAAGAGTCCACCAAGATTGTACAATTTTAGCATTGCCCATTTCGTATTCTAAATAATCTGGGTAACCATTTACATCTATACCATTGATTGTCCAATTTTCAAATGTTTTTTGAAACCCTTCTTTTTCTTCGGCAACTGTATTTGTCTTGCCACGAGGTGTGTCTAAATTTCTAAACCTAGCATCTTCGGTAAAAAAACTAAATGCTTTATCTAAATCTCCATGCTCAAACGCTCCCATCATACGTCTTACTTTATTAATATAAGGATGATGGTTGTAAATTGTTCCGTTTTTTCTATTTTCGAAACTATCTCCTATTTCATCTCCAATTTCTGAAGTACTATAATCTATAGCAGATACAATTTTATTGTCAGCATTTAAACGATATAAACTATGAATTGGCTGATCTAATTTAACGCCAGTAGCTTCATGTACACCTCTTAAAACATCCCATGTTTGAACCCAAAGACCATCATCATCATCTTTATATTCAATAGCATCGGGGTACGCACCCTTTTGACGTTCAATACTCAAATAAGCTACATATTTACCAGAAGTTGCTACTCTCTTTAAAAATGCTTTTCTGTCTTGACCTTTGTCGTTTACATTTGTACTTGTTCCGTCAAAAGATTTAAAATCGTCTGCCAAATAGGTTGCTACTGTAGCAGAATCTCCTTTTATCCAAGCTTGTTGCATGGCTTCAACTGCATCTATCGCTGGATGAGTTTTGTAAACGGTTCCGTTTTTTTCATTTTGAGAATACATGAAAATGGTACCCATCATCATGAAAATAATTACACTTTTTTTCATTTTTAAGTTGTTTTTGGTTAGTTAATAAATTATAAATAACAGGTATATTACCTTGATATTAAATGTAAAAAAAAGATGTGAGGTCTATTATTTACTATTGAGAGTAAATGTGAATAGCAGGTTAGATATGAATAAAAGTACGAAATTTTTGTTAACAATTATACTTAAATAATTAGAAATCAGATAATTTCTACATTACAAGGAGAGGTACGTTTATTCGAAAAGCGAAAATTTCTACATTGTGAGTTACAAATAATCGTTCGAAAAAAGGATGTTTTTTACTTATCATTGCCAAAAGATTAATAGAATTCTTAGAGATATATTGAGATATGGTTTCAAAAATATTCGTACCATCTAAATCAACAAATTCATGTATTAAATTTTCAAAACAAGAATCTAAAACTTCCCTGTTATTTTCTTGTTTTGCAGATAACTCCTTATTATTTTCTATATGTAATATTTTTATTTTAGAATCAAATTTTCTCGAAATGGTATATAAAGGATCTAAATCTTTTAAGCTATATGCCGTTAAATAATTAGAGGTGAATGCTATTTTTTCAAATCCATTAAATCCACACTTATCAGGGATTGCTAAAACTGGTGTTGAACAACGTTGTATGACTCTAATAGTATTACTACCAAATAATTTTTTTTCTAAACCAGATGCTCCTTTTGTACCCATAATAATTAAATCTATTTTTTTAGATTCGCAAGTTTGATTTATGGAATCAATAAAATTATCGTAATCAACAATCACGTGATACCTGTGCATTTTGTCTTTATTGTCTTCTTTAATTTTAGAAATAATACTCGTGATTCTTTTCTCTGATGAATCGATCAATGATTTATAAAGAGTATCGACCGGTGCCATTGTCATCAAATCATCTGAAATAAAAGTAGATGCCTTTAAAACATTAAGCAAATAAAAATCGCATTCATTCCTTTCAAACATTTTCATCGCATAATGAATTGCATTTAAAGAATTTGGAGAGAAATCTGTTGGAAGTAATATTCTTTTCATTTTATTCTTATTATTTATGATAATTCAAGTTAGTGAGATATTAATTAATAAATAATGATATTCATCAGGTTTATATTTTAAAAAAATATTACGGAATTTCAAAATCATAGCATGTTACGGCACAATAAATGACTAATATTGCGTTATAAATTACAAAATCTATTAAAGTATGTATCGTACTATATTTACCCTGATATTTTTACTTTCGGTTTCTGTTAATTCTCAAAATAATGCTGTTCATGCTGGAGAAAAACTTGTATTCACAGCTTCGTACAACATGTCAGGAATTCTTACTGATTTAGCACAAGTCTCTATGGAAACTAGTGAAGTAAAAACATCTAAAGCCACACTTTTAAAGCTTAAATGTACTGCCGCAACATATAGTAAATGGGATGATTTTTTTAAAATAAGAGATCTTTATGAAAGCTATGTAAGCCCAAAAACTTTAAGACCATATTTATACAAACGAAATATTAATGAAGGAGGGTATTTTAAGGCAATGAAATATACTTTTAATAGCAAAACAAATACAGTAAAAACAGTTCAGACTAAAAAGAAAAAAAGTGGAGGAACTTGGGATGAAAACAAAAATGTTAGTATCGGTTCTGAAACAAAAGATATTGTAAGCACACTATATTATTTAAGAACATTGGACTTTAAAAATAAATCTGTTGGAAATTCTGAAGTAGCCACAATAATATTTGACAGAGAAGAAATAAAAACACATTTTAAGTATCTTGGTAAGGAAACTATAAAAACAAACATAGGAAGTAAAGAATGTTATAAATTATCGATATCTGCTAGTAAATCGGATATTTTAAAAGGTAATAACAGTAATCTAATTTGGTTAACTGCCGATGAAAATAAAATACCTGTTTTAGCAAAATTTAAAATACCTGTTGGTAATGGTGAGTTAAAAATAAAATCTGCTTCTGGCTTAAGAAACTAAATTGTTATGAAAAAAATTTGCATAATTTTAGGGATTACATCAGCTATTCTAGCTGTAATTTTATCAGTATTTCCGTTATCAAACCTAGCGTTTATACCTGCAATTACTGCTTTGACTTTTGGGCTTATAGCTTTTTATTATGCGAATAAAAACGGAAGTTCTAAAAAATTAATTCATTATATATTTATACTAACCATTATTTCTATGATTACAGCTACCTATAAATCTGTAACTTCTATTACTAAAGTAGCCAATACAGAAGAGCTTAAAGAAATAGAAATAGAATCTGAAGTAGATGCTATAAATGACCTTGAAGAATTAGAAATCGAGATTGAAGATATAAATATCGAAGAGTAAGATTTTCATTACATTTTTTTTGAATATATTTGATCCTTAATTAATTAAGAATGAAAATATTTTGTGTCTTGTCTGCTTTTGCATTAGTAGGCTCATGTGCAACAACAAAATACAGTACTAAAATAGAAAACTTAAAAACTTCTATTCATTTAAGTGATAGTACGATTGTAACGAATTATGCGAATACAATTACAGCAAAAGAATTAAGTACACATTTATATACATTTTCTTCTAGAGAATTTCAAGGTCGTAGAGTTGGAGAACCAGGACAAAAATTGGCTGTAGAATTTCTAAAATCATATTATCAAAATGAAAATATTTCATCGCCTTTTGGAGGTGATGATTATTTTCAGGAAATTCCAAAATCGTATTTTCCAAAAGAAATTAATGACTCTTCAGAGAATGTATTAGCTTTTATTGAAGGATCGAAAAAAGCCAACGAAGTAGTTATAATTTCAGCACATTTAGATCATGAAGGCATTCAAAAAGGCGAAATTTACCCTGGAGCAGATGATGATGGTTCTGGAACTGTTGCAGTCATGGAAATGGCTCAAGCCTTTAAATTAGCAAAACAAGAAGGACATGGACCAAAGCGAAGCATCTTGTTTTTACATGTAACAGCAGAAGAAATAGGGCTACAAGGCTCGCAATATTATTCTGAAAATCCTGTCTTTAAATTAGAAAATACCGTTGCAAACTTAAATATAGATATGATTGGTCGTATTGATAAAAAACATAAAAACAAACCAGATTATGTGTATTTAATTGGAGCAGATAGATTAAGTACAGAATTACATTATATCTCTGAAAAAATTAATGACACCTATTTTAATTTTGATATTGATTACAAATTCAATGAAGAAACAGATAGAGCAAAAATCTATTTTCGATCAGATCATTATAACTTTGCAAAACATAATATTCCTGTAATTTTTTACTTTAATGGCGAACATGAAGATTACCACAAACCAACCGATACACCTGACAAAATTGAATATGATTTATTAGAAAAGCGCACAAAGCTAATTTTTATAACTGCTTGGCAGCTAGCTAATCAAGAAAACAGAATAGTTGTTGACAAAATAAACAGCTAAAATAGCTATATTTTTATAATCGTATAACTAAAATAAATTCTTTAAATTAATGAAAAAACAATTACTACTTTCTGGAGTTTTAATTGCAACTCTTTTACTATTAAATTGTGGTGTTTCACAAAAAAGCACATCTACAGAAACTACAAATACTGACATCCTTATTAATTCTGATACTGCTTCTAGTTATTCCGAAACAATAACTGCAGGAGAACTTAAAGAGTCTTTATATACTTATGCATCAGATGAGTTTGAAGGGCGAGAAGCAGGAGAACCTGGACAAAAAAAAGCTGTAGAGTTTCTCAAAAATTTTTATATTTCTCATAGTATTTCTTCTCTTTTACCAGATAACAACTATTTTCAAAAAGTACCAAAGTCATATTTACCATCAGGAATTAAAGATTCTGAAAATGTGATTGCATATATAAGAGGAAATGAAAAACCCGATGAGTATATTATAATATCTGCTCATCTAGACCACGAAGGAATTAAAAATGGCGAAATCTATAATGGCGCAGATGATGATGGATCTGGGACAGTTTCTATTCTTGAAATAGCAGAAGCGTTTAAAATAGCTCAAGATAAAGGCAATGGGCCGAAACGGTCTGTTATATTTTTTCACGCTACCGCAGAAGAAAAAGGACTGTTGGGATCTCAATATTTCGCAGATGTAAACCCAATTGTCCCTCTAGAAAACATTGTTACTAATTTGAACATCGATATGATTGGTCGTATAAACCCTGAACATGAAAAAAAACCCAACTATATTTATTTAATTGGATCTGACAGGTTAAGTACAGAATTACATAATGTTTCTGAAACAGTAAATAAAAAATACACCAATCTAACATTAGACTATACGTACAATAGTCTCGATGATCCAAATAAATTTTATTCACGATCCGACCATTACAATTTTGCTAAACACAATATTCCGGTAATTTTTTATTTTAGTGGGACACATGTAGATTACCATAGGCCAACAGATACACCTGAAAAAATTGAATACGATCTTCTTGAAAAAAGAACAAAACTGATATTTCATACAGCTTGGGAACTAGCAAATAGAGAAAATAAAGTGGTTGTAGATAAAATAATAAAATAGTCAAAAACAAAAAAAGCTTCTCTTTCGAGAAGCTTGTTCTTTTGGGTGGAAGACGGGATTCGAACCCGCGACCCTTGGTACCACAAACCAATGCTCTAACCAACTGAGCTACAACCACCATTTAATGCATTTTTCAATGCGAATGCAAATGTAAATTATTTCGTATTTACTACAAAAGCTTTTTTGAAATTATTATTTTAAATTAAATAAGCTGTCTACAGCTACATGCCTTTCGACAGTAAATCCTTCAGCGTGCTCTACACCTACTAACCTTCCTACATCTCTGGCTCTATATTCTATACTATCGGTAAAATTTTTAGAAGAAATAGGTGTTTCTGGTTCATCACTATTAGGGTCATAAAACTGTGTCTTATACGCCATTACTGCATTTAGTTTTGTTTTAATAAATCCTGAAATATCGACTACAAAGTCAGGTTCTAAATTTTTCCATTGTATGTAATGATATATGTGTTTTGGTCTCCATGGTTCTTGCCAATCTTCAGAATCGTCCGTTTTTGTATCAATTTTCAATAATCCGCTCAAAAAACAAGCATCGCTAACTAAAGAACTACCTTTTCCATGATCTATATGCCTATCGTCAACAGCATTACACAGTACAATTTCTGGTCTGTACTTGCGAATCATTTTAATGAGTTCGATTTGGTGAAGCTTATCGTTAATAAAAAACCCATCGGCAAACCCCATATTATTTCTAAAAGAAACACCAAGTATTTTGGCAGCTTCTAATGATTCTTCATCTCTAGTTTCTGCTGTGCCACGTGTGCCTAGCTCACCTCGAGTTAAATCTATGATGCCAACTTTTTTTCCTTTGGATACTTCTTTGGCTATGATTCCTCCACAACCTAATTCTACATCATCCGGATGTGCACCTATGGCAAGTATATCTAATTTCATTTAAATAATTTTATCTAATTTACAAATAATCTATTATACTTTTACTGTTTTCCAAGTACCTTTTCTAAACCAAACTATTGCAATAATCGCAATTAAAACTTCAGCTAGAGTAATAGCCCAAAACACGCCTGACGGACCAAAGTCTAAAGTGATTGACATAACATAAGCAAATGGTAATTGCAAAAGCCAAAAACAAACAAAATTAATATAGGTTGGTGTTTTAGTATCGCCTGCACCATTAAATGCATTAATAACCACCATGCCATATCCATAAAAAATGTAACCAGTTGCTATAACTCGTAAGCATAAACTACCATATTTTACAACCTCAAGATTACTTGTAAATAAGGCAATAATTTGTGGTGCAAAAACTAAATAGATTATCGAAACAAACCCCATAAAATAGGCACTATAATTTCCAGTTTTCCAAACAGATTTTTCTGCCCTTTCTGGCTTCTTAGCGCCTAGATTTTGTCCAACTAATGTTGCTGCAGCATTACTCATTCCCCAAGCTGGCATAATGGTAAACATCATGACACGTATCGCAATGGTGTATCCTGCCAACACTTCGCTTCCAAACTCGCTCATAATACGCATTAAAAACACCCAACTTGATGTACCTATTAAAAATTGCCCAATGCCACCTAGTGATATTTTTATAAGATTAAACATAATTTTTACATTAAGAACCAAATCTTTAATGCCTATTTTAATTTTGCTATAACCAAAAAATAAAATAGCTAACTGGAATAAAACAGCACTGCCACGTCCAATAGTTGTCGCAATGGCTGCGCCTTGCACCCCATATTCTGGAATTGGTCCAAAACCAAAAATAAACATAGGGTCCAAAATAATATTCAATCCGTTAGATAAGATAAGTGTCCACATAGCAACGGATGCATTACCTGCACCACGAAAAATAGCATTGATTAAAAACAAAAGCATAATCGTCACATTACCGCCCATAAGAACTTGTGTATAACCATAACCTTCAGCAATTAGATCTGGTTCGCCGCCCATTAATTGCAAAATCTCTTTTGGGTAGATAACTCCTATTATACTTATAACTGAAGCAGTAGCGATTCCTAAAAAAATCACTTGAACGGCCGCTTTAGACGCGCCTTCTATGTCTTTTTCACCTACGCGTCTAGCCACAACAGCCGTCGCAGCCATACTTAAGCCAATAGCTACAGCATAAACTAAAGTAATAACAGATTCTGTTAAACCAATAGTCGCTACTGCATTAACACTTACTTGCGATACGTACAAGATATCGACAATGGCGAAAATAGATTCCATAAGCATTTCGAGTATCATCGGAATTGATAACATGAAAACTGCTCTACGAATACTACCAGATGTAAATTCTTGTTCTTTGCCAGAAACGGCAATTTTAAAATATTGAAATAATTGTTTTAATGAAATATTATTGTTTGAATGCATGATATTTTATGTAATGATAAACATAGCTAAACGCATGTAGCCTTTAGCAATTTCTGTTCGAGAGAAGACTCGACACGACCGAAAACATAAATTAAACAATCATAAGAGGCAAATATGAGTAAATAATTTGAGACTTACAATTATAGAAACCTTTTTATGATTTAATCCATTGTATAATAGATTCGTCTGTTGGAAGTGTTTTTGGAGATACAACACGAACAAGTTCTCCACTTTCGTCGATGAGATATTTTTGGAAATTCCATTGCACTTCAGATTCCTCCAGACCATTTTTATCTTTCTGTGTTAAGAATTTATAAACCTCATGAATATCGTCTCCTTTTACAGAAATCTTACTCATCATTGGGAAACCTACTCCATAATTCTCCTTACAAAAACTAGCTATTTGTTCATTGCTACCAGGTTCTTGAGCACCAAAATTATTTGCTGGAAATCCTACAATTGTGAAATTATCAGCGCTAAAAGTTTCGTAAAGTTCTTGTAAATTTTCATATTGAGGTGTTAAACCGCATTCGCTAGCCGTATTAACTACCATGATTTTTTTTCCTTTTAATGAGGCAAAATCAAAATCGTTGCCATATAAATCGGTTACTATAAACTGATAGATATTTTCTTTATTCATTGATTTTTGTTTTGATATCTTCATGTCTTCTTCTATGATCGAGACCGTTAGATTTTCTGAATCTTGATTTTGTTGTTGCTTACAGTTCATGCTAACAACTAATAATAAAATAGGTATGATTTTTTTCATGCTTTAATCTAATAATCGTCTATGATAATTTATTTGCCCTAAATGATAGTTTAAATGTGCCGTTAGATGAATTAAGAAAAATTCGGTTGTCATTTTGTCTTCAAAAACACGTCGCGAATATTCCTTTTGATAATCGTCTTCATTTAGATCATTTAAAACCTTTTCAATAATTAATATGGTTTCATCCAATTGTTTTATCAATTTTACTCTTGGAATATTCTTTAGAGAAAACTCTAAATCTCTCTGACGAATATATTCTGTGTTACCCAACTCTGCTCCAATAAATGTTTTTAGATTTCCTACAATATGTAAACATAAATTTCCAGCCGAATTGGAAATCTCTTTAGTAACCAACCATAATTTTTCTTCATCACTGTAAGACTCTATTTCTACCTTTAATCTATTTAAGTCTCTTGTAAATAATTTAATTAAAGTTTCAGATAACATATTTGATTTTTAAGATTTATCAAATTTAGTAATATTCGTATAGTTTATTCATATCTAATTGGGATTTAACTTCATTTTATTCGCTTACTTTTACGTCATGGAAAACAAAACATCATTCGAGTTTGAATTTATTGCTTTAATGGCATCATTAATGTCTATTGTGGCACTCTCTATTGATGCTTTATTACCTGCATTACCTAATATTGCTTCAGAACTAAATATTACGAATACACAAGATACACAGTTGCTTATAACTATGATATTTCTTGGTTTAGGTTTTGGGCAATTAATTTTCGGACTATTATCAGACAGTTTTGGAAGAAAGCCTATAGTTTATATTGGTTTTTCTTTATTTATTCTCGCTACTATTATTTGTGTAACCACCAAAAATTTTAATATGATGATTTTTGGACGCATTCTCCAAGGGATTGGATTAGCATCTCCAAGAACATTAAGTATTGCTATGGTAAGAGATTGCTATAGTGGCAACTATATGGCAAGAATTCTATCAATTATAGTTATGGTTTTTATACTTGTTCCTGTAATTGCACCAACTTTAGGTCAATTTTTAATTACATATTACGATTGGGAATCGATTTTTTATGTTAATCTTATTTTTGGTGTTTTTGTTATGCTTTGGTTTTGGCGACGTCAACCTGAAACATTAGATAAAAGCAAACGCATACGATTTACTGGAAATATGTTTATAAATGGAACAAAGGAATTTATTAGACATAAAGATGCAATTGCATTTACGCTTATATCAGGTTTCATTACTGGCTCTTTTATGGTTTATTTGAGTACATCCCAACAAATTTTCCAAGAGCAATATAACCTCGCGGAAATGTTTCCCTATATATTCGCGAGTTTAGCAATTTCTGTTGGATTAGCCACCTATTTAAATAGTAGGTTTGTTGTTAAATATGGTATGTGGCGTATTGCTTTTATAGCTACAATTGCATATCTGCTTATTTCAGTTTTGTATGTCATTATTTTTTGGTCAGGAATAAATCCAAGTATAACCGTTTTACTTGGTTTCTTTGCACTACAATTCTTTGCAATCGGATTTTTGTTTGGAAATTTAAGATCGCTTGCAATGCAACCATTAGGTCATATTGCAGGCATCGGTGCAGCAATAAATGGCTTTGTCTCCACAGTTATGGCTGTTCCAATAGCTAACTATATTGGAATATTTGTTATAGATTCTGTATTACCTTTATTTATTGGTTTTTCTGTTTTTGGCTTATTATCGTTGTTAATTTTTATTCGACTAAAACTAGCAAATTATAAACCGCAATCAGGCAGTATTAGATCCTAATATTCTTATTTCCAATGATTCATTATCTTTGTAAGAATTCTTAACTTATTTCGACTAGTACAAGGTTGAAAAGCATAATATATTAATTTAAAAAAGAAAGGAAACCATAATATGCTTACTTGGAAAGAAGTTATCAACTTTTCCGTAAAAGGAAACCCAACTCCAGACAGACGTGTCGAAAAAACGGACACAGAATGGAGAGCTCAATTAACTCCAGAGCAATTTAGAATCACAAGACAAAAAGGAACAGAAGCACCACATAGCGGAGCGCTTTGTAGTATTCATGATGCTGGAAAGCACCATTGTATTTGCTGCGACACACCATTGTTTGATTCGACCATAAAATTTAATTCTAGTTCTGGTTGGCCTAGTTTTACACAACCTATAAAAAGCAATGCTATAAAATACGATCGCGATACTGCTTTTGGTATGGTTCGCGTAGAAGTTATGTGTAATACCTGCGATGCACATTTAGGACACGTATTTCCAGATGGCCCAGAGCCAAGTGGATTACGTTATTGTATTAATAGTGAATCTATACAAATAGAAAAAGAGGAGGTTAAAAATGACAACTAAAAAATTAGATTTAGCAACCGTTGGTGGTGGATGTTTTTGGTGTATCGAAGCTATTTTTAACGAAATAAAAGGCGTAGAAAAAATAGTTTCTGGATATACTGGTGGTGCAGTTCCAGGAACTCCAACCTACAAGGAAGTGTGTTCAGGATTAACTGGTCATGTCGAAGTGATTCAAATTACATTTGATGCAACTGTAATTTCATATGAAGATTTACTTGTTATTTTTATGACAAGCCACGATCCTACAACTTTAAATAGACAAGGTGGCGATACTGGAACGCAATATCGTTCGGTTATTTATTATCATCATGATAATCAAAAAGAAATAGCAAAAGTAGTTGCTAAAGAGATTGCACCTTATTATGAAAACCCTATTGTAACAGAAATTAGCCCTATTGGTAAATTTCATAATGCTGAAGCATATCATCAAGATTATTATGCTAATAATCAATCTCAAGGATATTGCAGTGCAGTAATTACACCAAAGTTGGCAAAACTGCGTAAGATGCATGCTGATAAATTGAAATCAGCAGAGTAATTAACTTAACACATATAATCCATTTAGTGGTCGTTCAAATTTTAATGACTACTAAATGTTACTTTTAAATTAAAAAAGAAAGGACATATTATGTCACAACAAACAGAAGAAAACCCAATTGTAAGAGCAAAAGAATTTGAAGTAAAAGATTGGATTGATGCCAACGGAACTAAAACAGAACCAATAAAATTAGTAGATTTTAAAGACAAATTTAAAGTGCTGCATTGTTTTCAAAGTTGGTGTCCTGGCTGTCATAGCAAAGGTTTACCAGATTTAAAGAAAATGTTTGAAGCGTTAGAAGACAATGAAAATGCGAAATTTTTAGCAGTTCAAACAGTGTTTGAAGGTCATCATGCTAATACTTATGAAAAAATGGTAGAAACTCAAAAGCAATACAAGTTAAAAATTCCGTTTGGACATGATGCTGGAGACGATGGAAAATCGCAATCAAGCATTATGAAAAACTATCAAACTGGTGGTACACCATGGTTTATTTTTATCGATAAGCATGATAATGTTGTGTTTTCAGATTTTCATTTAAATGCAGATGCCGCTATCGAATTTTTAAAGACTTTATAAATGAATCTAATAGAAAACATAAAGTCATACTTTTTAGCTAAAGCAAATAATGAGAAAACTGGATTAGCCCCTAAAGGTGTTTGTCCTAATTGTTGGGGAAAACAAGAATGGGAAGGCAATTATTTTAAACAAATAAAAGCTAAAAACATAACACCAGAATCTAATACTTACACAAGTTTTATCAACGAAATAGCCACTAAACTTGATAAAATCACTTTAAAAGAAGATACTTATGAGTGTACTACTTGTCATGCTAAATATGAAAAATAGCAAATTTGTAAAACAACAAATGTTTACCAGTTAGTATGCTTATCATTATGAGCATTATCTATAATACTTTGTACAATTTCAGGATTTAACAACGTACTTGTATCACCAAGATTACTGGTATCCCTATGTGCAATTTTTCGTAAAATACGTCTCATAATTTTACCAGATCGTGTTTTAGGCAATCCTTCAGTAAACTGAATTTTATCTAGCTTGGCAATTGGCCCGATATGTTCGGTAATAATTAGATTAATTTCTTTTCGTAGGTTATCATGGTTTCTTGACTCACCTGTATCCTTTAAAGTTACATAACCATAAAGTGCATTCCCTTTAACGTCGTGCGGGAAACCAACAATAGCTGACTCTGCAACTGCTGGATGTTCGTTAACAGCATCTTCAATTGGTGCTGTACCCAAATTATGCCCAGATACAATTATTACATCATCTACACGACCTGTAATTCTGTAATAGCCAACCTCATCACGTAAAGCGCCATCGCCTGTAAAATACTTGTTTTCATAAGCAGAAAAATAGGTTTCTTTATAACGTTTGTGATTTCCCCAAATGGTTCTTGCTATACTTGGCCAAGGAAACTTTACGCACAATCTTCCTTCTACTTGATTGCCTTTTAGTTCTTTTCCATTTTCATCCATTAAGCAAGGTTGTATCCCTATAAAAGGTAACGTTGCATATGTTGGTTTTGTTGGTGTCACATAAGGAATTGGTGTAATCATCATACCTCCAGTTTCTGTTTGCCACCAAGTATCTATAATCGGGCTTTTCTTCTTTCCAATATTATCGTTGTACCAATGCCAAGCTTCTTCATTTATTGGTTCACCTACAGAACCTAATACTTTTAATGTAGATAAATTATATTTTTCAACAACTTCTAATCCTTGTTTTGCTAAAGCTCTAATTGCGGTTGGTGCTGTATAAAACTGATTGACTTTGTGTTTTTCTACAATGTCCCAAAAACGACCAAAATCTGGATAGCTTGGTACACCTTCAAACATTAGAGTTGTTGCCCCATTGGCTAATGGACCGTAGACAATATAACTATGGCCAGTAATCCAACCAATATCTGCTGTACACCAATACACGTTGTTTTCTTTATATTGAAAGGCATTTTTAAATGTATATGCCGTATAAACCATATAGCCTGCAATTGTATGCACCATACCTTTTGGCATACCTGTTGAACCAGATGTGTATAAAATAAATAAAGGGTCTTCGGCATCCATTATTTCTGCTTTACATTGTGTAGATGCAGTATCTAACAAAGGCTTTAACCATTTATCTCTTCCTTCTTTCATATAGATTTCTGAATTGATTCTTTTTGCTACCAAAACAGTTTCGACCCCAGAACAATTTTTTAAAGCATCATCTACAATGCCTTTTAAATCGATAGTTTTTGCTCCTCTATACGAGCCATCTGAAGTAATAACCATTTTACAGTCAGAATCATTAATTCTAGTTGCTAAAGCTGTTGCAGAAAAACCTGCAAATACCACAGAATGAATAGCACCAATTCTTGCACAAGCCAAAACAGAAATTGCTAATTCAGGAATCATAGGTACATATATACAAACGCGATCTCCCTTTTTTACTCCGTTTTCTTTTAAAACATTAGCAAACTTATTGACTCTTTCATACAATTGCGTATATGTGATGTGTTCTGCTGCTTCATCAGGATTATTGGGTTCAAATAATATAGCTGTTTTATCACCTCTAGTTGCTAAATGCCTATCGATACAATTTTCTGTAATATTTAATTTAGCTCCTTGAAACCACTTTATTTCAGGTTTCGAAAAATCCCATTCTAAAACCTTATCCCATTTTTTACGCCAAATAAAATGTTCTTCTGCAATTTCTTCCCAAAAATTCTCTGGGTCTCTAACAGATTTGCGGTAAACTTGATAATACTCTTCTAAATGTTTTATGTGGTAGTTACTCATGGATTTTAGTTTTCCAATTATTTAGTGGACTAAATTAATAAAATATTATAAAATGCTACTATCTTTTTCTATTGACAACAAAAAACTGTCGACATAAGTTACAAATGGACGAGTTAATGTTTCATAGTCTCGTCTAATACGTTAGATATTCTTATATTTTCTACAATTTCTTGAACTTATTTAGGAGATTGAAACTTAAATTTCATAAAGACATCTACACGACATAATTATTGCAATATATTTATTCTACAGCAGAATAATTTATTCAGAAATAATTGGATATCTATAAATTGAAATGATATATTAGCTTATATTAAAATTCTTATATGAATAAAATTTATTATTGCTTCATCTTTATCTTTCTGCTTTCATTTAATTCATATTCGCAAAAAAAAGTAGATCCGACAAGCGATGATAAATTAAAAGCTGAAAATTTAAGAGAAATATATCCAGACGATAGTGTTGTTCTAGAAGAAAGCACTTATCATATAACTTTTGACTTAAATAAAAAGGACAAAAAAGTTATTGTTAATGAGGTCATAGCCGAATCATTAATAAATATAGATTCTAGAGCTGTCATTCAGAAATATTGCTTTTATGATGACGAATCTTCAATAAAAGAGTTCAAAATTAATTACAGAAATAATAAGAGTGCCAGTTTTTTCATAAAAGATGAAGCCTACACAAGCAATAGTATTTTCCATATTGATGCAAGAGTAAAATACGCAAATGTTAGTTTCCCCTCGATAGGATACAGGTATAATACTAAAATCAGAAAAAAATATAATGATATAAAATACTTCACCCAATTATTTTTTAATGAAGATTATCCGATTGAAAAAAAGACCGTGAACATTGAGGTTCCTAATTGGTTAGAGTTAGAATTTAAAGAAATAAATTTTGAAGGTTATAATATCAAAAAAGATATTTTTGAAAACACAAATAACGATTCTAAAACGTACACGTTTACTTTAGAAAATATTCCTGCTTTACATGACGAAACTAGTGCTCCTGGACCAACGTATGTTTATCCGCATATCTTAATACTTGCAAAGACTTTTAATTCTGGCAGCGAAAAAGTTAACATTTTTAGTTCTACCCAAGATTTGTATGATTGGTATAAATCGCTAGTAAATAGTTTAGAAAATGACAACACTTCAATTAAAGACAAAGTTAAATCGCTAACAGAAAACGCTACTAACGAAGACGAAAAAATCAAGAACATCTACTATTGGGTTCAAGACAATATTAGGTATATCGCTTTCGAAGATGGTATTGCAGGCTTTAAACCAGACGAGGCATCTAACGTTTTTAATAAAAAATATGGCGATTGTAAAGGCATGGCAAACCTTACAAAACAAATGCTTGTTGAAGCTGGTTTTGACGCACGATTAACATGGATTGGCACAAAAAGAATTGCCTACGATTACTCGACTCCTAACTTATCTGTAGATAATCATATGATTTGTACTTTAATTAAAAACGATAAAACCATTTTTCTAGATGGTACAGAAAAGTTTAATCCTTTTGGAGAATATGCAAATAGAATTCAAGGAAAACAAGCCCTTATAGAAAACGGTGAAGAGTTTATTCTTAAAACTGTTCCGGAAGTAACATCCAACTTTAATAAGGAAACCTATAAATACGTGCTAAATTTAAATAATGAACTTTTAGAAGGCACATCTACATTAGAATTTAATGGCGAAAGCAGGTCAGGTATATTATACACGTTAGACAATTTAAAAAACGATAGAAAAGATGAGTTTTTGGTGTATTATCTAAACAATGGAAATAGTAATATAAATATCTCTAATATTGAAACTACAGATTTATTAAATAGAGAAGTACAGCTAAACATTTCTTGCGATATTAGCGTTAAAAATGCAGTATCATCGTTTGATAATGACATCTATATCGACATCGATTTTGATAGGGAGTTAGACGAATTTGAATTAGAAGACAGAAAAACAGATTACATTTTTGATTTTAAAAGATATTTAGAATCAACTACTATTTTAAAAATTCCAACTGATTATACAATTAGTCATATACCAGAAAGTTTAAGTGTTTCTGGCGAAAATTATGATTTAGAAGTTGTTTTTACAAAAAAAGAAAACGTAATTACATATAAGAAATCGTTTAAAATGAAAAATGCAAAAATTGAAACCTCCGATTTCGAAGAATGGAATGACTTTATTTCGAAATTAAAAAAAATCTATAACGATCAAATCGTTTTAACAAAACAATAGTACTATGAGAGTGAAATTTTTCTTAATAATATTACTAATATGTTCTTTAACTATTAACGGGCAAGAAAAAAAAGAATTAAAAGTTAAAGATTTTTTTTGGGGCGAAAACGACACGCACAAAAACGCCACTGAAATACCTGAAAAATGGAAAAACGAATCGGCAGTTATTCTTTACAAAAACCAAAATTATGATTTCCATAAGTATGCAAAAAATGTCACATATACAACCTCTTCAAGAAAACGTATAAAGTTATTAGATAAATCTGCTGTAAAAGAGTTTTCAGAATTTTCGTTTACAGACTTATTTAGACCACCAAGTAAGGTTATTGTTTTCCCTATTCCTATTGCTTTTAAGGTAAAGCAACATAGTGGAAATTTTGTTGGAATTAAAATTATTAAACCAAATGGAAAAGAGATAGAAATTGATGTAAGCGAAGAATCTGTACAAGTAGATGGCAAAACAAAAATAGCAATTTCTAACCTTGAAGTTGGAGATATTATTGATTACTATATTTATAAAGAAGACCCGTTTAAATCTAAATATGCATTTGGGTTTGATCCTGTAGAAACTACTCTATCTGAAGACTATCCTATTGTAGATTTTAAACTCTTTTTTGAAACCGAAAATGACTTCTTTATTAACTTTAATTCATTTAATGGTGCTCCAGATTTAGAAGAAATTCCAACCGAAAAAAACAATTTTAGGCGTTATTCTTTAATAGCGTCAAATATTGATAAATTTAATATTAATAGATGGTTTTATCCATTAATAGAAGTACCATCCTATAAATTTCAAGTATACTTTGCACGTTCTGGGAAATTCGAAAATAAAGCTCTCGCCTTTTTACCCGAAAAGGAGGATATTATTAAAAAGTCAGTTACAAAAGAAGAAATACTAGATTTATATGACACCAGATTTAAACCTGATGGCGATATTGGAGATATTAAATCCTTTTTAAAAGATAAAACCTTTAAAAATGATCGAGAAAAAGTAATAGCTGCTTATTATTATATGAGGCATTATTACTTAACTAGATATATAGAAGCTTTTTATGCATACGAAACAGGAATTTATGGATACCCGTTTGCACTTTACAGTTCTAAATCTGTTTTCATAGAAAGCAATAAAGAGTTTGTAAAACATTTTACAGAATTTCTTAAAAAACAGAAAATCGATTTTGAAATTGTCGTAGCAAAAAACAGGTATGATGGTAGTATTCATGATTTACTAATCGAAAAAAATGTCAATGTTTTATTAAAAGTAAATACAAAAAAGCCTATCTATTTAGAACATTTTGGTGCGCATACCAATGCAGGCCAATTTTCTCCATTAATAGAAGATTCCGAAGTGTATTTACTAACCACCTCTAAAAATAAAATTGACGGTATCAAAGAAGGAAAACTACCTAAATCTTCACATGAGCAAAATGAAACATTAAAGACTATCAATACCAACTTAAACGATGATTTTTCTGCTATAAGCATGTCATCAATTAATAGTTACAAAGGGCATAAAAAAGAAGACCAGTATTATGATAGATTCATATTTAAAGATTATTTAGATGAAGATTTTAAAACCTATGAAACCCAATCGTTTTCAGACCGAATCAAGAAAAAGAAACTCATAGAAAAATATAAAAATGAATATAATGCATTGATAGAAAAGTTGCAAGAAAAGCAATTAGAAAGTCTTAAGGATGGTGTTAAAGAAGAGTATGGTTTAGCAAGCATTGAAGATTATTCTTTTAAAATTAATGAAACTGGTCGTTACGATATAGACGCACCATTAATCTTTACAGAAAAATTTAAAATCGAAAATGAACTTATCAAAAAAGCTGGACCAAACTATATATTCGAAATTGGCAAATTAATTGGTGAACAGTTTGATCTTACAGAAAAAATACGAAATAGAACCGAAAATGTATATATGAATTATGCGCGATCTTACAATTTTGTAATCACTTTTAATATTCCAGAAGGATATGAAGTTTCAGGAATTGATAAGCTAAACAAACATGTCGACAATGTAACTGGTGCTTTTATAAGTACTGCCAAAATTATAGATAATGCACTAATTATAAATTCATCAAAACAATATAAAACCAATTATGAGCCAAATTCTAATTGGGGTTTAATGACAGAGTTTTTAGATGCAGCTTTTCAATTTACAAACGAAAAAATATTATTGAAGCCTAATTAGTTTCATTTCAATAGTTAAAAAATCCTCTTCTAATAAATGTTATTAGAAGAGGATTTTTCATAAGTTCAAGAAAGTTAAGTCTAATGATTTATTGCCTCTCCTACACCACTTGGTATTCTAATATTTTCTACTATTTCCTGAACTTCTTGTGGTGGTGGTGCCGTAAATTTCATGATTGCAATAGACACTATGAAATTTAATATCATGGCAATGCTTCCGAAGCCTTCTGGAGAAATCCCAAACCACCATTCATCTTTACCAGGAAGCACTTCATCAAACCAGCCCAGTTTGTATTTCATCATGTATAATAGCATCGTAGTTATACCAACAACCATTCCTGCAATAGCGCCTTCTTTGTTCATCCGTTTATAAAAAATGCCCAATATAATTGCTGGAAAAAATGAAGCTGCAGCCAAGCCGAATGCTAATGCAACAACTGCTGCTACAAATCCTGGTGGGTTAATTCCAAAATACCCTGCAACACAAACTGCACCAACAGCAGATAATCTTGCTGCAATTAACTCCCCTTTTTCAGAAATGCTTGGCTTAATTATTTTCTTGATTAAATCGTGAGAAACAGAAGCAGAAATCACTAATAACAATCCAGCTGCTGTAGATAAAGCTGCGGCCAAACCACCAGCTGCAACCAATGCAATAACCCAATTAGGTAGATTTGCAATTTCTGGATTGGCAAGAACCATAATATCACGATTAACAAGTAATTCGTTTTTATTTTCGTCTGCTAGATATTGAATAATACCATCATTATTTTTATCTGTAAATGTGATTAAACCAGTCGTTTCCCATTTTTTAAACCATTCCGGAACTGTTGCATACGGTTGGTTAGAAACAGTCTCAATAAGGTTCGTTCTTGAAAAAGCCGAAACTGCAGGCGCTGCTGAATATAATATAACAATTAATAATAATGCAATTCCTGCCGACTTACGAGCATCCTTCACTTTTTTAACTGTAAAGAATCTTACAATAACATGTGGTAATCCTGCTGTACCTACCATTAAGGCGAATGTAATTGCGAAAACATCTATGAGTGATTTTGAACCTTCGGTATATTCAGCGAAGCCAAGCTCTGTACTTAAACCATCTAGTTTATCGAGTAAATAAATCCCTGACCCATCGGTTAATTCGCTTCCAAAACCTAGTTGCGGAATTGGGTTTCCTGTCATTTGTATTGAAATAAATATGGCTGGTACCATAAAAGCAAAAATCAGTATGCAATATTGAGCTACTTGTGTATATGTAATCCCTTTCATACCACCTAAAACGGCATAAAACAAAACAACGATCATACCTATAATAACGCCAACATTTATATCTACTTCAAGAAAACGTGAAAAAACGATTCCAACGCCTTGCATTTGTCCTGCTACATAAGTGAATGAGACTAGTAAAGCACAAAAAATTGCAACAAGACGCGCCGTTTTAGAATAATATCGATCTCCAATAAAATCTGGAACTGTAAACTTTCCGAACTTACGTAAATAAGGAGCTAACAGTAATGCAAGCAATACATAGCCACCGGTCCAACCCATTAAATATACAGCACCATCATAACCAGCAAACGAAATAATTCCTGCCATAGAAATAAAAGATGCAGCACTCATCCAATCGGCTGCTGTTGCCATACCATTTGCTAAAGGAGAAACACCGCCACCAGCTACATAAAACTCTTTTGTAGAACCAGCTCTTGACCAGATGGCAATGCCTATATATATTGAAAATGTAACGCCTACAAGAATATAGGTCCACGTTTGTACATCGATAGTTAAAAATATATTATTCATCATAGTTATATTTTTTATCGAGTTTATTCATAAGTCTTACATACACAAAAATTAAAACAACAAACACGTACATTGAACCTTGTTGTGCAAACCAAAACCCAAGCTTAAAACCTCCTATTTTTATGTTGTTAAGAGCATCTTTAAAAATAATTCCTGCACCATAAGAGACCACAAACCAAATTACCAATAAAATTATTAAATATCGAATATTCTCTTTCCAATAGGCTTTTGCATTTTCTTTGTTAGTCATCTGTTAATTTGCTTTATTTATTTATTTTTATAAATATTTATCTACTTTAACCAAAATCAAAATATAGAAATCCTAACTGACAGTTACCTAAAATTGAAAAGCATAATTTCTCTTAAACCCGTTCAATTTTAGCTCCAATAGCACGTAAACGTTCGTCTATACGTTCGTAACCTCTATCTATCTGCTCGATGTTCATAATGGTAGAAGTCCCTTTTGCAGAAAGTGCTGCAATAAGTAACGAGACTCCTGCTCTAATATCAGGTGATGTCATCGTTGTTGCTTTTAAGGTCGATTTAAAATCATGACCAATGACTGTAGCTCTATGAGGATCACAAAGTATGATCTTTGCACCCATATCTATAAGCTTATCAACAAAAAACAAACGACTTTCGAACATTTTTTGATGCACAAGAACACTACCTCTAGCCTGCGTTGCTACAACCAAAATAATACTTAATAAATCTGGTGTAAATCCTGGCCAAGGGGCATCTGATATAGTTAATATAGAGCCATCTATAAAACTTTGAATTTCGTAACCATCTGTATGTGCAGGAATATGAATATTTTCGCCTTGTTTTTCAACAGTAATTCCCAACTTTCTAAACACACTTGGTATAACACCTAAATCATCCCAACTTACGTTCGTAATGGTGAGTTCACTTTTTGTCATAGCAGCAAGGCCAATCCAACTTCCAATTTCAATCATATCAGGAAGCATTGTGTGTTCTGTACCACCTAAAACTTCTACACCTTCTATAATTAACATATTAGAACCAACACCAGAGATTTTTGCTCCCATACGATTCAGCATTTTACAAAGCTGCTGTAAATAAGGTTCGCAGGCTGCATTATAGATGGTCGTTGTACCTTCTGCTAAAACAGCTGCCATAACAATGTTGGCAGTTCCTGTAACAGATGCCTCTTCAAGAAGCATGTATGCTCCTTTTAGTTTTTTAGCTTCAACACCATAAAATTGGTCTTCGCGACTGTATCTAAATGTGGCACCTAGTTTTATAAAACCTTCGAAGTGTGTATCTAATCTTCGTCTTCCAATTTTATCGCCTCCTGGTTTTGGGATATACCCTTTACCAAAACGTGCTAATAACGGGCCAACGATCATGATCGATCCTCGAAGTCCGCGACCATCTTCTTTAAATTCTGGAGATTCTAAATATTTTAGATTAAGATCGTCTGCTTGAAATTGGTAAGTACCATGCTTTAGTTTTGTAATCTTAACGCCTAATTTACCAAGTAATTTAATAAGTTTATTAACATCGACAATATCTGGGATGTTATTTATAGTAACTTGTTTTGGTGTTAAAAGAATCGCGCATAATATTTGTAAAGCTTCATTTTTTGCTCCTTGAGGTTGTATACTACCTTTAAGTTGGTGACCTCCTTCTATTTTAAATGTTCCCATGCACTAAAATTAGTAGCGTTTTCTATTTCTGTTGTTTGAAGTGTTTTTTTTGTGATGCCCTTTTTTATTATTGTTAGAGCCATATTTTTTCTTGGAACGCATTAAACTTGTAGCGTCTGTTAAAGTTTCACTCGAACCTTTAAGATTTAATTTTCCATCAGATAATTCATATAAATGATTAAATATAACAGCATCATCTACAGTATCTTTATTCCAATTTAAAAAGCACTTTTTCATATGGTTTGCAATAGTTAAAACTAACGCTTCTTTAAGTTCACTATCTTCCCATGTATTAGCAACGTCAATCATGGTTTTTATATTGTTTCCATAAAAACGATATTTAGGAAAATTTTGTGGATAAGGTAAAGGACTTGGTCTTTCTGCAAGAAGTTCTTTTGATGGTTTCTGAAAAGGAGATTCTACATCCAATTCAAAATCGGACATAATAAATAACTGATCCCAAAGTTTATGCTGAAAATCGGGTACATCCCTTAAATGGGGCTGTAAATTTCCCATAACAGAAATAATGGCTTTTGCTATTTTATTTCTTTCTTCGGCTGTTTCGCGTGATTTTGCGTAGTTTATCATTTTCTGCATATGGCGACCATATTCAGGAATAATTAAATGTTCACGCTCTGTATTATATTCTAAAGAATTTATCAAAATTAAAATGTGTAGAGTTAAAAATTATGCATGTAGTATATATGCGAGTGCAAAATACAAAAAAAAACTAAAGGCTTATCACACCTTCTATATTTTCTGCAACTTCTTTATATTTAGCAATAACAGCATCGGGGTTTTTCATCTTAACGTTAATAGAAACGCTTGTGTATTTCCCTTTTTTACTTTCTATTGTATTAATTACAGCGCCTAGATTATCAAACAATGCTTCAATTTTAGCAATTTTTCGACTATCTGTTTGTACTATAAATTTATATAAATATTCTGTTGGCCACAATGCGGTATCTTGCAGTTGGGTTTTAAGTTTTTTATAAAATTCTTCTGGGTTTTCACTTTTACTCATAGTAACTTAATATGCTACAAATATACTGATAACTTTACATTTTTTATTTATGAAATTAATTCCGAATTTTACAACCAAAATCACATCCTTTTGAAAATGAAAAAAATTGTTATCACTGGTAGCCCAGGTACAGGAAAAAGCAGTATAATTAATGTATTAAAGGATAAAAAATTCGAATGTTTCGATGAGATTATCAGATCTTTAACTTTAGAGGCAAAAAAAGAAGGCGACTCTTCAAGCCATATTTCTAATCCTATTGCATTTGTTAACGACCCAATGGCTTTTAATACCAGTTTAATTAATGGTAGAGTTTCTCAATTTAAACAAGCCGATGCGTCAAATAGAGACACTATTTTTTTCGATCGTGGTATCCCTGATGTTTTGGCATATATGGGGTTTTTTAAACAAGAATTAACCAATTATTTTATTAATGCATGTGAAATGAATACATATACACATGTATATATTCTTCCGCCTTGGGAAGCTATTTATAAAAGAGACAATGAACGCTTTGAAACTTTTCAAGAATCACTGGAAATTCATAAACATTTAATGGAAGTTTATAAACGTTTTGGATACAACGTCGTTGATGTGCCATTTGATACGATTGATAATAGAACCGATTATATTTTAAAACATATAGGGATAATTTAGTGCAGCACCCAATAACCATATTAGAACGCTACTGGAATTTCACAAAATTCAGGCCTTTACAAGAAGACATTATTAATAGTGTTTTAGAAGGTGACGATACATTTGCGCTTTTACCAACTGGTGGCGGAAAATCTGTATGTTTTCAAATACCTGCATTAAAAAATGAAGGTATTTGCATTGTCATTTCTCCATTAATAGCATTGATGAAAAATCAAGTGCAAACATTGACTCAAAAAGGCATAAAAGCCATTGCTCTAACAAGTGGTATTTCTTATAAAAATTTAGACATACTATTAGATAATTGCATTTACGGAAATTACAAATTTTTATATCTATCTCCAGAACGCTTACAACAAGAACTTGTACAAGATAGAATCAAGCAAATGCCTGTTAATTTAATTGCTGTCGACGAGGCTCATTGTATTTCGCAATGGGGAAACGATTTTAGACCAGCATATAGAAACATCCAGATTTTAAGGCAGTTACATCCAAATGTGAATATTATAGCTTTAACTGCTTCTGCAACACCAAAAGTCGTTGAAGACATTATTAAAGAATTAGATTTTATTAAGCCGAAAATACATAAACAATCTTTTTTACGTCCTAATTTGGCTTATCAGGTTTATCATGAAGACGATAAATTTTACAGAATTGAAAGGATTTCAAAAGCCTACAAATCATCGTCTATAATTTATGTAAGAAGCAGAAAATTAACACTTGAAATTAGCAAGTTTCTTTTAACTAAAAATATTTCTTCTACGTATTATCATGGTGGACTTTCGAACAAAGAAAAAGATCAAAATTTAAATAATTGGCTTAACAACCAAAAACAAGTCATGGTTGCCACCAACGCATTTGGTATGGGCATAGACAAGCCAGATGTAAAAACTGTTATTCATTATAATTTACCAGATAGTATTGAAAGTTATTTTCAGGAAGCTGGACGTGTTGGTAGAAATGGTGAGGAAGCTTTTGCTATTATCTTGAAAAATAATGGTGATGAACAATTGGTTAAAAATCAGTTTTTGGGCGTCCTACCAACCGTTGTTTTTGTTAAGAAAGTATATAAAAAATTGTGTAACTATTTTCAAATCCCGTATGGAGAAGGCGAAAACTCTACACATGATTTCAGTTTTAATGAATTTTGCAAAGCATATAGTTTTAATAGCATGCTAGCTTATAACGCTATGCAAATACTTGACCGAACAAGTATTGTTAATCTCTCAAAACAATTTAATAGAAACACAACCATTCAATTTATTGTAAGCAATAATATGGTATTCAATTATTTAAAAAAAAATCAAGATATCGGTATAATAATTAAATCGATTCTACGAACTTATGGTGGAATCTTCGAACATGTTACCAAAATAAACACCATAAGAATTGCCGATAAAGCTTCTGTCAGTGAGGATCATTTACTTAAAACACTTGAGAAACTAGAAACTGATAATCTTATTACATTAAATCAATCTAAAACAGATGCTCAAATAACATTTATCGAACCTCGTGAGGATGATAAAACCATTAATAGAATTTCAAAAATTATTGAGCAACAAAACACATTAAAACATAAACAAGTAAATGCTGTATTAAACTATGTAAGTAATGAAAATATCTGTAAAAGCATACAGCTCCTCACCTATTTTGGTGAGAAAAACTTAAAGTCTTGTGAAGTTTGCTCGGTTTGTAAGGTTGAAAATAAATCACTTTCAAATAATGATTTAAATTTTCTAAAAAAACAAATAATAAAAACATTAGAAACCGGTGATTTCTCATCACGAAAATTAGCTGAAACATTAGACGAAAATGAAAATGGTATTAAAAATGCATTAAAAGAATTATTAGAATACAACATAGTATCTTTAACCAAGAAAAACACTTACAAATTAGCACATTTATGATCAAAGATTTAAGAATCATATTCATGGGAACTCCAGATTTTGCTGCCGCCACTCTAAAAGCCTTGGTGGAGAACGATTGCAATATTGTTGGTGTAATTACAGCATCAGACAAGCCAGCAGGACGTGGAAGAAAACTTCATGAATCTGCTGTAAAACAGTATGCTAAATCTCAAGATTTAAAAATTTTACAGCCTACCAATTTAAAAAACGACAGTTTTATAGCAGAGTTAAAATCATTGAATGCCAATCTTCAAATTGTTGTGGCATTTAGAATGCTACCTAAAGTTGTTTGGCAAATGCCCGAATATGGTACTTTTAATCTTCATGCATCATTATTACCAAATTATCGCGGTGCAGCACCAATAAATTGGGCACTAATAAATGGTGAAACTAAAACAGGAGTTTCTACATTTTTTATTGATGAAAAAATTGATACTGGCGAAATGATTCTTCAAAAAGAATTGGCTATTGAATCAGACGAAACTGCTGGAAGCTTACATGATAAATTAATGGCAATGGGGAGCGAACTAGTTTTAGAGACTGTTTCACTTATCAAAAAAGAAAAAGTTAAAACCACGCCACAATTAGAAACAGCAGATATTAAGTCTGCTAATAAACTTAATAAAGATAACTGTAAAATAAACTGGGAAGATTCTATTATCAATATTTATAATAAGATTCGCGGGTTAAGTCCATATCCTACAGCTTGGTCAACTTTAATTAATAATGACGAATCTTTAGATGTTAAAATTTATAAAGCCGAAAGACAGTTAGAAGAACATAATTATACGATTGGACAAATTTTATCTACAAAAAAAACTGTAAAAGTAGCAGTCAAAGATGGTTATATAATAATAAAGGAAATAAAGCTTCCTGGAAAGCGAAATTTAGATATAAAATCACTTTTAAATGGATATCATTTTGAGGAAGACGCCAAAATGCTCTAAACCCTTATTAATACTGATAATCTATGAAAATCGATTAAATGCATCCTCTTTATTAACAAATGCTTCAAGTTATCAACAAAATTACGTTTTTCCCGTGTCATTACTTGTGTGATTGCATAATCCGTATAAATTTGTATAGGATTTAACAAAATGTTTAACCACAATTAATAATTAATAATTAATAATTAAATTTTAAATTATGAACAAAACAGATTTAATCGATGCTATGGCAGAACACGCAGGAATTACTAAAGCAGCTTCAAAGAAAGCTTTAGAATGTGCGTTAATTGAAATTGAAGGAGCGTTACAAAAAGGTAACAGAGTTTCTTTAGTAGGATTTGGTTCTTGGTCAGTTACAAGAAGAGCTGCAAGAGATGGTAGAAACCCTCAAACTGGTGCTACAATTAAAATTAAAGCTAAAAACGTTGTAAAGTTTAAAGCTGGATCTGATTTATCAAGTGCAGTAAACTAGATTTACTTCTTTTATAAATAAAAAAGCCTTCTAATTTTAGAAGGCTTTTTTATTTATATTCATTAAATGATTGGATTTTTATAAAAAAATCGTTAGTTTCAATATAAATTCCTCAATCCAATGACTACGATTAAACCAAAAAAAGGTGATTTATTAATCGCTGAACCTTCAATTATAGGAGATATGTCCTTTAATCGTTCGATCATATTACTTGCAGATCATACTACAGAAGGCTCAATAGGTTTTATTTTAAACAAACCATTAGACTATACTATTAAAGATTTAGTTCCTGAAATTGAATCTAATTTTAAAGTATATAATGGAGGTCCTGTCGAACAAGATAACCTGTATTTTATTCATACAGTTCCAGAAATAATTCCTGAAAGTATCGAGATCTCCTTAGGCATTTATTGGGGCGGCGATTTTAATACCGTTGCCGAACTTATTGCAAACAAAAAAATTGACGAAAGTAACATTCGTTTCTTTCTTGGATATTCTGGCTGGGATCCTACACAACTTGAAAACGAATTAAAATTAAATTCTTGGCTAGTAAGTAAAAATATTTATGAAAAAGAAATCATAGAAAAAAATTATGAAACCTTCTGGAAAGAAAAAATGCTAGAACTTGGTGGTGATTATAGCATTTGGTCTAATGCTCCAGAAAATCCAAGTTTTAATTAAAAAAAACTCATCAATACTCTATTTCGAGGTTTCTATTAAAATTATTATTCTCAAAAAAAGCAGGAATTGAAATAAGAAATATTGATTAAAACATTTCTTACGAACTCAATCTAATTTTTACATTTAATTTTTGAAGCAGTGCTTTTGCAACCTCATTCGTATAGGTTTTTTTCCTATATCTAGTTATAGATTGAATACCAGTTATCACATTTGTTAAAAACAGCTCGTCTGCTTTTTGAAGTTCAAAAGGAGAAATAGATGTCTCTTCAAAAGTATACCCTTCAAGAGATGGTAATAATCCAATAATTTGTTTTCTCATAATACCTTTCAAACAGCCATCTGAAATAGGTGGTGTTTTTATAACAGTATTTTTTACAATAAAAATATTACTGTTTAAAGCTTCCACAACCTGCTTATTAGTATTAAGTAATAGACAATTATTTAAGTTGTTTTCTTTAGCATAAATACTACCTATTACATGTAGTGCTTTATTATTTGTTTTCATGGTCGATAATAAACCCGGTGTAACTAAATAATCCTTAAATAAATCAACCTCATAAGAACCATCGTTTAGAATATAAAAATCTTCGTCTATTTTTTGTGCAGAAATGATATAGCTTACGTCATTTGTTTGTGGTAAATACAAACCGCCTTCTTCACGATGTACAATAAGCTTGATTTTTGCCGAAACATCATATAAACTGTTAGCTTTTAAAGTGTTCTGTATTTGATTTTCAAGAAATTCCATTGTAAAATTCATAGGTATTTCCATACGCATAATACGCATTGAAGCCATAAGTCTAAAATAATGATCTTCCCAAAACAACAACTTACCATAAGAGATTTTTATGGTTTCAAAAAGTGCGTCACCATAACTATAACCTCTGTTATTTACAGAAATCTGAAGTTCACTATCTACTATATTACCGTTAAAATTAATCATAAAAAAAGCCCCGATTTACTCGGGACAAATATAATTTAAATTTGTATTATTATTAAGCAGATCCAAGTACTTGCTTTAAATCAGATATTTGATTTTCCCAAAGCATTTTGGTTTCTTCAATTTCATCATCTTCAGCAAAGTCAGTAATCATTAACGAAACATCTTTAGTTATTTCATCAACCTGAATTCTAATTTCAAAAAAACTTGCATCATCATCATCATCATCATTCAGCCATTTAAATTTTATACGTTCCGTGCTTTTTTTACTTAAAAGTTTTGCTTGTTCCTCTGCTCCATCCCAGATAAACTTAAAGATTTCACCTCTTGAATTAACATTATCTGCAAACCATTCAGATAATCCTGAAGGCGTTGATATATATTGATATAGCAATTGCGGTGAAGCATGTATAGGAAATTCTAATTCAAATTTAATTTTATCGTCCATAAAAGCATTTAATAATTATTTGCTCAATATATACATTAATTGATAAGATTAAAACTATTTTAAATAATATTTTAGCTTATTAATTCTTTGCTTGCAATAATATTGTTTTTATATTTGCAGCCTTAATTTTACGGCGAGGTAGCTCAGCTGGTTAGAGCGTCGGATTCATAACCCGGAGGTCGCGGGATCGTGCCCCGCTCTCGCTACATTTAAAGGACTAATTCTATTAGTCCTTTTTTTATTTCTAATAACTTTGTTCATAATTCACGTACAGACCAGTTTTAAAATTTGCAAAATCATCTTTAAATCAATAAATTAGATGCATCTTAATCATACTTAAACCTATTTATTATGAAAAAAACTACCTCTCAAAAATTATCTAAAAAACTTACTAAATATGGTGCTTTAACATTGGCTTTAGCTGGTGTATCTAGTGTAAATGGTCAAATTATTTATCACGACGTTGATCCTGATTTTGATGGGTCGAGTGATTATTTTCTAAACCTTAATCCTATAGATGATACAACACCAGATAGTGTAGAAGATGCTGTTAACGATTTTAGACTTTTAAATATAGGTTCGGTACCATCGAGTGCTGGTTTACAAATCGAACTTTTAAATAGTAATGCTTCAATAATAGGCAGTTCTGCAACATGGACATATCCTTTTGCACTAAATTCTGGTTATACGATAAGTAACGGTAATTCAAATTGGTTAAACGAGCAATTTCAAACCCTAGCATATGTAAATTGTTCTTTTGGGTCAAGTAATTGGTGCAATATATCAGACAAATATTTAGGTTTACAATTTAACATTAACGGTGATACCCACTATGGTTGGGTGAAACTAGATGTTGATGTTACTGGGACTATATGGTCTGTTAAAGAATATGCTTTTAATATGACACCAGATGAAGCAATAAACGCTGGTCAAAAAACATTAGGAATTGATGGTAATATTTTTTCTGTAGTAAAGATTATTGCATTAAATAAAACCATTGCTTTGTACAACTTACCACAAGAAACAGACTACAAATTATTTAATATGAGCGGTCAAAGTATTCTTAAAGGTAAAATTAAAACAAATACGCATGTTATAGAAGCTAATACTCTCTCATCTGGCATTTATATTATTGAGTTGAAAGAGGTAAATTCTGAAGCTATAATAAGAAAGAAAATAATACTTTAAACACCTTGTAAAGGTATTAACACTCAAGCATCTATTCATTCCTTCTAATCATCTATTCAAATTTTAACTAAATAAATCGAAATAAGGCTTTTTAATCGATATTTACAAACGATTTATCGATTACATTTCAATGTTTCACATCTGTAAATTTCCTGACAGTTAATTCAGAAATTCTAAATTGGTTACCCATATTCTAATTAATTGTTTAATAGAACATTAGATGAATTATTTTATTAGAAGAATTCCACTGTACCTATATAGATTAAAAAGGTATTTCAACGAGTTTATTTGTTAAAGCTACACCTTAAGGTTAATTTTATTTTCTACCTCATAGAATTTGGTTAATAGCACATTAAATTCATTAGCACTAAAGGAACATTGTTTTTTTACTGCAATGTTGCACATGTTTAATGCCCCTAAAATTAGCTGTTTATGAAAAAAACTACTATTAACAAAATAATTTGTTATTTATGCTTAATATTATTAAGTACAAATATATACGCAAGCAGTAGTTCAAAACTGCATTACTCTACTATTCCAGTACATCATTTACAATATAAAATCATTAGTTATGTTAGTGATTTGTTTGATTTTAATAATTTAATTACAAAAAAAGAATTTGACAATACTGAAAAACTAAACCAAAATGAAAAAACAGCAAACATTGAAATTGCTAATTCAAATATGTTTGCTTGTACTGTTAACATTTCATCTAGCGAAGGATTAACAATTTGTAGTGGCACTTCTGTAACATTTAATATTTCATCGATTGACGATTCTTCAGATATTACATATCAATGGCAAATATCCACAGATAGTGGTACAAATTGGAATAATATAGGTACTGAAACTGCAAGCTCTTACACAACTTCAGGTTTAAATCATTTAGAAGAAATTAGATTAGAAATAACTACTGGAGCTTCTGGTACTTGTCCGAATACAGTTATCTATAGTAATGAGATTCCAATAACTGTTAATCCTCAAGTAGAACTTGATTATACCATTAATGGCTCAACTAATGTTTGTATTGGCAGTGACGCCACGTTTTCTGTTACTATAAATTCTGGTGGCGGTGGCGGAACCATTTCTTACCAGTGGATTAAAAGTACTGATGGGATTAACTGGACCAATGAAACTGGTGCTATTACAGATACTCATACCTATACTGGATTAAATAATAATGATCAAATTGATGTTTTAGTTTCTACTTCAGTCGACTGTCGTTTTACAATCCAAGATCCACAAATTATTACGATAAATCCTTTACCTACAGTTGATGCTGGGAGTGATATATCTGTATGCTTAAACGGAACACTTAATCTTTCGGCTTCTAGCACTGCTGCTAGTTCTTGGAGTTGGACTGGACCTAATTCATTTACTTCGTCAAATCAAAATCCAAGCATTAGTAATATTACAAATGCTGCTGCTGGAACATATACTCTTACTGTAACTGACAATAATGGCTGTGAAAATTCTGATACTGTTGATGTGACTGTTGATCCTTTACCTACAGTCAATGCAGGTAGTGATACCTCGGTATGCTTAAACGGAACACTTAATCTTTCGGCTTCTAGTGCTACTGCTACTTCTTGGAGCTGGACTGGACCTAACTCATTTATTTCATCAAGTCAAACTCCAAGTATTAATAATGTCACAAATGCGGCTGCTGGAACTTATACTCTTACTGTAGCTGACAATAATGGCTGTGAAAATTCTGATACTGTTGATGTGACTATTGATCCTTTACCTAGCGTTAACGCTGGTATTGACATATCTGTATGTTTAAACGGAACACTTAATCTATCTGCTTCTAGTGCTACTTCTTGGAGCTGGACTGGACCTAACTCATTTACTTCGTTAAGTCAAAATCCAAGCATTAGTAATATTACAAATGCTGCTGCTGGAACATATACTCTTACTGTAACTGACAATAATGGCTGTGAAAATTCTGATACTGTTGATGTGACTGTTGATCCTTTACCTACAGTC
>Ga0209344_10000419_pt1 | contig 76945 bp, 67 predicted proteins | sample Cruoilmetagenom6_FD_187293 | JGI IMG/M metagenome (GOLD analysis project Ga0209344, IMG submission 187293) | Oil polluted marine microbial communities from Coal Oil Point, Santa Barbara, California, USA - Santa Barbara Oil Seep Sample 6 (SPAdes)... | ecosystem: Environmental > Aquatic > Marine... | reverse complement strand
GGTTTCAAGGGGTCTTAAGACTGCAGTCTATTCATATACAGTGACAAGCTGTTTCTCAAATTTATGTGTACAAGACCCCAAAAAGCGTAAATAATTAAACCATCATGACCAATGCACCTGACCAAGCCTACGAAATCATTCGACACGCGATCTTAGATGGCACCTTTCAGCCTGGGGATCGTTTGATTGAGGAGAAATTGGTCGAGATGTGCGGTGTATCACGCACGCCCATACGTGAGGCTATCCAACGCCTTGTGGCTGAAAACTATTTAGCAAGTAAACCAAATTCAGGCAGCTTTGTCGCAAAGTGGGAACAGCAGGATATCGATGATATTTTTGCACTCCGCGCGACGGTTGAGAGCATGGCGTGTCGCCGCGCGGCTAGTACAATCACCCCCGAAGAATTAATTGCACTTCGCAAAGAACATAACGTAATTAATGCGGCCTTAAACGCTGACGGGCCAGTTAATATTAGCGCTTTTTTACTGGGTAATCGTCGTTTCCACGAAGGTATTTTAGTCGCGACAAAAAGTGAGCCCCTTATTCAAGCGGCCAATCGTTTGATTTCACCGCCAATTGTCTCGAGAACTGCCTTTAACTATAACAAAGAAGACATCGCGCGCAGCAATGATCATCACGCAGAACTAATAGAAGCCTTGGGTGCAAGAGACGGGGATTGGTCTGAATCGATTATGCGATCTCACATCCGAGCCGCGCACCACCGTTTCTTAGAAACATCTCATTCCATTAAATAAATTATATGATCTTCGCTTGTTTAAGTGATGCCATTTCATCACTATTTTTACCTAGCAAGCCTTGGTAAATCTCATCGTTATGCGCACCCACTTCAAGTGGCCCAGCCCAGCGTACCTCACCTGGTGTGGCAGATAACTTTGGCGCAACATTCTGCATATAAAGTTTGTCATGCACCTCGTGCTCGACCTTAACAATAGCGTTGCGTGCTTCAAAGTGTGGGTCTGCGATCATGTCTTTCGCTTTAAATATTTTACCTGCTGGTACGCCGTGTTCCTCCATCAGCTCAAGTAGCTCCTGAGGGTCGATATCTTTAGTCCAGTCCGCGATCAAATCATCAAGTTCTGTTTGATTTTTACCACGTGAGACATGGTCAACGTAGCGCGCATCCGAGGCAAGCTCAGGCCGGCCCATAGCGTCACAAAGGCGCCCAAAGACACTGTCTTGGTTGGCGCCGATCAGCACGTCACCATCAAGAGTTGGATAGGCATTAGACGGTGCAATTTTAGGCAATACAGAGCCCGTACGCTCACGTGTGTGATTTGCCTGTGTATATTCGGGAATGACCGATTCCATATTTGCGAGCACTGCTTCATAAATTGCGCTATCAACAACTTGGCCTTCGCCAGTTTGATTGCGGTTATGCAGCGCCATCAAGGCGCCAAGACAAGCATATGTTGCGGCCAAGCTGTCACCGATGGAGATACCAACACGACTTGGTGGGTTTGATGGGTCACCTGCAAGATTACGCATCCCTCCCATCGCCTCACCGATAGAGCCGTACCCAGCACGCTTAGAATATGGGCCCGTCTGCCCGTAACCAGACACGCGAATCATAATAAGACCTGGGTTGATCTCTTTTAAGACATCGTAGCCCAGCCCCCATTTTTCTAAAGTACCGGGTCGAAAATTTTCTAATAAGAAATCTGCTTTGGAAATCAATTCTTTCAAAAGCGCTTGGCCTTCTTCGACCCTAAGATTAAGCGTGATGCATTTTTTATTACGCGAAACAACAGGCCACCAGAGTGGAATACCCTGCCCCCATTCTCGCATCGGATCTTCTTTATCAGGTGCTTCAACCTTAATAACTTCAACACCGTGATCAGCCATTAACTGCCCACAGTATGGTCCCGCGATCAGCGAGCCTAACTCAATCATTCTAAGGCCTTTTAAGGCACCAAATGGGGTGTTATCAGTCATTATTAATCTCCTTGGTAACGATGGCTAGCATGGCATATTTTCAAAATGTATACAATACTTCCTAATTTGTGCAAGTGACAAAATAACTGACTTATATCAATTACTATATATTTTTATTGGATATGCTTCAAATAACTCGTGATTTAAGAGTGACAATAGAAATATATATTGTATACAAGAAATCAGGGGATAATTGGATATCCAAGCTCTTGCTTAATTAAGCAACCGCACATACTCTTTGGATATCTAAGAGGGATAGAAAGCTACAGAACATGGCAAAAATTGAAATCGTTGAGGTTGGTGCCCGTGACGGTCTGCAAAATGAGCAGGTGTTGTTTTCTACTGAGCAAAAAGTAGAACTTATCACCCGTGCTATAAACGCTGGTGTTAAGCGGCTTGAAGTTGCCAGCTTTGTGCACCCTGCTCGTGTTCCGCAAATGGCAGATGCTGAAGCGGTTATCGCGGCCCTGCCCGACATCAAAGATGTTACCTACATCGGACTTGTTCTAAATAAACGTGGGCTCTTTAGGGCACTTGAAACCCGGGACGGTAATAAGCGTGGTGTAGACGAGGTTGGCTGTGTGGCTATTGCCTCTGATACTTTTGCTGATAAGAACCAAGGTCAAACCAGCGACGAATCAGTCACCATCTCAAAAGAAATTATCACGCTGGCAAAAGAAAATGGCTTAGGAGCGCAGGTTACGATATCTGCCGCCTTCGGTTGCCCCTTTGAAGGGCGTGTGCCTCAATCAAAAGTTATTGATATGGCACTAGAGCTAGCTGAGGCTGGCCCGCGTGAGATTGCTATTGCTGACACCATTGGCGTTGGTTCACCGCTTAGAGCGCGTGAGATTTTCACGAAGCTACGCGCTGAGCTGCCAGACATGCCGCTCAGAGCGCATTTTCATAACACTCGCAACACTGGCCTTGCTAACGCATGGGCAGCCTACGAAGCGGGTGCAACAATATTAGATGCCTCAGTTGCTGGCTTAGGTGGTTGCCCCTTTGCACCAAAAGCAACAGGCAACATCGGTACAGAAGATTTATTATATCTTTTAGCAGAATCAGACGTTGAGACGGGGGTCTCTTTAGACGAAATGATAGATTTGGCTAAATGGGTCGAAGTACATTTAGGAAGAACACCACCTGCTATGGTTAGTCAGGCCGGTGGTTTTCCAATTGGTAATTAAGTTAATCGCAGTTAAGGAGCGGGGATAATGTCATATAGATTAGGCGTAGATGTAGGGGGAACTTTTACAGACCTCTTGCTAATTGAAGAAACGAGCGGACAAACGTGGCGGGACAAAGTGCCCAGCACACCGCATGACCCATCTGAAGCGGTTATTGCTGGCACCAAAGCTATTTGCGGTGCCGCAGGCGTAGAGCCTTCTCAGATTAGCCAGTTCCTGCACGGTACGACCGTTGCGACCAACGCGGTGCTTGAAGGTAAAGGCGCAAAAACGGGCCTTGTTGTCACCGAAGGCTTCCATCAAATACTTCAAGTTGCGCGCTCACTTGTCCCAGGCGGTCTCGCTGCTTGGATCACATGGCCTAAGCCAGAGCCACTTGCCGCACTTGAAAACACCGTTGAGGTGGAAGAACGACTTGATGCAAACGGTAAAGTCGTCAAGACGCTCAATGAAGCCCAAGCACGCGAAGCGCTCTTGAAGCTGAAGAAGCAAAACATTGAAGCGCTAACCATTTGTACCATCAACTCTTATGTTAACGGTGTTCATGAAGTAGCGATTGGTAAAATAGCACAAGAGATTTTCCCTGACATTCCTGTGTCACTCAGTCACCAGGTGCTGCCTGAGATGCAAGAGTATGAGCGCACGCTCACAACAGTTGCCAACTCACTGGTGCGCCCAATTATGGCGATGTATGTTGCAAACCTGCGCAATGAGCTCCGTAAAATGGGCATGCAAGGCCATATTAATTTGCTGCGCTCAGATGGCGGTTTAATGGGGTCTGAAAAGGCTGAAGGTCACCCAGTGAACCTGCTTATGTCTGGCCCAGCAGGCGGCGTAACTGGCGCACTATGGGTTGCTAAAAACTCAGACCTTAAAAACATTTTAACACTCGACGTAGGTGGTACATCCACCGACGTGGCGCTTATCGAAAACGGCGAACCACGCTTGAGGCGTGACACATCTGTTGGTCACTTAACTGTTCGCGCATCCTCCTTGGATGTTATGACGGTTGGTGCGGGTGGTGGTTCTATTGCTCACGTGCCTGAAATTACGGGTGCGCTACGTGTTGGACCTGAGAGTGCGGGTGCTGTGCCCGGCCCTGCTGCATACGGCAAAGGCGGCGAGCAACCAACGGTTACCGATGCGCACGTCGTGCTGGGTAATCTACCAACATCGCTTCTTGGTGGTGCTTTTAATCTAGATATTAAAGCGGCCAGAGCCTCTGTCCAAACTATCGCGGATGCACTCAGTGTAACCATCGAACAAGCCGCACAGGGCATCATTGACATCGCTAATGAAAACATGTTCGGTGCCCTGCGCCTCGTATCCGTACAGCAAGGCTATGACCCGCGTGACTTTGCGTTGATGGGTTTTGGTGGTGCTGGATCGCTCCACTCCAACGCGGTTGGTAAGCTGATGGGCTCCTACCCTGTTGTGGTGCCAGTTAGTCCTGGCGTGCTATGCGCTGCTGGTGATGCAACAACACAAATGCGTAATGAACATGCCCGCAGCTTTAACCGCACGGTGAAACAAACCGACGACGCGGAAGTGGCAAAATGGCTAAAAGAAATGAAAGAAACTGTCTCTCGTGACTTGGAAGAAGACGGCGTACCAGTTGCTGAGCAAACCATAACCTTTGAAGCAGGTGTTCGCTACAAAGGCCAAGGTTTTGAAGTGGACCTACCGATTGATATCGCAGCTTTTGAGGCTGGCAACGGTATCGCGAGCCTTGAGGCCACCTTTGACGAAGAGCATAAGCGTCTCTTCACCTTCAACCTTGATGTGGTCCACGAGATTGTAAACCTACGTGCAGTGGCGCTCGGCCAAGGCACTGAGATGCCAGCACAAGTGCTTGATACTGGCAACGGTGATCCATCAGCTGCTAAAATTGACGAGCATGTCATGTGGGCAGAAGGCAAAGAGTACAAAGATGCAGCCATTTATGACCGCGGCAAACTCAGGTCGGGAGATAAAGTGCCCGGACCTTGTATTGTGGTAGAAATGGATTCAACCGCGGTGATACTGGCCAACCATGTTGGTGAAGTAGATACCCACGGTAACATTTTGATCAACCCAGCAGTGGAAGGATAAGACAATGAGTGCAACAATTATTGAACCAAACAACGCACCCTTCGCCAAGGCTGATGTTGATACAATCACGCTAGATATCATTGAAAACGCACTGAGAAACGCGCGCGAAGAAATGGACGCAACCCTGTTTCGTACAGCGATGAGCCCAGGTATTCGTGAGCAAGGGGACGCTTTCCCACTGATCGCAGATCGTAAAGGCCTCATGGTAGTTGGCCAGTTTGGTAGCTTCATTGATGGCTTCTTACGGGGCTATGATGGCACCATTGAAGAAGGCGATATGATCTGGCTTTCTGACCCGTATAGCTGTGAAGGGGCCGTTTCGCACAACAACGACTGGCTTATCATCCGCCCAGTTTTCCGCGATGGACGCCTTATTTGCTGGTCGTCCATGTTCGGGCATATGACCGACATTGGCGGTAAAGTGCCTGGCTCAATGCCAACGGACGCACTGAGTGTGTTTGAAGAGGGTGTGCGTATCCCTCCTGTTAAGCTTTTTAAAGACGATGTGCTGCAAGACGACCTGTTGAAACTCGTTTTGCATCAAACGCGTATGCCTGAGTGGTGCCGCGCTGACTTGCTTGCTGTTGTGGCCTCTTGTCGCGTCGCTGAAAAACGCATTCATGAAATTTGTGACCGTTTTGGCGATGAATATTTCGCATCTGCAACTGACGAGCTTCTTGCACGTAACAAGCGTGCTATGGGCCACTTGATCAACACCGCTGTTGGTGAAGCGCCTGTTAGCTTTGAAGATTATGTCTGTGATGATGGTCGCGGTTTTGGCCCATATAAAATTAAATGTTCTATGTGGCGTGAAGGCGAAAAGGTGATCTTGGACTTTGAAGGCACCGATCCGCAAGCGATGGGCTCGATCAACTTTTACCTCAACGAAAATATGCTGAAGATGTTCTTTGGTATTTATATGGTGATGGTGTTTGATCCGCAGATCATGTTTAACGATGGTTTTTATGATCTTTGTGAAGTGCGTATTCCGCAAGGCAGCTTGCTGAAACCAAACTTCCCAGCAGCGCTTAGCTGTCGTACCCACGCTCTCGGTCGTATCTTTGATGTACTCGGCGCGATGCTTGGTAAGGGACAGCCTGACTTTTTGTCAGCGGCTGGTTTCTCCTCTAGCCCGCACTTGATGTACTCAGGGTTTGAAGATGATACAGGCGATTGGTTCCAGCTGTTCCAAATTGGTTTTGGTGGCATCCCTGGTCGCCCGTTTGGTGACGGCCCTGACGGTCACAGCTTATGGCCAGGCTTCACCAACGTTCCCAACGAGTTTTTGGAGCGGTATTTCCCAATGCGTATCACGCGCTATACCTCAATCCCTGATAGCGGCGGCGCTGGTTTCTTCCGCGGTGGTAACGGCATCTTGATGACCTATGAGTTCCTTAACGACGGTGTTATCGCGATCCATGATGATCGCTGGTTTATTCCGCCTTGGGGTGTTAACGGCGGCAAGCCGGGCGCACGCTCTAAAAAAATCATCCGCCGCGTTGATGGTAGTGAAGAAGTGGTACCATCCAAGTGCGATAACATTGAAGTTAAGGTCGGTGACCAACTTGACTATATCACATGGGGCGGCGGCGGCTGGGGCAACCCGCTAGACCGCGACGCTGACCTTGTAGCACTTGAAGTAAGTCGTGGCTTGGTAAGTGAGAGCGCTGGCTTTGAAAGCTTCGGTGTTAAACTAGACGCTGACGGCGCGGTTGACGCGGCGGCCACTGAGGCAAAACGCGCTGAGCTGGCCAAAACACAGCCAACGGATGAGATCTTTAACTACGGTCCGTCCATGGAAGACCTACGCGCTAACTGCATAGAGGAAACAGGGCTCGAAGCACCGACACCACCGAGTTGGTAAGAAGTCCTTATTAAAATATTTAAAAAGGGGTGTCAGTGACGCCCCTTTTTTGTGGCTGTCTTAATCATCAGAGCCCCTTACTCTTGTTACGTAACAACAGCAATACTACTAGTCCCATAGCAAAGGGTACGAGACGCTCGACAATATCACCAGGTGTATTTGGGCTCATATAAAAGAAAACAGCGAGCCCGAAGCCTATAATCATCGCGAGTAAAACACCGATGGGCTTCACTGATATGCCTGCGAGACGCATTATGATAAGCGGGCCAAAAGCCGCGCCGAGCGCGTTCCATGCAAAAAGCACGCGTGAGAAAATACTAGCTGGTAAATTAATGGCCACAATAATGGCGGTAGTGCAAACAAAAGCTATCGCAAAGCGTGATACTAACAGCTCTCGGCCCTTAAAGGCCTTACCCACGCCCAAATCATGAGACACCGTCGCGCCAGCCACCAAGAGCATGCTATCAGCGGTGGACATGATGGCGGACAAAACCGCCGCCAGTAATATAGCACCTATGACAGGGCTAAAAAGGCTACCAGTTAAGATAAAAAAGATATTTTCAGGATTATCGACAACAGGGTGCAGCGCATGCCCTGCAAGCCCCAAGAAGCACATACCAAAAAAGACGATGACGTACCAACCAACGCCGATATAGCGCGCGGTACGCATGGCGCGTTTATCTCTCAGCGCCATAAATCGGGCTTGCAAATGTGGCTGTCCTATAGCGCCCAAACCAACAGCAAGATTGCCAAATATCACACCGATAATGGCTAATCCCGCATTGCTGCCCGTAAGCGATAGCGCATCAGCATCATAAACGGAGGCAAGTCCAGCGCTCAAACTACCAAAGCTATCGACAACTGCTCCGTATGCCATGACAGGTAACAAAATTGCGGTAAACAGCATCAACATTCCTTGCAATGTATCAGTGACACTCACCGCCCAAAAACCTCCAAGCAATGTATAGAGCAAGATAACGCCGCCTCCCAGCATGATGCTGCTGCTAGCGCTCATACCAAAGGTCAGCGCGAAGGTATTACCAGCGCCCTGAAACTGCGAGGCAATGTAAAATATGAAGCTGATAAAAATGATTAGCGACGCGAAAAGCGTGATGGCCTTTTTCATGCCCGCATCACTGCCACGGGCTAAAAAATCCGTTAGCGTTAAAATGTTATGTTTTCGAGAATAATCCATCATGCGCGGCGCGACCCATACCCATGCAATGATGCTGCCAAGCACCGCACCCGCTGCGATCCATAGCGCTGAAAGGCCGATAATATAAGCCACACCAGACATACCAAGAAGCGTCCATGCAGAGGCTGCACTGGCTGAATAACTAACCGCCCCCACAATAGGGCCTAGCTCGCGACCGCCGAGGAAAAAGTCTTCCTCCGATTTGGTGCGGCGCTCAGCCCACAAGCCGATCCCAACCAAGATTATTTTATAGAGAATAAGGGTTATGAGTACGGTTGTTGTGTCCATAGTATCTACCCTTCAAGCCCTTTGTAAAAATCAAGTAAAAGCTCCGCAACCTCATTCGGATGCGTGTCAAAAAGATAGCCCCCGAGGCCTTTAAGCTCTTGTTTTTTAGCATTTTTTATGGCTGAAAAGGTTGGATCCACCGCATAGTGCAACACATCTTCAGTGCCTGCAAAAACAAGGCTCGGTGGCGAAATTTCTCTCAATTTTTCTTCAAACGGGTAGTCGATCACAGCATTATAAGTATCTAAATATAGATCGCCGATCTCAAGGGCTGACTTCACCTCGCGGGAGGTCACATCAGGATGGACGCTATCGTCCTTGCCGCGAATGCGCTGCCACATTATATCAACGTGACCACCGTCATCTTGCTGCGGAATAGGTGCCGCCTTACTTGGCAAAATCGCTTTCATCTCATCGCTTAACAGCGCCGGACCTGATAAAGCCAAGCTTTTAACTGCCTCAGGATATCTCACCGCAATCTCCACCGCCAAAGCTGTACCCGTGTGATGCCCAACGATGTGCATTGGTGTGCGTACTACCTGTGCTAACGCCCCCCACAAATGCACAGAAAATGCAGAAACTGTGCATTCTGCGATTTTTGGTGACATACCAAAGCCTGGCATATCTGGTGCAATACAATAAAAATGCTCACCAAGAGGTAGCATGATGGCCTCGAACATCTCGCTTGTACTCGGCACCTGATGCAACAATAACAGCGTTGGGTTTTTTGGATCGCCTGCGACACGCGCATGCACTTGGCCCAAATCACCACTATAATATGTTCGTGTCACGGTCATATCTTACCTACTGCTCAAAACTGAAAAATTATTGGTCACGACCCCCAAGATGTCACTATTTAATACTTCTATCGCTCTAGCATCCTCTTTGAAATAGGCATCTAAAAATACCGTGGTTGATACTTTCATCATTGCAAGTGCGTCATGCTGGGGCGTAACGTCTCGGTCCAAGCGACAAATGAGATTTCCCAAATAATGATCCGCCCCTTGGGTTACGAGTAAATAATTACCCCCCTCAGGCGCGTTATTGTAGCTCATCGCGTGCAACTGCCACTTGGGGAAAAAGCGTGGCTCCACATCCCAAGTGCCCGTTGTCACCAGTTGCGGCACGCTCAATTTATCCCAGCTTTTATCCGTAATCATATCAAACATGGGGCCCGGCGGGCTAATCGCTACAATCGCTTTAATACGTGCATCACTGCCTACTATCAGGCTGCCATCATTGGGATCAATGCCGACCGCTCCGCCCATCATTTGGGCCACGAACGCGCCAAAGCTATGCCCTGTTGCGGCGATTTTAGTGTGGTCTATTTTTCCTTTGAGTGCGGGCTCCATCGCCTCAAGCGCATCCAAGTTATCCAAAACAAAAGTCATGTCTTTTGGTCGCTCGCGCAAAACCCCGTCTTGCCCATGAATAAGCATCGCCGTGATCCCCGCCACCATGCCGCCCGCGTCCAAGTGGTCAGGTGCGATCACCACATAACCGTGACTAACCCAGTGATGGATCAAGCGGTCATATTGACGGCGGTCTGAGAAATTACCATGCGAAAACAACAAGAGCGGGAAGACACCCTCCCTTTCAGGATAGTAAAGAGACAGCGCAAGGGCCTTATCATCCACTTCGAGGGTGATATCGTGATTAGACAGCACCCCATATGGGCCTGCGGAATATCCATAGAGCGCTTCAAGTGCGACCTGTTCCGCCACTAACTCTTTGGCCGGAGGCAGAGGGATATCAGCGGGTTTGAAGAAAAGCGCGTAAGCACCCCAGACAAGTAGCAACAGCACCGAAAATCCTATTGCAATGCGTTTAATCATCTAGAAATTCCACTAGATGATCAACAGCATCAGGGATAGGCTCAGCAGGCAAAAGGTGCCCACCCATGTTGTAAACCCTAAAGCTAACAGGCGCACCGCCTTGCTCTATTAGCGCCTTAAATTTGTCCGCTTGCTCAAGCGGTAGCTGCGGATTAACAGCACCCCACTGAATGAGCACTGGCATGGTTAGCAGCGGCAATATCTCGCGTGTGGTGGGAGACTTAAAGTCTTGCATGCGGCCTAAAATGCCCTCACGTGTGCCGTCACCCCTAAAGATAAGTTTAAAGTCACTGCGAAACTGATCACCGGTATCGTTGTCGGCTGCGGCCCAGTTAACAAAGCTATCCAACGCCCAATCAGGCAGGTAGCGCAAAATCCAATATATCCACGCTGGCGCTCCCGCACTGTCAGCGTCATCATGGCCCTCAAGCCCACCCGCGTTAACTAGCACCAACTTCTCTACGCGATCAGGGTTTTCAACGGCAAAGTTAAGCGCCGTCGCCGCCCCCATTGACGAGCCTACCAACACCACTTTATCTAACTCGTGATGGTCCAGAAACAGCTGCAAAGTCTCTACCGTTTTGGCAAGTGAGTAATCATCGCTGGATGCGGTAGACGACAAGCCATGCCCTGCCACATCAAAACGGTAAACAGGACGACTTTTTGATACCCCAGCGGACCAAGCGTCCCACATGCCCATATGAAAAAACATAGAGTGGATCATCACCACTGGCGTTTTGCTGTCATGGTCTAGTCCTGCCACCCTATACGCGATGTTAGCATCAGCCAGTTTAACCTTATATAGTCCTTCGTTTAAGCGACTATTCACTTGCAGCGGGTCACTGTCACCGTAAAAAAGACCTCCATAAACCGCAAACATCACTCCTAATAGAAGCAATGTTTTTGCGATACGCTTTAGCCATTTACTCAATGATTTCATAGTGGTTCCCCGCCGCAGTCGTTGTCTATGGACAATCCTACTCAATCTGTATAAAAATACAATTGATATATCAATAGTACATTTACGGAGTTTGCCCCTATGGCGCGCTATGACATTGAAATCAGCGAGGTTGGCCCGCGTGACGGTTTGCAAAGCATTCAAACCATCATGCCCCTAGATGCAAAAAAAGCGTGGATCACCGCTGAGGCTGCGGCTGGCGTACCTGAGATCGAGGTTGGCTCCTTCGTACCTGCACGTATCTTGCCGCAGATGGAAGATACTCCAGCACTGGTTGCCCATGCCTGCACGATAGAGGGGCTACAAGTTGCCGCACTGGTGCCTAATCTGCGCGGCGCTGAAAATGCCATCAAAGCCGGTGTGCATAAAATTAGCATTCCACTCTCTGTTAGTGAGACCCACAGTCTTAAAAATGTAAATCGCACCCATGATCAGATGATCGAAGAAGCGGCGAAAATCGTTGCACTCATTAAGACCTTGCCTGAGGACAACCGTCCATTTTTTGAAGGCAGTCTATCTACCGCGTTTGGCTGCACCATAGAAGGCCCTATCGCTGAGGATAAGGTTGTTGATATTGCTGCGCGCCTCATGGGCGCTGGTTGTGATGAGGTTGGTCTGTCTGACACCACAGGATACGCCACACCAAAGCATCTGACAAACCTCGTCAAAGCCATCAAAGCAGAAGTGGGCGATAAAAATGTGACGAGCCTACATCTACACAACACACGCGGTATGGGCCTTGCCAATGTCATCGCAGGGTTGGACGCTGGTATCACCACCTTTGACGCCTCGCTCGGTGGTCTCGGCGGTTGCCCAGCTGCACCCGGTGCCAGTGGTAATATAGTCACGGAAGATTTGGTTTATATGCTCGATGCCATGGGCATAAAAACAGGTATTGATTTAGAAAAATTGTTCGCCTGCCGCGATATAGTGAAAGCAGCACTGCCAGATGAGGAACTTTATGGCTTTACGCCATTATCTGGCCTACCAAAGGGCTATCCAAACGGTTACAGAGCGCAGAGAGCAGACTGACTATGACCGAGACGCAACAGTCCATACTGATCGTTGATGACGACACGGAAATTTGCGCTCTCCTGTCAATATTTTTAGGGCGTAAGGGCTTTAGGGCAGATAGCGCACACACAAGCAAGGATGCAGAAGTTCTACTCGCTCGCCAAAGCTATGATCTGATCATACTGGATATAATGATGCCTGGCGAAGATGGCTTGCAGTTTTGCGAGAGGCTACGCCGTAGCGATCAAACCCCTATTTTGATGCTTACTGCACTCGGCGAAGAAGTGGACCGCATTCAAGGGTTAGAGCTGGGGGCTGATGATTATTTAGCTAAGCCGTTTAATCCTGATGAGCTTCTAGCACGCGTTAAGGCGATAATCCGCCGCACATCACCGCAAAAACAAAGCAACACTACCTATAGCTTTGGTGCTTGGCGCTTAAACATTTTGCGCCGTGAACTACGACGTGATGATGGCACGCTGGTACCACTATCCAGCGGTGAATATGCGCTTTTGGAAGCCCTTGCAAGGGGCGGTGGTCAAAGCGTTGACCGCGGCACTCTGATGGCCCAGACCCGCGGGCGCGAAGCGGATCCGCTAGATCGCACCATGGATATTCAGCTGTCACGTCTTCGCAAAAAACTTGGTGATGACGCAAAAGAACAACGGCTCATTAAGACCATACGAAACAGTGGCTATCTACTCGTGCTCAACGAAGGTGATGCAGCGTGAAGTGGACAAAAACCATAACGGGCAAAGTAGCCATCATAATGGTCAGTGTGCTGATCGTTGTGCAGGTGGCATCTGTTTACTTTTTCTTTACTGATGAAGATCTGGTGAAAACCGCTGATATAACCAGCGGTTGGTTGTTGCATATGATCGCATGGACAAGCTTAACAGGTGTGGTGATGGTGGCCTTTGCCATATGGGCCGCAGCCCGCGTGACCAAACCTTTCCGCAATTTTTCCGACGCCGCTGACCGCATAGGGCGCGGCGAAATGGAAGAACCCTTAAAAGAAGAGGGTACCGCCGAACTTGTACAAGCAAGCGCCGCTTTTAACCAAATGCAACGACGGATCAAGCGGCTTATTGAAGAGCGCACTCGCATGCTCGCCGCTGTCGCCCATGACATGCGCACTGCTGTCACGCGGTTAAATTTACGGTCAATTGAGATTGAGAGCGATGAACTGCGAGCCAAGATTCAAAGTGACATCACCGAAATGAGCCAGATCATGGAAACCGCGCTTACTTTCGCGCGGGATGACAGTGCCAAAGAACCACACCAGAGGGTGGATGTAGCAGCGCTTTTAAAAGCTCTCACTGATGACGCTCAAGACATCGGCGACACCGTAACATACACTGGGCCTGATACACTCATCACCTCTTTAAAACCCATTTCGCTTCACCGCGCTGTGCAAAACTTAGTTTCAAATGCTCTTAAGTATGCGGGCCATGCAGATATCCTGCTGTCAGTAGAAGCCGCTATTCTTAAAATTACTGTAAGCGACAGTGGTGCTGGCATCCCTGAAGATCAGTTAGACGGAATGAAAGAAGCTTATGCGCGGCTTGATGCCTCCCGCTCAAAAAACACAGGTGGTTTAGGTCTTGGCCTAACCATTGCTAACGATATTGTACTTTCTCATGGCGGGTCCCTAACGCTCGCAAACCGCACGCCTAGAGGGCTAGAAGCCACGATCACGCTTCCCCTATAGTCATTGTTACAAATTGATACATTTGTTCTCTCAGAATTTGATCTATTTCTTGGTACTGTACAGTGCTTAAAAAATTAGGCTTATAAAAGTGGGGATCCTCTATGTGGAAAAAACGTATTATCGGTAGTATTCTGTTACTCGCCGTCATCGGCGGAGGGTTTTATGCCTATTCTAAGCTCATTGCTCCCACTCGCATCGCACTGATTAACTATCCAGATTTCCAAGTTGCTAAAATGGTTAAGTCCAACAAAAACTCCTGGATTTTTGTCGATCCATTACCGCTTGAAGAGCTAGACGGCGTGCGCAGCTATGATGCAGCCCTTATCTTTGGACGCGACCTGAAACTAGAGCCTGAGCAAGTGGCATTGTTGAAGTCAGCTGGTGCAACGGGCGTCAAAATGTATATGGAAAATCCAACCGACCCGAGTAACGACACCACAAACATGCGCGGTGAAACGCTAGACTATGTTGCTGATTACATTAAATACGGTGGCATTCCCAACTACCGCGAAATGATGAATTTTATCCGCGTGCGTATCAACAATAAGAGCCTGTTTAGCGCAGAGGTAAACCCACCTAAAGAACGCCCGCAAGACCTTGCATTTTGGCTAGATGAAGAAGAAATATTTGAAACCATTCCTGAATTTGAAGCATTTGCACTTGAGCGCGGCATTCACAAAATAGGTGCGCCGAAAATTGCCATTTTGACCTCTGTTCCCGGGCCATTTAATGCGAACCGCGACCATGTGGACGGCCTTATCACGCGTTTTTTGGACAAAGGCTATAATGTATACCCTGTGGCTGCTGTCACTGGACGCTTGCGCCTTCTTAAAGGCATCAACCCAGATGCGCTTGTTTACATGCCGCACGGTGGCTTAACCCTGAACGAGGGTGATGCAGCGGTTGCTTGGTTAAAAGAGCGTAACATCCCGATGTTTGGGCCTATTTCAGTGTTCCAAAACTATGATGAATGGAACGTAGATCAGCAAGGCATGGCAGGTGCACTGCTTACCATGTCCATTGTGCTGCCAGAGTTTGACGGCGGCATTAACAGCTACGCCATAGCTGCCCAGTACAGCGATGAGTTTGGCTATCAAATCTTTAAACCCATCCCTGATCGTATGGATAAATTTGTTGAGATGGTTGGCAAATGGGCCTATCTGCGTCGCACTGATAACCATGATAAAAAATTAGCCATCTATTACTATAAAGGCCCTGGTAAAAATGCCATGACCGCAGGCGGGCTCGAAGTTGCAGAATCGCTCTATAACACTTTGAAAGAGCTAAGAGCATCAGGCTATAGCGTTACTGATTTACCTGACAATGTGTCTGACTTTAAAAAGCTCATTCAGCAAAAGGGCCCGGTGCTTGGCCCCTATGCAAAAGGTGATCTTGGTAAATTTTTCGAAGAAGGTGACCCAGCACTCGTGTCCGCCACCACCTATGACCAGTGGTGCATTGAAGAACTAGTGCCAGCCATGTGCGAGGCGGTAACAGAGCGTTACGGCCGTGCCCCTGGCGACTATATGGCCCATATCAAAGATGGTATCGAATATATCGCTGTGGCACGCGTGGAATTTGGCAATGTGGTTATTATCCCGCAGCCACTCCCTGGTATCGGTGAAAATACTTTCGCACTGGTTCACGGCACGCGTGAAGCACCACCGCACCCTTATGTGACCTCATATCTATGGTCACGCAAAGAATTTAAGGCAGATGCAGTGATGCACTTTGGTACCCACGGTAGCCTAGAGTTTACACCCTGGAAGCAAGTGGCCCTTTCCAACATGGACTGGTCAGATGCCCTTATCGGTAACACACCCCATTTTTACATCTACACCATTAATAACGTTGGTGAGGCGATCATTGCTAAACGCCGTAGCTACGCGACTGTCATTTCGCATTTGACAGCACCATTTATGGAATCTGGTCTCAATAGCGATTTGAAAGAAATTTCTGATAACCTATTTAAGTATCATCAAATGGATGGTGGCGCGGTTAAGGCCAGCTATGGCAGGGCTGTTGCTAAACTCGCCAACGAAATGGGCATCGTCGAGCAGTTGAAAATCGGCAAGGTTGAGGGTGAATGGTCCGAGGAAGATTTTTTCGCGCTAGCAAACCACGTTGAGAGCCTAAGCCATGAAAAAGTAAATGCTGGCCTCTATACAATTAACCAAGTTTATACCTCGGGGCAGATCGACACCACGACCAAGTTGATCGCAACTGATCCGCTAGCTTATAGCCTATCCAAATTGGATGAGCTGAACGGTAAGGTCACACCCCTGCAACTAGATGACAAAGGCTTTTTCGACGTTACCTACCGTCAACCTGCTCGCTCACGTGTTGAGAGAGTGCTCGCAGGCGCTGACCCCGAAACTATCATCAAAGAGGTAGTAAGTGATGCGGAGCGCACACGCGCAAACACGTGGCTGAGGGAAAACCGTGATCTCTCCATTGGTGAAATAGTTGGTGGCTTCATCGCTCTCGGCAGCGAAGAGGTTGTTGAAACGGAAAACGCTGGCGGCAACATTGATGATGAACTAAATCGTGCAAAAGATGCACTGGTGAGTGCGCTGGGACAAGAGGACAAAGCAGACCTCATCGAGCAATGGCGCTCTGAAAAACAATTTGAGATGTCATCGCTGGCCCTAGACCCAGAGTCGTTCGAGCGGGCAAAATCCATCGCTAAGGCTATTCCGCAAATGGCGGCTGGGCTTAAACTGGTGGAAGAAGACGATATGTTCACCCTGCTTGAGCTTATGCAGCGCCCAATGGTTTATGACCAAGTATTTGCATGGAAAGACGATCCGTCGCTGGCTGATAGTGTGGCGGCGGAGCGCCGCGAACAACTGAAAGCTAAACAAGCGACCGCGCTAGACTCTAAAAATATTACACTGCTCTCGTACGGCCTTAACGATGTGTTGCTAGACGGGCAAATCAAAAAACAAGAGCGCGAGGATCTACAATCCTTCCAATCTGCGCTACAGTTTTATGCAGCCAACCCAGAGATATCTACTGTGCTTGATAGCGATAATCCATCGACAAAAGCGTTGATGGCTTTGCTGAGCGTTGATAATTTTGCTGACCGTATAAACACTGCGGAGCGTAAAATTTCTGAAAAGATACGTAAGCTCAACATGGATGACCGCAACTTTGCAGAGGCCGTTCAGACCATCGAGACCAACGTTAATGCGATCGCTGGCTACCGTGAGGCGCTTGAGATCAGCCCACGTCGCGAAATGGATAGTATGCTCAATGCCTTGAACGGCGGTTATGTAGCGCCAACATCTGGCGGTGACCTTATCCGTAACCCACGTACCCTGCCAACGGGTCGTAATATGTATAGTATTGATAGCGAGCAAACCCCTTCTCGTGCCGCATGGGAAGTGGGTGTAACGCTGTCCAAACGCCTACTAGACGAGCATGTTATGAAAACTGGTGGCTATCCTAAAAAAGTGACCTTCACTTTATGGCCCGGTGACTTTATCCAGACCGAAGGCGCGCAGCTAGCGCAGGTGCTCTACCTTCTCGGTTTTGAGCCTGTGCGTGACCCGTTTAACCGCGTTGTTACCGTGCGGGCTATCCCGCTTGAGACGCTTGGACGCCCAAGGATTGATATTGTGGCGCAAACGGCTGGTCAGTTCCGTGATTTGGCAGCTAGCCGTATCTATCTTATTAATAAAGCGGTTGAGATGGCCGCAGCCCTGGACGAGGCACCTGAGTGGAACTATGTGCGTGCAGGTGTGATGAAGTCAGAGCAGCTAATGATCAATGATGGTATCTCGCCCATTGAAGCACGCGAGCTAGCGACAACCCGCGTCTTTGGCGGCGTGAACGGTCGTTACGGTACGGGTATTATGGGGATGGTAGAAAAAGGCGACAGCTGGGAAAATGACAAAGAAGTTGCCGAACAGTATCTAAGCAACATGGGTGCAGTTTACGGCAAAGGCGACAAATGGGGCATGTACCGCGAGGGCGTGTTTAAAGCCGCTTTGGCTGACGCTGAAGTGGTTGTACAGCCGCGCGAAAGCAACGCTTGGGGCGCCCTGTCACTGGACCACGTATATGAATTTATGGGCGGGTTGAACCTTGCTGTACGCGATGTAACCGGCAGTGACCCGAAAGCCTATTTCAACGACTTCAGAAATAGCAATCAAGCCAACGTGCAATCCATGGAAGATGCGGTTTGGACCGAAGCACAGTCAACGCTCATGAACCCTGCTTACATTAAAGAGATGCAAAAAGGCAGCGCATCATCTGCTGAGAAAATGGCTGAAACCTTCCGTAACACATACGGTTGGAATGTGATGAAGCCTGAAGCGATCAAAGACGAAATGTGGGATCAGCTTTATGAAACCTACATCGACGACAAATATGAGCTTGGTGTGCAAGACTTTTTTGAAGGGCAAAACCCATACGCACTGCAGGATATGACCGCTGTGATGATGGAAACCGCACGCAAAGGCATGTGGGAAGCGTCAGACCAGCAACTGTCTGAGCTAGCGACGCTCCACGCAGACCTTATTGAGAAATATGATGCTGGTTGTAGCGGCTTTGTTTGTGACAACATGAAGCTGCGTGACTTTATCTCTGAGCGTTTGCCTGAAAACATGAAGCAAAACTACGACCAGAAGATCAAGCAGGCGGTGGAAGCACCGTCAGTGGATAGCGCTGATAGTATTGTTATGAAGCGCGAAGAAGTGGTTGACCCACTGAAAGACCAAATTCCACTCATCGAGCGGTTAAACTGGGGCATGATCCTAGGCTTCGGCTACGTATTTTTCACAATCATTTTCTTGGCATCGCGGCGTCGTCACGCAGCGTATGTCTCAGCTGAATAGGAGAAGAGACAATGGATAACATCATACTTTTCCTCGGTATTTTCACCATGACTGCCACCGCAGCACAGGTATCCTTATTAAACAAGTGGTGGCAGCGCGTGGGCGCAATGGTAGCGCTGGCTGTGGCTGTTTACTGGTTCTATCCCTTTGCTATACGCCAAAGCACCTCAGACCTTGAACTGCTGATTGGCAACCCTATTGCCATGCAAGACCTCGCGGTGATTATCGTATTGGAAGCAACCATAATGGTGATCTTATCGCTGTTTATGTTGAGAGATTACTACGAGCCACTTAAAGGCGCTTGGTCGTGGATATTAAAGCTACAATTTCTGCCAGCTCTTACAGCAGTTATTATGCTGGGTTACTGGGAGATACACCTGTTTCACATGGGCATTGATCTGCCCTTCGAAGAAACTGCAATGCTGTACGGCGGCGGAACCGCACTTGGGCTACTCATAGCGGCGTATATTTTGCGCGCGCTTATGCCTATTCGTGTGCTGCGGCTTGAGTTGAAGCTTGCCATGCACGGTGCACAGTTTGTAATCGCCGTTGCCACATCTGTACTAATGAGCCGCTTCCCATACCGCGGCACAGAAACCGAGACCAACGCCCTCGCCTTCGGCGTGTTTGTTCTCATCGTCATAATCATGTTTGCACTGGGCGTAGTGCTGCAAAAACGTCATTTCTCTAAGAAATATTTACAATAAGGAAACGTATCATGGATGCTATTGTACAAACGCTTTACTGGATTTCATCGGGTCTGCTTATTCCCGTTATCGTCCTATTATTGGTCTTTTTAGCTCGCGGACTTTTGGTCCTTGGTGGCTTCTACGGCATTTACGCCGGTCGCCTCGCTTTTGAAAAGCGCATTAGACCAGCCCTTGAAGACCTAACGCCAGACAATGCAGATGAGATATTGTCTATGGACAAGATAAAATCAACAGGCCTCGTGAACATCTTTCTAGAAAAAATCATGAAACACCGTGGCAACGACATCAAATCAGAGAAAATGCTCTCAGACTTTGAAATTGAGGCTGCTAAAGACTTAGCGCCAGTTAAAACACTCGCGAAAATGGGGCCAATTTTGGGCTTGATGGGTACGCTTATCCCAATGGGCCCTGCGCTTGTTGGTCTTGCCTCTGGTGACATGGCGAGCCTTGCACAGAACATGCAAGTGGCCTTCGCCACAACCGTTGTGGGCTTGCTCATCGGTGCTATCGGCTTTTTTGCCAGCCAAATTAAAAGCCGCTGGTACGCTGAAGATCTGGCTGACCTAGAGTATATTCAAGCATCCTTAAGAGGAGAGTAAGATGGCGCGTCATTCATTATTAAAAGACGATGACGATCTTGATCCACTATCATCGCTGACCAACTTGTTTGATGTTGCGATGGTCTTTGCGGTTGCTTTAATGGTGGCGCTTGTCACCCATCTAAACTTGGCTGAAATGCTAATGGAAGATGACTTCACGATTGTGAAAAATCCAGGCAAAGAAGACATGGAGATCATAACCAAAAAAGGTGAGAAGATTGAGAAATACAAAGCCGATAACACAAGTGCTGACCCTGACAAGGCCAAAGGCAAACGCATTGGGGTGGCCTACCAACTCGCCAACGGTGAGATCATATACGTTCCTGAGTAGTTAGCGAGGCAAATTAGCATCCTTTAAGTATGGGTCGTTTTCAGGGTCGGGGGATAAATATCCTCCGGCCCTATATATTGGGCCAAACAGATGCACGCGCCGCGCGGGCGGCGTGACGTCCTTCGACCAAAAAGGTGGCATCCGCATGCCAACCGACGCCCCGATAAGCGCCACCGTTTGCAAGGCTATTAAAATGGCATAATTCTCGTAAAGGCCGACATAAACCAAACACAGCGAAACATTAGGGATGTGGGACGCGGCCGTCTTAACGGGGATCGACCACGGGCTGTCATGCTCGGGGGAAATATAGACATCCCAGCCAAAATCTTGCCACATCCACTGCCACAGGCCGAGCAATACCCATGCCAAAGCCCAAGTTTGCCATAGTGCCCAGCTAGGGCCAAACTCCAGCGCGAAATGCCATACGATCAGCACCACCTGCCCCATAGCCAGACCCCAAATAATGCCAAAGGGAACTTGGCTCAGAAGATGACGCTTACGGTCAAAACGAATGGTGTAACGTATCCATATCCCCCAATAAGCAAATAGGATAAAAGCGGTGACGCCCACAGTCCACGCAATCCATGTAGGGTCACTCAATTGTGCCTCAGTCCATAACGGGGTGGCGAGGATCATCTCCTGCGTACCGGTGAGGTAAGAGACATAAAAGCATGCAGTGAAATACATAAAGGCCCGCACCCAAGCAGCGGCTGGGTCATAAACCAGTGGGTCAAAACGTGGCTGAAACTTGAAGAAATACAAAAGAGAAAAGCTGATAAATGCTATAAACATCAATATATTGACTACATCCAACATTTTCAAAATCTCCAACATACTGAATAATATTTGTACCCCACGGCAACCGAGTATAGAGTGAAAACAACATTGAGTGCAAAGGGATATAATGTGACAGATTTATCGGTAGTAGCAGAAATTTTAGACGGTAAAGTACGCGGTACGCCTGCAGCTATTTCCTTATTTTATGATGAAATTCCAGCGAGCTACCGCGGTCGCAAAATTGATCCTTGCGGTATTGTGCGAGAAGCCATGGACCTTAATGAAATCGTTTATGTTGACCGTACCCATCAAGACTGTGTCTCTGGCGCTTTCACAGGTGGCTTCCATGAAGGCACCGATATATCTCGCACAGGACAATATATCGCGGATCACATCCCAGCTTATACGCGGATAGCAGCTGAACGCATAAAAACGGGTAAAAATATTTTGCCGCAGGGTTTGGTAAAGGGGATCGGTGCTGCACCTATTGATCAAGTGCCAGAGGGTGTTGAGGTCAACTGGATCTGTGTTGTGTGTAATCCCTACTGGGCGAACTTCATCGGCGCTGCTCGCACGGTAATAGACGGCACCGCGCCGCGTTCGTCATGCGGCATCAGCTTTTGCGCTGACCTTTTTGCGTCGCCTTGGCATGACAACAACGTTGTGGTGACACCTGGTGACATTGGTGGCCGCATGAACAATAAGCTAAAGCCCGATGAACTGTTTGTGGTGATACCTGCTGAGTGGCTCGATAGCCTCGTTGCGATTTTAGAGACCACACCAGACGCTAAGGCCATATACGAATCTATTAAGCCTGATGACAGTGACTACTGGGTAAAGAAGAAAGCCAAGCAAGAAAAGGAAGCTGCAAAAAAAGCGTCGCGCGGCCAAGCCGCACCTGCGCAAGATGAGTCCTCAAAAAGTGACGGTTTTATCACACGCCTTAAGAAGAAGTTTATGAAAGGCTCGATGAAACTGATGACCAAAGTACAAGGCTCGGGCGAAGATATCGCTGAGGACGACTTGGGCCTTTCAATGAACTGGGACGCTGAGGCACTCGCACTTATTCGCAAGGCACCGAAAGGCATCGTGCCCATGGCTATCCATAATGTTGAAGAATTTGCCGAGGAGCGCGGGGAGGATAGTATCACACGCGAGACCATCGTTGCACAAATGGAAGACGCTGGCATGGATCCGTCACTCTTAGATGGCTAATCAAGCTGAATGGCGACTAAAACACTCCCTTTTTCATAAAAATGTATACAATTTTTCTCTAAATTTTAGTGTTGCCTTTTTGCACTTCAAAACTAAAAGAGCATAAGCCATTGATTTTAATATATATTTAATAATTGATTATAATGACCTATCATTATACCATTACCCTCGATGGATTAAATTGAATGCAGAACTGGGATTCTGAAGATTCCAGGCTGGGGAACTAGAAACACGAGGGGAACAGAAATGTCACCGAAGTCCTTTTTATTAAGAACAACATGCGTTGGTGCTATTATGGCATCAGCAACTACGGGCGCAGCCATTGCGCAAGAGCAAGACGGAGACTTTGCTCTAGAAGAAATTATTGTAACAGCGCGCTTGCGTGAAGAATCACTTCAAACCACACCACTAGCAATTACCGCCTTAACGGGCGACTCGCTTGAAAATCGTAATGTCACAGACGTTCGTGCCATGATGGACCAAGTGCCTGGTGTTTATTTCACAAACCAAGGTGGCCCAGGCTTGGGTAACGTTTCTATGCGCGGCTTGACCCAAGGGTCCTTGATCGGTGACGAAGCAAACGTTGCATCATTCATTGATGGTTTCTATATGCCTGGACGTATCGCGTTCGATGGCTTCCTTGATGGCCTAGAGCGTGTTGAGGTCGTACGCGGCCCACAATCTGCGCTTTACGGTCGTAACTCATTTTCTGGTGCTATTAACTACATCAGCAAAAAGCCTGACATGAAAGAAATGCACGGCGGTGTTAAAGCCACATTCGGTGAAATGGGTCGTCGCGAATATGCGGGTCACCTAACTGCACCGCTGGTTGAAGACAAGCTTGCATTCCGCGTTGACATGTCTCACATGCAAACTGGTGGTACGCACGTTAACCCTGTTAACAACGAGCGCCTTAACGACGGTGAATCTGAGAACATTCGTGCACAGTTGAGTTTCAACCCTAGTGACAATGTTTCAATGGAATACTCTTATACTTACGTAGACCGCAACACAACTGACCAGCCACTATATGGCACAACAGATACTCAGCGCGACGGTGGTTATAAGTGGGATTTCATTACCTTCTCATATCGCAACCATAAAATTCAGTTCCCTGATACATTTACTCCAGAGACAATGGATCGTCACGCGTCTGACCTTATTGGGTCTAGCTATAAGCTAAACCGTCACACCTTCCGTCTTGATTATGAGGCTGATAAGTTTACAGCAACTGCTATGATCGCGCATACGTCTGAAGACATGCGTGCAATCTCTGATGCAACATACGGCCTTGGCGGCGATGTTATTCTCGCACAAATTCTAACATTTGTGCCGCAGCCAGCTCCTGGTGTTCCACCTTTTTTCATTCCACCATCTTTTGAATTGGCAACTGTTGACCTTGATGGAAACCCATTTAATGGTCCGTCCTTGTTCCCTGTTGTAGGCGGGCAGCCTATTCAAGACCGTAAAGATTTCTCTGGTGAAATTCGTTTCCAATCTAAAGGCGACGGACCTATGAACTGGGCTTTCGGTGGTTTCTTCTCTCGCCTGAAATATGACGACAAGCTAGAAACTGGTTATGATGTCGATGCAGCCACAGCAGCAGCTATTACTGCTTGGGTGCCAGGTACACCTTGGTCACCGTTTACTGGTGTAGGCGATATGAATGTTGGACTACTACCAGGAACATACGATTGTGACCCGCTGGACTTTACAATGCTTCATCTTTGCCCAACACCTGGTCAGCCAACTATGCTTGACACTTGGTTTGTGGACGGCGACAGCCTCCCAGTGCTTCAAGACAAGTACTTCGAAAACGAAGAAGCATCTATATTTGCCTCTTTTGGTTATGACATGTCTGAGAAAACTCGCATCCAAGTGGAAGCGAGATACACTTGGGAAAAACGCTACATGCAAGACCGTGTTGAGCAAGTTTTATATCATAACAACACTGTTGCCGATAGGAATGAGAAGTATTCTACTTTCACACCACGGATTATCATTGACCATAAGCTCAATTACGACACGTTCCTTTATGCTGTGGTTGGTAAGGGCGCAAAAGCCGGTGGTATTCAGCCATCTGGTGGCGCAACATACGAGCCAGAAACTAACTGGACATACGAAGGTGGTGCTAAACTTACCCTTCTTAACGGTCACATGAACTTGAACTTGTCTGCTTTTTATGTGGATTGGAACGACATGCAATTACGCTTTAATAATGGCCTAACCTCTGAAGTTACCAACCTTGGTAAAGCAAAGGTCAAAGGTCTTGAAGCAATGGGCGCATGGCGTGTGCATGAAAATGTACAGTTCCGCTTCGGCTGGACATACCAAGACGGTGAGATCACTGAAGGTAACACTTCTAGTGCCGCTGGCTGGTGTGATATTCCAAACCTTGAGCATCACATGGTTGCTGTTTCTGCGACACAAGCAGGCATCACAGCTACCACACCTGGTGCTGCAGCCGCTTGTGGCCTTGTGATGGATGGCTTCGGTATTCCTTTCGTAGACACTGGATCAATTAGCGTGTCCACAGGTAATATCGCAGGTAATCGTATGTCAAATGCGCCTAAACACACTATCGTTTACGGTGTGGATGTAGACATACCAGTAACAGACGACATCAATATGTTTGCAACCGCGGACTTTAACTACCGCTCACAAACATTCCTAGATTTCGAGAACTTCATTGAAATTGGCTCAACAACCAACGTCAATGCACAAATCGGCTTCGAGAGAAACGACGTTCGTCTTACCTTCTGGGTTGAGAACTTAACCAAAGAAGATGCTCCGCTTGCAGCGATCCGTAACTTCAACACCTTTGGTCAAAGCAGCACGGGTGTCCAACTACGCGAAGGTCGCCGCTTTGGTGCTACACTGAGCGCTAAGTTTTAAAGCTTAAGCCATAAAAAATTAGAAGCGAGGGAGAGCAATCTCCTTCGCTTTTTTTATTGCCTAAATGATTTATTTTAAAGAAGCTTTGCCGTCTTGGGGTCTAGGCCAAGGTCTGCAGCCGCGATGTTACCACCCTTAACCACAGGAACACCGTTGGCTTCTGTCGGCCAAAATGGTGGAAAACGCATGATGTTAGTGCAAATGGTAAGCGCCAAGGTTTGCACCATCACAAAAACAAGTGGGTCACCGTATAGGCTCAAAAAGATAAGCCCCACGAACAAATTAGGCGTATGAGAAAAACTCACCTTCTTCATGTTCCATTCGGTGATATTATGGCCCGGTGCCACATAGGTATCCCAAAACAAAACATGCAGCGCAGTATTAAATATCGATACCATGACATAAGTGATAATAGCGACCCATAGCACTGACAAGCCTGTCATCTCAGCCAGTGACCAAAAGCCCAACATCAGCTGCGCTTCACTAAGGCCCCACATCAAACCAAATGGAATAGCAGTCCAGTAGTATTTGCGCCCAAGCGTCACGGTGCCGCGGCGCCAAAACCCTAAATAGCCTACGAGAACAATGATGAGCCATGCATCTAGCGTGATGTGCCACCCAGTGCTTTTAGCGCCCATGTCAGGTAGAGCGCTCGACAGGATTACATCCATCACGCCCGTAAGAGCGCTCACAACTAAGCACCCACCAAAATAGATGAAGGCTCTAAGCCAAGCCAGATGATTATAATAAATATTGCGCGCGTCTTTACCGCGCTCCAGCACGAGTATCATCACGAGGCTGGTGAGCATTAGCGCCACTGAACCGTATAAAATATTTTCTATAAGAGGGTTAGACGGCCACTCGAGTCCTGTAAATATAGTCTCTCTCACCTCTCATCTCCCCTTAATTCTTCACAACCCACTACTTTAGCGGAATTGCTGGAATGACCCAACCTTTAGGGTCTTCCCGCCGCATTGGTGACGGAATTACGCAAGCTTTTTGCCCTGCAAAATCGCGGTTATAGGCTTCAACATCAATTTGCCAGCCGCGTGCCTTCAGTTCAGTAAATTTTTTCCGCGCAGCTAGCATCAACACATCGGATTGTACTGACATTTCTTCCGCGAGCTTATGTGGCACCGCCTCTGGCTTGATATGTTCCACGATCGCAGTGTCTTGTTGAAAAATTAGATTAGTGCGACGCCTACCATCAAAGTCCCATATGGGTTGCGTGAAGAAGTTACGCAGCATAATCCAACGGGTTTTCGTGGTGTTCTCATCAACGGGTGTGTTCACATCAAAAATAATCATTCGCCATTTTGCCGTTACATTCACCTCAAGACGCAAACAGGATCCAGATACATGAAAAGCAGGGCTTGCTTTAACGCCTTTACGGTTTTCATCAGGCTTTCTAAGGCGAGACCAAAGACCTTTAGGGCGTGGTGGCTTATATATATGCGAGCCCGTTGCTCCCCACTCATGCTCTTCAAGCGTAATATGGTTGATCTCACCGTGGTCAGGATCACCAAACGCTGGGTGGACATAGGGCGCATGGCCAAAGTCCAAACCATTTTCTAACACACGTTCATAGTTAGCATTCCAGCTCCAATCACCGCGAATTTCACGCCAGCCATCGGCTCTATCAGCATACTCTGGAAATTCAGGCAGTGGTGGGCGCTCAGCCCGAGGCAAATCACCCAAAAACACCCACACCCAGCCATAACGAATTTCAACGGGGTAGCTATCCACCCGCGCGCGCTTAGGCACTGCTTTATCATCACCAACAGACGGTATTTTCATGCAGGCACCCGTGCCACCAAACTGCCAACCATGATAAGGGCAAGCAACATGACCATCACGCATGGTCCCGCGTGACAGTGACGCGCCCTTGTGGGGACAAATGTCTGACAAACAGTGGATGGCACCTTCATTATCACGGTAAAGAACAAGATCTTGCCCACAGATACGCACTTTAACTGGCGTCTCTTTGATGTTTACGGCGTCTTCTGCCACATACCACATATTAATAATCATAATATTCCCTTTAATCAGTATCCGTTTTCTTTAGTACGATACCTATGGGCTAGTGGATCACTTTTTATAGATAAATAATGGGTTATAGGTCACCGACAATCAGGTTTGGCAACCAGCTTTCCTCAAAATCAAAGTTCATTGGCCCTGTGTGTACGATAACCATATCCTCGCTTGGGGAGATATAAACACGCTGTCCGCCAGCACCGTCAAAATAGATCAGATCATCCACTGCGAAGGCTTCAGCGTGCGTGACCTTTACTGAAACATCGCGGCTATAACCGCGCTCTGCAACATGCTCGGTGCCAAGCCACGTCTGGTAGCCATAATTAGGATTTTTGGGTGACGGCGTAATCACGTCGCGCATCCAAGCAGCTGAAATGAGCTGTTTGCCGTCGACGTTACCCAAATTTAGATGCATGCGCCCTACTCGCAGCCAATCGCGGGCGGTGGCATACATGCAGCAAAAACCACGTGGGCTGCCACCCACACGGTCGAGCCAAACAGCAGCATCACCAGCGCCAAGCGGTTGCCAAAGCTTTTCGGATACATACTCAGCATATGGTTTTCCGCTGGCTTCTTCCGCTGCAAGCAGCAGCGCCTGTGACTGCAAACCTGTGTACTGAAACTCTTCACCGGGCTCGAACTCTATATCCACGTTTTTCATATTCGAGCGAATATCATCGCCCATATACACCTGAAACATTGGAGATGACGGTGGTCCAAACATTGGATGAAGTCTGAGGCCTGCGCTCATCTGTAAATAGTGTTTAATCGGCACATCCCCCTTTGGTGTACCCGCCCAATCACGGTAGTATTTTCCGATGGGGTCATCCACACTGGTAATATAACCATCGTCGATGGCAGCCCCCACCATCATCGCTAGAACAGACTTGGCCATCGATGCAGATTCAGTTCTGAGTCTAGCGTCAAAGCCATCTCCGTAGCGCTCATAGTGGATAGCACCGCCTTGGTAAACAATGAGAGCAGCAGACGTATTAGCCGCAACATAGTCATCCAATGTTTTGATAGTGGCAGTTGATAGCTTTGATATCTCAGCAACAGGTATCGGGCCTTTGAAATCACCCGCAATGATGGCCTTTGGCTCATATAGGCTCTCATCAGTCATAGAGCTTGAAAAGTTAGCGGTAAGCGTCAAAACATTGGACCAAAAAGGCCAATTGGTTGACATATAGGCACCCGATAACACGATGAGCACTACAAAAAATAACCCTATGGCCTTCAATATTTTTTTAAGCTTACTCATAGTGACTTCCTGTTGCTTCTTCTGACCATGCCCAAACTTTTGTGCGCAAGCCTTTGTCCAGCGCCGTGTCTGACATAGTTTTTTCCTTGCAGTGTTCCACGTAGAGCCCACTCCTACCCGCAACATCATCCGCGCTAGATAGGTATATATGGGAGCGCGCGCCCTTTTCAGGCGTGTTGATACCGCATAACCCCAAAAGACCAAAAACAGCCCGCGCGCAGAAACCTAAAACACCGTGAGTATTACGGTAAATTGTCGTATTGACGAAATATCCTGGTGAAAGCGCGTTTACAGCAACGCCAGTACCTTCAAGGCGCTCGGTCAGTCCCAGCATAAAGTACAAATTACACAGCTTACTGCGGTGATAGGCTTGAAAGGCACCACTGTTGGCGCTTGGCTTTCCGCCCCACAGCGCTTCGTTGTTCAAGTCGTCAAAGTCAACACCGTCCCCTGCCTTATGGGCATCGGATGACACAATCACAATGCGACTAGGCGCAGAGCTTTTCATCAGATCTAGTAGGCGGTGTGTCAAAATAAAATGGGCAAAATGATTGGTCGCCACATGCATGTCATACCCGTCTTCAGATAAACGTCGGATGCTGTCAGTGACCCCCGCGTTGTTGACCAGCACATGCAGCGCATCACAAGTGGTGATTACATAATCCGCAAGGCCGTGCACCTGCTTTTGACTGGATAGATCACAGTAATAAAACTCAGCGACCTGTCTGCCGACGTCATCGTTTATTGCATCACGAGTGCGAGTACCTTCTTCGCCTTCCCAATCCACGAGTATAACGCGCGCAGCACCCATGCGCGCTAGCTCCAAACCAGTGACAGCGCCCATACCGCGCGCGCCGCCTGTGATCAAAACGATTTTGTCTTTCATATCCCAAGCCATTATCAATGGTTTCCTAGTTCATGAACCCATAATAATAGAGCGGAAAGGAAGACAAGCCAGTCGCGAACATCAACAGCATGGAGATAATACCAACGGGTTTATGAATTTTTTTGAAAGCATTGCTCTTGGGCGGGAACTTAAACTTCTTCATAGACATAACAATCAGCACCAGCCAAAAGAGCGTGGTTAAAATTGCCACGATTGTATGGCCGTACATCCAGTTATTTAATGTTGGTGTTCCAAAATAGGCACTGTCTTTGGTAAGCTCCGCCATGCCGCCCGCCATACTCAAATCAACTTCAAAAATAGCAACCGCGACACCCAGAATAATACCGAGTGTTAGCTGTAGTTTTGAGTGTGCGACATGATCGTTTTTGCGGGCCATGCGCCATGAAATAATAAGCGCTGGGATGATAATGATGAAGGCAACTATCACTAGATCCATCAACAAATCCGCGTTTGTGCCAAAAAAGCCAGGTGGGAACATATCAACTCTCCTAAATCTCTCTGGGTGATGCGGCGCTTTGATTTAACTCAATGCCTTTTCCCCCTTGTGGACATATCAATGTAAGATATATTGTTATACTAATATAGCAATGCATTAATTCCATAGAAAAACTCGATGTGGCATGCCATTGTATGGGGATGGAATGAGGAAGGGACAAAGCTCGTGGAACCAACAATGAAAAATTCAGACATGACAGCAAGAGAAATTTTTGAAGAGGTCATGGCGAACCCAGCCCGCGCTAAGTTTGGCTTTGGTGAGCGCTTGGCTATCATCAATGTTGACCCACAAAAAGGCTATACGCGTCCTGATCTGTTCCCCAACACCGCTTACATCACTGACCCTCGTCAAATGGAATATACCGATACAATTTCCAAGATGGCGCGCGACAAAGGCTTGCCTGTTGTATGGACGCATGTTGCCTATATGGATAACGCTGCGGACGCAGGCGCTTGGGGCACACGCACTGACACGCCTGATAGCTTGCAAAATATCAAATATGGCTCTGACCGTCATGCATTTGATGACCGCCTCAACATTGATGAAGCCGTTGATGCTGTTTACACCAAACGGATGCCGTCCGCTTTTTTTGAAACGCCGCTTCAGTCCTTTTTGGTTTTTCACAAGATCGACACAGTAGTAATAACGGGCGGTTCTACATCTGGCTGCATTAGAGCAACGGCTGTTGATGCTCTTTCACGCGGATATCGCACCATTGTGCCAACCGAGTGTGTGGCCGATAAGCACGAGAGCTATCACTATGCAAACCTAACTGACCTACAGCTGAAATATGCTGACGTGGTATCGGTTCAAGATGTGATCAACTGGCTCGAAGCTTATGAGGGCGCATAATGAAGTCTGACCCAAATCTGTACGATTATTGGCCCTATCATAACCGACCAAAAATAAAATGGCCGGGGGACAAAAAAGTGGCTTTTTGGGTCGCACCAAATATTGAGTTTTACGAACTTAATCCGCCTACCAACCCACAGCGCAAAGCATGGCCTCGCCCCTACCCTGACATCACGCCTTATAGCTACCGTGATCACGGTAACCGCGTTGGTCATTGGCGCTTGATGGAGGTAATGGACGAGTTCGGTGTGCGTGGGTCTGTCTCGCTATCCGTTGCTATGTGTCAGCACCACCCTGAGATCATTGAGGCGTGTAATGAGCGCGACTGGGAGTTCTTCTCCCACGGCATTTATAATACCCGCTACATATACGGCATGGACGAGGCCCAAGAGCGCGAGATCCTGCTCGACAGCATCAAAACGGTTGAAGAGGCAACAGGCCAGCGCATCAGGGGCTACTTGGCGCCAGCGCTCACCCACACTGAAAAAACCATTGATCTTCTGGCTGAAAATGACTTTTGGTACAGCTGTGATCTCTTTCAAGATGACCAGCCTCAGCCGCTTAAAACCAGCGGTGACAGCAAGCTCATTTCCATGCCCTATTCTCTTGAGGTTAACGACCATTATGCCTTTAATGTTTACGGACAAAGTGCACGACAGTACGCCGACTTGCTTAAGCGTCAATTTGACCAGCTGTTGGAAGAAGGTACGGAGAGCGGCACGGTTATGTGTATTCCGCTGCACGCATATCTCATCGGTCGTGCCCACCGCATTGGGCCCTTTAGAGAGGTGCTGGATTATATCACTGGTCATAAGGATGATGTATGGGTCACAACGGCCCAAGAGATTGCCGCGCATTACCGTGAGCATTACTACGACGGCGCTGTTGCTGATATCGCGAAGTATGCGAAAGGGGACGGCGCATGACCTTAGATAAAAGTTATTTAGAATATGAAAATCGCAGCCTCGGCATGGACCATGATCGCTATGATTTCTCCAACATGTTTGAGCGCAAACCAGTGAGTTGGCCGGACGGTAAAAAAGTAGCGCTTTGGATCACCGTATCGTTGGAATATTTCCCGCTAGTGCCAAACGACGGACCGTTCAAAGCACCTGGACATATGGTGACGCCGTATCCTGATTACCGCACCTACACCACCCGTGATTACGGCAACCGCGTTGGCGTGTTTCGCATTTTAAAGGTGTTAGACAAGCTCGGCCTTAAAGCGTCTTTCCCCATGAACAGTGAGATCGCAACACGCTACCCCTCGCTGCTAAAAGAGATCACCGACCGCGGCCATGAAGTTGTGGCGCACGGTGAAAATATGAACAAAATACATTTTGGTGGCATGGCTAAAAACACAGAAGCTGAACAGATCAACAACTGTGTAAAGACCCTTCGCGAGAAAAGCGGTCAGGGCGTGACAGGTTGGCAGTCCCCCGCGCGGTCCCAGAGCGAGAACACCCCAGATCTACTCGTGACAAGCGGGCTTGGCTATGTTTGTGATTGGGTCAACGATGACATGCCCTATTATATGCGGGCCAAAACGGGCACTATCATTGCTATGCCACACACTATGGAGCTTGAAGACCGTAACCTATTGGTTACGCTTGGTCAAAGCGAAGAGGTCTATAAAGAGCAGATATTAGCGGCTTTCAGCCAATTTCAGCGTGAAGCAATGGCTGAAAATGGCCGCGTGTTGCACCTTGCACTCACGCCGTATGTGATAGGCCAACCGTGGCGCATCAGGACGCTTGTAGAGACGCTACAAGCTATCGCAGACAGCGGTGATATATGGTCCGCAACAGGCGGTGAGATAGCAGCCATCTGGGACAGTCAGCAAACAAGTTAGGATATCCTTTGGGTCAAACCCTCTTCGATAAACTGTGGTCTAGCCATAGCATTACCCGCCAACAAGACGGCAGCGAACTGATCTATATAGATCGGATACTTCTGCACGAGCGTACGGGCTCTGTCGCACTTAAAAGCATGGAGGAAGAAGGCCTCATCGTCGCTAACCCAGCGCAAGCTTTTTGTGTTATGGACCATATCCTAGACACTTTTACTGACCGTGATGACGACACTAGCATGCCAAGCGGAACAGACTTTATCCGCGCCCACCGCGAAGGTGCGAAAACATTTGGCATGCGCCTGTTTGATGTGAACGACGATGACCAAGGTATCGTGCATGTTATATCGCCAGAGCAAGCGATTGTACTGCCGGGCCTGACGGTCATTTGCCCCGACAGCCATACTTGCACACAGGGCGCCTTTGGTGCCTTTGCGTGGGGCATTGGCAGCACGCAAGCAGAGCATGCACTGGTCACTGAAACACTAGGCATGACCAAGCCAAAAAACATGCGCATCACCGTGAGCGGTGCTCTACAAGAAGGTGTCACCGCTAAAGACCTTATCCTCGCCATTATCGCAGAAGAAAGTGCCGCGGGTGCTGTCGGTTATGTCGTGGAGTTTTGCGGACCTGTGGTTGAGGCCATGACAATGGAAGAGCGCATGACGATCTGTAATATGGCGGTGGAATTTTCCGCCTTCACGGCGGTTATCGCGCCTGATGAAAAAACCTATGCCTACTTAAAGGGTAAGCCTTACGCGCCGAGCGGTGTCAATTGGGACGCTGCTGTTACTGAGTGGCACACGCTGACAAGTGACAAGGATGCCACCTTCGACCGTGATATCAACTTTGACGCCACCAGCCTTACCAACATGGTAACATGGGGCACGAGCCCTGAGCACGCTGCACGGATCACCAGCAATGTGCCCAACCCAGCAGATGAGAGCGATAGCGCCAAACGTGCATCACTCGAAAAAGCTATGGCTTACATGGCTGTTACTGCTGACACACCTTTAACATCACTCACATTAGATGCCGCCTTCATAGGCTCTTGCACTAATAGTCGCATTAGCGACTTGCGCCGAGCTGCCGCAGTGTTGGACGGAAAACATGTTGCGGACGGCGTAAAAGCTATTTGCGTGCCTGGCTCAATGAAGGTGCGGGCCGAGGCGGAAGCTGAAGGTCTAGACCAAATTTTCATCAACGCTGGGTTTGAGTGGCGCAAACCCGGTTGTTCAATGTGCTTTTACGCAGGCGGCGAGCATTTTGGTCATCAAGAGCGCGTGATAACCACCACAAATCGAAATTTTGAGAGCCGCCAAGGCCCAAAGACACGATCACATTTGGCTAGCCCTGAAATTGTCGCAGCCTCAGCCATTATGGGTCACATCGCTGACCAGCATATACTAGAGGAGGCCAAAAATGGATAAATTTACGTGTCTTACCGCCCTCCCCGCGCCGCTAATCGCAATGAACGTGGACACCGATGCCATCATTCCATCACGTGAGATGAAGCAAGTATCTAAAAAAGGCCTGTCCGTAGGTCTGTTTGCGGGTTGGCGCTATAGCAACCAACAAGAACGAACTCTTGATCCTAATTTTGTGTTGAATATGCCTGAGTATGCGGGCGCTTCTATCTTGCTATCAGGTGCTAATTTCGGCTGTGGCTCATCACGCGAACACGCGGTTTGGGCGCTGATGGAGTATGGCTTTAAGGTCATCATCGCCCCGTCTTTTAGTAATATATTTTACAATAATGCAGTGCGAAACGGCTTACTACCAATTCGCTTAGATGCTGCCATCATTGATAAAATAGCACGCGACACAACCGCTGAAATGATAACGGTGGATCTGGTAAATAGTATGATCACTGCACAAAATGGCACTGAGGTCACCTTCGCTATTGAGCCCGCCAACCGTGATATTTTGTTGAACGGAATAGACCCAATCAGCCAAACAATGCAGCACAAAAATACTATTGATGACTTCATAAAGACCGATAAAACCCTACGTCCATGGGCACATCTATAATCGTGCAACCAAAGCATACTCATAAGTTGAAAAGCGTTAACCATTGAAATAAAGCATTTTTTTGGGGAGTGATTTAGCTTTCCCGCGCACCCATATTTTGATAGAGTTTTGTATAAATAAAAAGAAAGACACCACCCGTGGGTAGCAACTATACAGATAAAAAAAGCATCTTATGCCATAGCTGCAATGCCAGAAATGGACGACTTTGCTCAGTTATGGACGATGAAAGTATCTACGAATTAGATGCGCTAGCGACCCGTGTCACAATCAACAAAGGTGAGTATCTTTTCGAGGAAGAAGACCCAACCCGCTACGTTTATAACCTGCAAGTGGGTATGGGCTACCTAGAGCGGCTATCTAGTGATGGTCGCCGTCAAATTATGGCTTTCTTGTATCCTGGTGATTTTATCGGTCTTATCCCAGATTCCATCGTCAGTGTTAGCGCCAAGGCACTTAGCCCGCTCACTGCTTGTAGGTGGGAGATGAAAGATATCGATAAGTTGATGGAAAAACACCATGAGCTAGAGCACCGTATTCGCCGCATTGGCAACCGTGTGCTTGCAACTACCATGGATCAACTTTTCATCCTTGGCTGTAAAAACGCCCGCGAGCGCCTCGCCTTTTTCCTTTTACAAATGGAGAAACGCCAAAAAATGGCAACCGGCGAAACAAAGTCGATCCACCTACCGATGACGCGCGGTGATATCGCTGATTATTTGGGTGTTACCGTGGAAACGGTCAGTCGCGTCTTTACCATCATCAAGGAAGAAGGGCTCATCGCGCTGCCTGACCCTTATGAAGTGATCATTCTACAGCGTGAAGAACTAGAAAATATTGCTGAGTATTATTCGGTTACCTAACGCTTATATCGTCCCGTCATCCACAAGTTTTTTAATCGCTTTTTGCTGTGCCGCAATAAAATGTGAGCGCTCAGGTGTGACCACATTGCCCTCTGCGTCCAAAAGCGCATTTGCTGGCTGACTGCCAAGCGCGGCGTATGTATCAGCAAACAGCTCAAAGCGCTGACGCGCTAGCATGTTGCCCATACCCGGGCGGCGGCGATGACGACGAAGGGCATTAAGGTCAATGCATGCATGGGCTGTCATGGTGGGTCCCCAGCCAGATTCCGCCAAAGTTAAACCTTTATAATCCGCGATGGAAGAGCGACCATCAGTTGCTGAAAATGGCATGTCATGACCACTTATACCCGCTGCGTTGGCTGACACCACATAGGCCAAGTTCTCCAGTGCACGCGCCTTACGTGCGATAGCTTTTGGCGTTTCTGAAAGATTACCCATCTCACCCGTGGAGTGGACAAAAACCTCAGCTCCTCGCATCGCCAGTGACCGTGCAATTTCAGGGTATAAAATTTCTTCAGATGCTACTGCTGCTAGGTTGCCGATATCGGTTTTTGCAACAGGGAACACGCCGTCCATGCCGTAAATATCTAAATACTTGTCCCACACATCATGCGGTGTTGGCGCAAACATCGAATTGAGACGACGGTACCGCAGAATTACCTCACCATTAGGGTCAATAATAAAACTGGTTTGAAAATAGATCTCAGGGAAATTGGGGTCATTTTCGTAAGCGTTACCGGCGAGATAAATACCATTATCAACCGCGATTTTTCCGAGGGCTGCATATTCAGGTCCATCATAATCAAGCGCGGCCTTCGCTGCCCAGTTTGGCACCGTGTCACCCACGGGGTATGCGGTCAGCACATACTCAGGCAGCACGACAAGCTTCACATCAGGGCCAACAAACTGTTTGCTGGAGCGCACCTCAACGGTAAGCCGCTCGATGGTTTGCATCATAGCTGCGCGGGCTTCTGCCACACTGCCAAGATTATTGACCGCGTCACAGCAAGTTTGTAGGGCGATAGCATAATAGCTAGGGCCCATAAGTTTTTCAGTATCTGCCAATGCAAATCCCCTCGTTGATATGCCTCATTGTCTTGTTTTATAATGTAATTACAGTAGCATGTCATAGATTTAGATCAATACCCACGGAGAACACACCATGACCGCCACCAGACAAGTAATTTTAAAGTCACGCCCTGAGGCGGTGCCAACTGAAGAGCATTTTGCTGTGCAGGATGCGGAACTACCATCAGTGGCTGATGGTGAGGTTTTAACCCGTAATCACTTTTTATCACTCGACCCCTATATGCGCAGCCAAATCGCTGGGCGTCATATCAGCGGTGCCATGAACGAAGGCGATGTGCTTTTCGGTGAAACTGTATCAGAGGTACTTGAAAGCAAACATGCAGATTACAAAGCGGGTGATCGTATTTTGGTGCAAGGTGGCTGGCAAACCCATAGCGTTTTAGCGCCAAACGGCGCTCGTGCCTTAGACCCACGGATTGATCCTGCATCTTTAGCGCTTGGTATCCTTGGTATGCCAGGCCTTACGGCATATGCGGGGCTTAAATATTTGGGTGAACCTAAAGAGGGTGATGTTGTTGTGGTGTCAGCGGCATCGGGGGCTGTTGGCTCAATGGTTGGGCAATTTGCCAAGGCACTTGGTTGCCGTGTGATCGGTATTGCAGGCGCTGACCATAAATGCGCATGGCTTAAAGACACAGCTGGCTTTGACGATTGCATCAACTATAAAACCGAAAGCGTCGCAGACGGTATCGACCGACTGTGCCCAGACGGTGTTGATGTGTATTTTGATAATGTTGGCGGCGAAACGCTAGATGCTGTTATGTGGCGCTTGGCTATTGGTGCGCGGGTTATTCTTTGCGGCCTTATGGCACAGCTAAATAGCCTTGAGCGCCCAACAGGGCCAAACCCTGCCACTATCATTAAGGCACGTGCCACTGTGCGCGGCCTCGTCGTTTATGATCACTGGGGCAAAATGGGTGAAATGCTTGATACTTTCCTACCGCTAATCGCAGATGGTAAAATGCATTACATTGAAGATGTGAGCGAGGGTATTGACGCTGCACCAGCGGCTTTTGCAAGGCTGATGGTGGGTCAAAACTTCGGTAAAACGATTATTAAATTATAGGCCCAATGCACCAGGGTTCATTAAGCCTTTAGGGTCTAATGATTTTTTCAAACCTTCCACGATAGCAAAGCTGGCTGGGTCCAGCGTTGCCTTATAGGGGTAACCCTTGCCAATTTGCATATGGATAGAACCTGCTTCAGCATAAATTTTCTTAGACCCTTCTCTCAACATCGCGACAAAGGCACGAGCATCGGTCTGATCACCAAAATCTTTAAAATTCTTCTGTGCTTTTTTCTCAACCGTTCGCTTTTGAATATCCATCAAGCTGTCAGGCCAAAAGAAAACCAACTCAACCACACTGATATTGCTGCCAACGGTGGCAAAAAGATAACCGACATCAACAGAGTATTTTTCAATGTCCGCTGCATGCTCGCAGAAGAAAGCATTGAGTTCGTCGGTCACCGCAACCGCTTTACTATGCGGCACAAGCCCGTGAACTGGCAACCAACGCTCACCTTCAGGGCCAACCATATTATTAAGCGGCATGAAAGGGTTTGCACGAATGATGGTGGGGATGGTGTTCTCTACAATCTCGCCGCCTGCATCCTTTGCTATTTGTTCAATCTCGCGGATAGCATCGTCCGCGCCCAACGCACTATGTTGCTCAGTGGTGAAATTATAGGCGTAAACCACATCTTCCATATAACCGCGACCCGCCAGTGCGATTTTGGCACCTTGTTTGACCGCGCCAAGCAGCGATCCCGATTTTTTCATCACATTACCAAGGGCTTTAATGTCTTTAGCAAGGCTTTCGCGCCGCATGCGAACTTTATGCAGCACTGGATCAAAGCCAAAGCTTTCAGATGCCAAGCCGCGGCGCGCAACCTCAGTGGCTGCGTTGAACATGCTGTCTAAAGTGGGGAAGTTTACTGATACATGTCGCACTTGAGAGGGCTCACTAATCAGTCTCATCGTTATGGTCGCCTTGAAACCGAGCGCACCTGCGTCCGAGGTAAAAATTCCTGTTAAATCAGGGCCGTAGTGACGCATAAAAGGACCTGACTTAGTGTGCGAGGCAGAGCCAGTGATGATGACAGAGCCATCAGCGACCACAATCTCGAAACCTAAAACACTGTCGACCGCTTGTCCGTACAAGCCAGAGCCAAAGAATATACTATTTTGGCTCATGCTGCCGCCAACCGTGGCGTGAATGCCAGATAGCGTGCCCCAATAAGGTGTGCGCAGGCCAGTGCCTTTAAGCGCTGTATGCAAGTCGAGCCAGGTGCAGCCCGCCTCAACCGTTACATACATATCTTCAGTGTTCACGGTGACGACCTTATTCATGCGGCCCATATCAATGGTGATAGATTTTTCAGCGGTCGGGAGATAACCAGATGTATAGGACATGCCGCCGCCACGCGGGAACATAGCGTAGCCAGCGGCACTCGCGGCCTTCACTACATCCGCTAATTCATTCGTGCTTGCAGGTGTTGCAATAGCTTTTGTCGTGTAGGCGCTCTCTTCGAATACGTCCTGAGACATAAAGCGGCGCTCAGCCTCGTCTTGGGTAAGATGATCTACGCCTACAGCGGCGATTAACGCGTCTTTAAATGTAGCATCTAACGTCATTATAAGCTCCCTAATTCACCAAGAACAATGACAGTTCTGGCACGAAGGTTATTATCAACAAACCAACTAGCATGAGTAGTAAGAAGGGTATCACAGCCTTGGCTATCACCCAAAAGTCTTCACCAAAAGCAGTCATCGCAACAATAATATTAAGCCCCAGCGGCGGGGTCAAATAGCCCAGCTCAAGATTAGCAATCATAACGATGCCAAAATGCACAGGGTCGATATTTTGAGCTATCGCGATAGGGATAAGCAGCGGTGCTATAATTAAAATCGCAGAACCAATATCCATAAAGAAGCCAACAATGAGCAACAAACCAAGCGTGATTAGCAAAAACGATGTTGGATCACTGATCCATGTAGACATTAGTTCAACCAGCGCATGGGGCACCTGTTCGTAGGACATAAAAGTGTTGATCGACAAAGCCATCATCAGGAGCGGAAACAAGCTACCCATCATAGTGGCGGTCTCAACTGCGGTGCCTTTTAGTTCAGTAATGGTCAAATCCCGGTGAATAAACAGCTCGACAATAACGGCGTAAAACACTGCGACGGCAGCGCTTTCGGTGGCGGTGAACCAACCAGCGTATATACCACCAAGAATGAGCACCGGCATAAACAGTGCGAATATCCCGCCTTTGAGAGCTTTTAGAACCGCACGACCGCTAAACTTAGCGCGCGGCATACCCCAGTTTACGATCACCGAATAGGTCACCATCAACAGCGTCAGTAAAATAGCTGGGCCAACGCCCGCTTTAAAAAGGTCCGCAATCGAGGTTTCAGTCATCACCCCGTATAAGATAAGTGGGATGGACGGCGGCACGATGATGCCTAGTGTGCCCGCTGCACAGAGTGCACCAAGCGCATATTTCTTTGTGTATCCAGCATCCAGCAGCGCTGGATACATCACCGAGCCCACCGCGATGAGGGTGACCGTGCTTGAGCCTGAGATCGCCGCAAAGAAGGCACAAGACAGTACCGTTGCAATACCGAGACCCGCAGGGATGCCATTTGTGGCCTCCCGCATGATAGCGATGAGTCGCCTAGCGATAGAGCCGCGAGACATGATATTACCAGCAAGAATAAACAGTGGAATGGACAAGAGGACCTCTTGATCGGCAGCTGCCCACATATCAAGCACCACGTAGGATATCTCACCGTCGCCCCATGCCAGATAGGAAAAGGCAGCAGCAAAACCGAGCATAATGACGATGCGCTGGCGCAACATTAACATTAAAATCAAACTACTGGTGAGGGCTAACGCGGTCATGTGGCGCTCTCCTCAGATACTTTCACTCCATCTGATTGAGGAACGCTCTCAATACCAGAGGCATCTTCCACAGTTGGGCGCAGATTTAGGAAAACTCCGTAAATTGCATGGCGCAGTGCCGCGATAAAAAACACTAGTGGGATGAGCGCTTGCATCGGCCACACAGGGATACGCAGCATGCGGGAAGTTTCTTCTAGTGCGTAAGTCTCAGCGACCACGCCAACAGCCACAACTGCAAACACTAGGCAAAAGCCTGCGGTCATAAGCTCTTGCAATCGTATCAATATTGGGTCCCAGCTTTCAGGTAGCCAGTCATCCGCAAATTTAGGCCGCAGATGCCGCCTTTTATCAGACGCTAAGCCAAAACTAACCAGCGCTGTTATAATCATCGCGAAAACAGCAATACGCGGTGCACCAATGATGCCAAGACCCGTAATTTTACGGCTAAACACATCGCCCATGATCACCAGCGTCATCACGACGAAGGCGGACAGCGTGATAAACTTTTCAACCTTTAAGGCGTTATCCAAGAATTTACGAGCGAGTTCCATCACTGACCCCCGCCTTTATTTTCTCGTTGGGGCTCTGCACGGTATGCCGCACGACCCACTTCCATCGCTTGATAAATTTCCGCGGATTTTCCGCCCAGCTCATCAATGATTTTTTTGTAATTATCTTTGGTCACGTCTCGCCAGAGCGCCATCTCATCTTCGCTTGGCACATGCACGGTAGTAGCGGGGTTACCCATCACTTGTTTTTGAATGGCACCGATCATCCCGCGCACACCCGCGCGCGCAGCGACAGACGAGGGAAAAGCCCCTTCGATTAGCGCTTGCTGCTCTTTAGGTAGCGACATGAACCATCTGTAGTTGGCAACAACCACGCCAGTATCATAGGCATGATGCGTTAGCGTTAGATGCGGAGCTTCTTTACCGAGCCCCGTTACGCCGTATATCAAAACACCTGTTTCACCGCCTTCTACCAACCCTGTTTGCAGCGCTGGGATAAGGTCTTGAAAGGACATCTGCAGCATATCACCGCCCATAGATGTCATGAAAATTTGTGAAGCCTCTGAGGCTTGTGACCTAAGGCTTAAGCCCGCTGCATCCTTAGGGACTTGAATTGGGTCTTTGCCGTACATGCTAAGCCAGCCCACATCAACCCAGCGTACCAGATAGAGGTTTTTCTCAGCAAACAAGGGCCTAAAGGCTTGTAGCATATCCTCGTCCATCACGTAATCGAGCTCTTCAGTGTTATCGAAAAAGAACGGGCTCAGCAGCATGGAAAGCTCTGGCACGATGGCCGAAGCTCCAGCAATGGTGAAACCTCCAAACTGAACACGGTTACGGCGAATAGCGCTCATGGTAATAGGCTCGCCGCCTGTTTCAGCGCGGATCAGCAGTTTTACAGCCACATCGCCTTTTGAGCGTGCTTCTGCATTTTTCTTGAATGTTTGCCAGTCCGCATCCCAAGGGGTGCCGGGAGGTGCGAAGGCTCCAACAGTAATTTTTACTTTATCATCAGGCGCATCATCGGCCGCGACAAAAGGCGTCATGAGCATAAAAATACTCGTCATCACCCCTTTTACTATGCCCGTATTTATCACCCTAATTCCCCAACAGTTTGCTTAGTCGCGCACAAGTTCCACCAACTCATAGTGGGTTTGCATATAGCCCGCCACACCCGCTTTTAGGAAAAGATAATCTTCATCGGCTGTACACCACACATCGTATGGTGGGTGCTCTTCAGGCAAGCTGCCAGCGGTATCGGTCACCTGAAAATGCCGTGCACGGAAAGTGCCCGCTTTAACGGTTACTTCTTCTTCACCTACATAAACAATGGAAAAACCAGCCTTAAAGAACATTGGTCCCGTTGCTCCGCGGTGATCAGGAGATGTGAGATAAGTATCATCCATCCACTGCTTTCCCGGGCCTTTTGATAGGTCATAGCGGCGCATCAATACACTATCACCGCAAATTGGGTGAGCCTGCAACCAGCGCATTGGGCTATCCAACTCGATCCGCTGTGTGATACGGCCGTCGCGCACATTATAAGTCTCTAACTCAGCGTATGTATCGGTGCAGCGCATCCAACCCGTGCCCTCAAACTCGTCACCAACGGACAAGCGAACGGTACAGTCAATTGGGCTCGCATCAGCATTGAAAGCTACCACCACATCACGAATAACGTTGGGTGCGTCATCAATTTCACAGTGAGCGTGCATCACTTCAACATCGTCCGCTTGACGGGTAATGGTGAAATACTCGCGTCCCCGCTCAGCATCCATGCTCTCAGGTTTTTTGCTGGTATAGAGGATTGTCCCTCGAATTGTTTTATGTGCCATCGGTACTTACCCCATATAAATTGCTGACCAACTATGGTCAGATACGCTAATCTTGCTATAGTTCTATAGTAACGTAAAAATACTGTAATGACTCATATCAATGCAAACAACTAAGACATTGCAGAAACTTGACTAAAGTTCACTTTAAGGAACCATAATGACGACAGCAGTCCCTTCCCTTTTAGGCCCATCTATTATGGGCACCTTGGTCACGTGCGACCTAGCTCTCGTTCGAGATGCTTATGTCGAGCATTTACACTTGCAGGTTTGTGAGGAAGGCACCGTTGGCAAAGCCAATGCCAGCATTTGGGGCTCTTTTGCACTCGTAGACGCACCATACTGTATACTCGCAAATAGCCTGGGCGAAGCTTGGCTGCGTATTGTTGAAGATAAAGAGGCTGTTAAACCAACACCACTTAAACACACAGGCTGGTTATCGCTTGAGGTGCTGGTTGCCGATGTGGACAGTCTCGCCGCTAGCCTTGAGGGGTCAGCCTTTAAAGTGCTCAGACCCGTTGCCAACCTTGATATGAGTGACGATATTCGCGCGGTGCAAGTTAAAGGTCCAGCAGGTGAAGTGCTGTATTTAACACAGATAAAAGCGCCTGTACCGCCCTTTGAGCTACCAACCGCCCGCTGCGCTGTAGACCATTTATTTATTCCTGTGCTTTGTAGCCATGATCGCCGTGCAAGTCTCACCTTTTACGAGCAAATCGCAGACCATCAAGGGCTCTCGTTTGACACTAAAATAACGGTGGTAAATCAAGCATTTGGATACGACCTTGATACCAAGCATCCTGTTGCTACCTTACAGCTTTCAGGTGAAACACTTATTGAAATTGATCAATTAAGCGAGGCGACGCCGCGCCCTTGTGCCGACGGTCACTTACCTGCGGGGATTGCGATGATTTCGTTTGGCATTAAACAGATGCAGGATCTACCCGTTATGATGCACCATCCAGAGGGCGTCTTTTATGGCCGCAGACATGCCTGCGTTATAAAGGGGCCAAGTGGCGAGCTTGTTGAGCTTATAGAGGCTTAAATAGGCTACTAAACCATAGTTAAAGACCATAGTATGGTCAATAATGGCGGTTTTCGTTGCGATATAACCCGATGAATGAATAGATACCCAAACATATAAAAGGGGATAACCATGTATAAATTAATTGTTGCTACTCTCATGCTGTTTGCCAGCACAGTCACCGCATTTGCAGATGATACCATCCATCATAAAATGACGGTCAGTATATCCCCTACTGCACATACCCTTGATGCCACTGACACCATCACCATTCCCGCGTCCATTGCGAAGAACGGTTTGATCATAAAAGTCAATCAAGATCTTACTGTTAAATCCATCAGCGGTAATGCGAAGTTCAAGAAGGTAGCAAAAGCACAAAATGCGGCTGATATTGGCATTGACCGAGATAACGATAGCGATGATTCAATTGTCAAAGTGGCCCATTATGCCCTAAGCGGTGTAAAAGACGGTGAAGACGTTACCATTACCCTCACCCTGAAGGGTGTTATCAATAACCCTGTTCAACAGTTGAATGAAGAATATGCACGTGGCTTTTCGCAGTCCCCTGGTCTCATTGAAGAGCGCGGTGTATACTTATCTGGCTCCACCTACTGGGTGCCAACAGTTGCTGACACGCTCATTACCTATGACCTTGAAGTGGCCTTACCAACTGGTTGGAGCTCCGTGAGCCAAGGCGCACGCGTAAAGCACGAAAAGGCTGAGATGAACACCGATGGTTGGTCCGCAACAACCCCAACCGAAGAAATTTACCTTATCGCAGCGACCTTCACTGAATATGAATTACCTGTTGGTAGCGTGAAGGCAATGGCCTTTTTACGCACTCCAGACGATGCGCTTGCCAACAAATACCTAGAGGTGACAGCACAGTATATGGAGATGTACCGCGCAATGCTCGGCCCATACCCTTATACGAAGTTTGCACTAGTAGAAAATTTTTGGGAGACAGGCTACGGGATGCCGTCTTTCACGCTGCTCGGTGAACAAATCATTCGTTTCCCGTTTATTCTACACAGCAGTTATCCGCACGAACTTTTGCATAACTGGTGGGGCAACGGTGTGTTTATCGACTTTGAAACGGGCAACTGGGCCGAAGGCCTAACCGCTTACATGGCTGACCATTTGGTGGCGGAGCAACGCGGCATAGGCGCAGCTTATCGTCGCTCAACCTTGCAGCGCTATACCAACTATGTCGACCCAACCACTGACTTTCCCTTAAAAGATTTCCGTAGTCGCTACAACGGCGTTACTGAAGCTGTTGGTTACGGTAAAACCAGCATGACATGGAATATGCTACGTGTACGGGTAGGCGACGAAAATTTCAAACGCGGCTTCCAGCGTTTTTACCGCAACCATAAATATAAAGTTGGCACATGGGACGATATTCGCGTCACCTTTGAAGAGGTAACAGGCGAAGACCTAACTGGCTTTTTTGATCAGTGGGTGAATGACACTGGCGCACCTGAAATGGCAATCGCTGAAGCGCGCCAAGCGGGCAAAAGCCTCAGCTTGCAACTTGTTCAAAAACAAGAGCACAGTGCCTTTACCGTGCAAGTGCCCGTGGTGGTTTACACTAAAGACACTGTTGAAAAGCATTTGCTCGACATGACCGAGCGTGAAGAATTTTTCGTGGTTAAGGTTAAAGGCGACGTGGTGCGCGTGGAAGTAGACCCTGAGTTTGACATGTTCCGCCGTCTCCACTGGGCTGAAATTCCACCATCCCTTGGTAATGCCTTTGGCGCGGACACCATAACTATGGTTCTGCCTTCTAAAACCAGTAAAGAGCTGAAGAAACGCTATCAATCCATGGCTGACATTTGGGCTGGTGGTGGCAAAATCACCGTTGTTATGGATAACAAAATTAAAGCGCTACCAAGTGAAGGTGGTGTGTGGGTAATGGGTAAAAATAACCGTTTTTACAGTGTGATTGAAGAGGGTGTTAAAGATTATGACATCACTCTCGGCGAAGATAACGTGATCTTTGGTGATAAAACACTGGACCTCGCGACCAATTCGACAGTGGTTGTTGTGCGTAACCCAGCCAATCCTGAGAGCGCTGTGATCGGTCTAACCGCCCACAGTGATGCAGCAGTAGCGGGCTTAGCACGTAAGCTGCCACATTACGGTAAATACAGCTTTCTGGCCTTCATGAACGATGCACCAGATAACAGTGCTAAAGGTGAATGGCCTGCGGTTGGCTCACCGCTTGTGGCTGTGTTGGACGACAGTGTAACCAGTAGCGCAACACTTAAACCACGCCCTGCCCTCGCAACGCTTAAGCCTGCGTTTGACGGTAAGCGGATGATGGGTCACGTTGAGTATCTTGCTTCACCTGAACTTGAAGGTCGCGGTGTTGGCACAGCTGGTTTAGATAAAGCCGCAGACTACATCGCTAAAGAGTTCATGAGTTACGGATTAATGCCAGGCGGTGATAACCGCGGTACCTACTTCCAAAGCTTTGAGATGAACGGTCCAGACGGTAAACCAACTTCTGTGAAAAATGTGGTTGGTATTATACGCGGTAAAAACCCTAAGTATGACGGGCAGTCTGTTGTTGTCTCCGCTCACTATGATCACTTGGGTTATGGCTGGCCGAATGTACGCGAAGCCTTTAAAGGCCAAGCGCATTTAGGCGCTGATGATAACGCATCAGGTGTTGCAGCACTGTTGGAGCTTGCAAAAGCTCTAGCAAACTCATCACCTGACAGGACCATTGTTATACTCGCTACGACAGCAGAAGAATCTGGTCTCATTGGTGCACGCCATTATGTGAAAAATGCGACAATGTATCCTGCTAGCAAGATACACTCCAACGTTAACTTGGACACGGTTGGCCGTGCGAAGGATAAGATCACGGTCTTTGGTGCTAACTCAGCCACCGAATGGCGCTTCATCTTTATGGGCACCACAGCAACAACGGGCATCAAGACAGAGCTTGTCATGTCTGACGTTAATGCTAGTGACCACACAGCCTTTGCAGAGGCTGGCATCCCAGCTATTCACTTGTTCGGTAGCGGTACAGGTGACTATCACCGCCCTAGTGACTCAGCTGAAAAAATCAGCTTAGAAAGCCTCATGCAAGTAACAGCGCTGGCCAAAGAAGTGGTCGAATACTTAGGAACCAGACCCGAGCCGATGACATCAACCCTTAAACCTGTTGACCCGAACGCTGCGAAAGTGTTGCCGCCTGCAAAGCCCACAGGTGGCCGTAGTGTGAGCACTGGTACCATGCCAGACTTTGGCTTTACCGGTACTGGTGTAAAGGTCAACATGGTGACGCCTGAGAGCGCTGGCGCTAAAGCAGGCTTGCTGGCTGGTGATGTGATAACCGCATTTAACGGTGAGGCGGTCAAAGACTTGGGCGCATATTCAGCGGCGCTTAAAAAATATAAGCCCGGTGATACGGTAGATGTAAGCGTTAACCGCGACGGAGAGATGCTGACACTCAAGCTAACCTTAACTGCGAGATAAAGTTTATAGGTCGATGACCTTGATGCCGCAATCGATGCCTGCAAACAAGCTTTGCAGAGCATCGGGGGCGGCTTCTAGACCACTATAAGGCTTTTCAGCTGCCTTTAGGGCACCGCTGTTATACCAGCCAATAAGTTCAGCTTCAGCGGCCTCAAATTGCTCAAAATAATCCCAAACAAAGAAGCCTTCCATCCGCGCACGTTTGTAGATGAGGTTATAATAATGGCGTGGGCCTGGTAGCGGTGGTTCGTGATACTCAGTAGAGATCAAACCACAGATTACCGCACGGCCTTTTAGGGCCAAGTTCGCGAGTGCGGCGTCCAAAGTATCACCGCCGACATTATCGAAGTATATATCGATACCGTCAGGACAATATTCAGCGAGTTTTTCAGCGATATTGTCTGATTTGTAGTCAACCGCTTCGTCAACGCCGATAAAGTCTTTAAGCCATGCGCATTTCTCTCGGCCACCAGCAATCCCCACGACGCGGCACCCTTTAATCCGTGCGATTTGTGCCACAATGGACCCAACGCCGCCAGCCGCTGCTGACACCACTACAGTATCACCCGCGTTTGGTCTGCCGATATCCAAAAATCCGAAGTAGGCTGCAAAGGCTGATGCACCGAGTGTGCCTAAATGTAAATGCATAGGTTCCTGCGGTGCATGTACTTTTTGCAGTGTTTTCACTAGCATCCCTGATTGGTCACCGCTTTGTATGGAATAATCTTGCCAGCCAGTAGAACAAGCGACCACGTCACCTTCTTTGAAATCTGGATGCTTGCTTTCAATCACATGACCAACGCCGCGACCGCGCATAAGCTCGCCTATATCAAGCGGTGGATGAAAGCGGCTATCGCTGCCCATCAAGTAAGCCCGCTGCGCTGGCGATGTGCCTAGTGCCACTGTCTTAACTAAAAACTGTCCGTCTTCAGGTGTTGGTACGAAGCCCTCAACCACATCAAATAGATCAAGCGATACTGCCTCACCCATCTTGATGTTTCGTTTTAAACAAAGCTGTCTATTGATGCTCGTCTTAGTCACCGCGCCCTCCTCAAATCTCGATTATGTCCTAGGTAAGGATGTATCAACCCTCAGTTTGGGTTTAAAAGAGATAATCGCTACCTTTTGGTGCGGAATCAATAATTTCATTGCCCGTCTCTAACCCCAAGGCCCAACGACCAATTGGCATCATACCAATTTCCCATTGTTGACTTTGGTGAGCGGTGAGCCCGCGCATATCGCGTGCAAAGCGCTGAACCGAGTTAGTGTCGCTCAGCCCTGCGGCACCCATCATCTTAACAAGGCGCTCCACGGCTTGAGAACAGAGCTTACCGATAAATACACAGTCGCGCTTCAAGCGAACCAACTCATCTTGTGTGACGCGCCCACCTGTAGAGCCGCGCTCATGCAGTATTTTAAAGGCACGCTCATGCAACAATTTCGCTGCGGCGATCTCAGCGGACGATTCCGCAATACGGGTCTGCACAGGAATCTGCTCTGCAACCTGTTCACCGAACATGTTACCTACGCGCTTTTTAGTGATCTCTAAATAGGCATCCATCGCACCCATCGCAGCGCCAATAATTGGGCCAAGCGGTACGGAGAAAAAATATTCAGCCATATAAGTTTTATAGATATAGCTATCGTGCGCGCCAGCACCGTCTGTAGTGCCTGCATCAAAAGTGCTCATGGTTACTGAGCGATGCTCAGGGATGAACACGTCTTTTACCGTGATGTTCATCGAACCAGTACCACGCAGCCCTTCAACATACCAATTGTCCACATAACCAAAATCAGCTTTGGGAATGGCAAACAATGTCATTTCATATTCATCACGTGTCGCGGTTTCGGCCTGACTGCCAACAATGGCCCACTCAGAGTGAGAAACACCGCTAGCAAACGACCATTCACCTGTTAGCTGGTAGCCACCCTCAACCCGCTCAACTTCTACGTTGCGGCCACCGGCAAAAGCGGTGGCTATGAGCACATCTGGGTCTTCAAACATCTCTTCTTGCGCTTGCATGCCAAAGCGTGCTGCCATCCAAGTGTGAGCACCCACAACGCACTGAATCCACGCTGTATTAACACAGCCTTTAGCCAGTTCTGTGGCGATAGCCGCGTGTGCGCCCCAATCCATCTCATATCCGCCAAACTTTTTTGGTTGATAATATTTGAGTAAGCCCAAGCGGTGCAGATCAGCCATCGTTTCTTTCGGTAATTGACGCAGCTTTTCGGTCTCTGCCGCGCGCTCTTTTAACGTAGGTACCAAGTCTTTCGCTCTGGCTACCAATTCGTCCAATGAAACTTCAGTCATGCTGATCTCCTAAAATATTTTCTAAGTTTATGCTACGCCCCGTCTGCTCAATCGTCACAGCTTGCGCCGTGGTGTGTCCACTGTATGGTCACTGCATTTTGGAGGTTAAAAAGGGCCGACAATAAATTGCCAGCCCTTTGAATGTTTATACCCGCAGCTTAGTAACCGCAGCGGTTTTCATCAATTTTGCCTTTGGTGCGTTTAATAAAAGCACCGATGTTTGACATCTTAACGAAGTTTTTCGGTATTGGCTGAATGAGCAGCAAATATTGCCCTTCGCCTACCAGATCAGCATCAAATTGAGGATTGTCTGGGTCCGTTACCAAAATGGAATGCATGTTAGCCAGCTTAAGCTCAGGCATACGCATTTTCAATCGCTCTACTGTGCCAAGCAAGCCTGCTGAGTGGAAGCTACCGTTAGTATGCATAATTTGCGTACCAGGGTTGGCTTTCAAGTGATCAAACATGCTCATGGCCATAGTGTCATCGCGGCTTACTTGCGCTGCGAAGCTATAGTCACGCTTTCGTTGCTTGTCTTCTTCAGTGAGGTTCGGGTCTTCAACACGGTGACCAGCAGCCCCTTCCAAAAACCTGAGATACTTCTCTTTATAAGGACCTTCTTGCACGTGTAGTTCGTCTGCGATCCAGGTGCGTGCTTCTCCCTCGAGGCGATCAAGGAAGGTAGGGCCTTCTTCACCAACACAACTAACCATGTTACCGGGCACTTCAGCCGCGATCACTGGTAGAGCATAGCGTTTGGCAAACTCAACAGTTGGACGGTAGCTGGAGCGATAATGTGGCCACGCCTTACCTTCATCCATCAACATTTGTTCTCCGATCTCACCAGCGAGAAACTGATCAACAATATCCTGTTGGCTACGTTCAAATTGTTCCATAGATAGCGCAAGTTTTTTGCTTTCGCTGCGTGCATATAGCCCTTGGAACGTTTTTGTCTGTGCCAGGTGACTAGCTACGTGGCCGTGGGCTTCGCCCATAAATACCACGTCATACTGTGCTAAATCATCGAGCGCGTAATCAAGGCTCACCACACGCGGTGCTACGCCACCTGCCTGGGTTTCAACGATGATAAAGTCAGAGAAAGTTGGGATGGTTGCGTTTACTGTGTAAATTCCGTCAGTGAGGGTTATGCTCGTCTCTGGTGCTGCATCTTGTTTAGCTGGTTCGCAAGCCGAAAGGCCGAGAAGCAATGCACTCACCATGCATGCCGTTTTCATGTTTTTTCTTATCATTTTATATCTCCAAAATTATATTTGGGATGTATGGAAATGCAGTGTTTTCTACATTCCATTTCCCTAGAATTGAGATAAGAGGCAAAGCCTCTTATCTCTTGTTTTACATCTATTTCTAGAAATCCACAGATACATTAAAGTTAACACTTCTACCCGGACGGTAACGAGATGTCACATCTGCACCAGCGCTAAGATTGCTAACAGCCTGGAACGGTGTATATGCATTATTTGTGAAGTTCGACACACCCAAACGGACAGTTGCGTTTTCAACAACCTTATAATACATCGAAATATCACCCACTGCATAACCAGGGTTCATATAACTTCCTGCATCAACCTTCTTCATAGGACTAGCCCAGCGTATGCTAATATCGCCACCGATTTTATCAGTAGTATAAGAAGCGCCAACTGTGCCTCCGAGTGGATTAATGGTTGTAATATAATCACCACTCGTACGGTCTTTACCGTCTTGATATGAGATGTTTGTATATACGTTGATCTCATTAGATACATTATAAGACACACTCGCCTCGAAGCCCTTAATTCTCACGGAATCAATATTTACGTATGAGAAGTGATCAACAGGAAATGTTGGTCCATAAGGGAATTCAGTGCGGAGGTAACCAATTTGAATGAAGTTCTTAAAGTCATTTTGGAAGATATGAGCACTGAAATTAACTTTTTCAGTGTTAACAGTCATTCCAAATTCAAATGATTTACTCGTCTCCGGATCAAGGTGATCTGTTGGCTCCACTACATAACCATAGAAAGTATTATCTTGGAAAATATACGCTAGGTCATAATCCGGAACTTTAAAGCCTTGCGAAAAATTACCCTTGAACTGCAATGTATCAGTTGCCTTAAAGACCATACCAATTTTACTAGAGACACGACTCTTGCTGATTTCTTCATACTGGAATGCATTAGCAGGGTCGTTTTCAGGTGTCATCGTGTAACTATCAAAACGTGATCCAAAATCAATAGTTAGATCATCAGACACATCAATATAATCAGCTATATAGATACCAAGGCGCTTCACTTCATTCCTTGGAAATTTATTCGACGCTTCATCGGTGATTGTTGCACCGCCCTGAATATATACCTTGGTAGCATAACGTGAACTCGTCGTAGTTTCATAATCCAAACCAACTGCATATTGGTTTTTCATTCCACCGGCTTCAAATTTTCCACTTAAGTTTGAAAGAAAACCAGTTGTATCTGTTTTAAAGGTACCATCGTTATACATCTGACGCGTAAAAGGTATTCCGGTGAAGAAATTATTACCAGCTAAGCCTTCAACCTTCATATCAACTTGTTCAGAATTGTTTTTATAAACGCTAATATCAAGACTATCTATTGAGCCACCTTCATAGTGATATGACGCTTTATAAGATTCGTTCACTCTATCAACTAATCTGTCATCTGACGTAATCCAATAACTAGAAAAACCACTCCAAGGACCTATATAACCAGTTCCTTGATCAGGCGTTTCAGCTGTTTGATCCCATATATCAGCTGTAAGGCTAAGCGATGAGTTTTCATTAAAATCATATGTTAGCTTAGCGAGAACACTTAATGTCGAGATATTCATAGGCGGCTTGGTGTCGCCGTACGTTTGTGTCTCATGACCTTTTCGCTGGTTACCTGACACTAAGCCCCCTACGTCACCAATTTTAAAGGCGGTCGTACCACCGTAGGAGTGCTCATCATTCACACCAGCATAACCAAAGCGACCACTTAGATAAAAATCTTCACCGTCCTCTAGATAGTCACTAGCGCTTTTAGTTGTAAAAGCGACGATACCGCCCATTGCATCAGCTCCAAAAGAGGATGATGCAGGGCCCTTGGCCACTTCAACTTGCTTAAGAGTATCAAGATCAATGAACCCACGACCCACGATATCATTAGCACCATTAGCGCCGTATCCTTGGTTCATTCGCATACCATCTTTAATCATCAACACACGGTCAGCGCCCATACCACGGATCGTAATATTTTGTGAACTACCTGAGTCACCTGTTACATTGATGCCTGGAGTGTTTTTGAACAGTTGGTTAAGGTCATTCATTTGCTGACGTTTAATCTCTTCATCACCAACAACAGCGATGCTGCTCGAAAGATCCTCTAGCGCTCTCTTAACTTTGGATGCTGAGACAACAATCTCTTCCACATCTTTTTTGTTATCATCAGCATCTTGGTCCTGCCACCCAAAGGTAGGGGTGGTTAAGGCCGTAGAAAAAGCTAACGTAGCTATTATCGATTTCATATTCCTATTCATGCTTGTTTCCTTCTCTTAATATTTATTAAAGTATTATGAGTTGTAGATATGCCGTATTCACGGCCCACCCTCTCATTTTCAGCACCAACATCGTGCGACCTGAGTCATAATTGATTTCAGGATTTTTCTTAGAGGACAAGGCAACAAAATACACGAAAAGGCCATGTCCTTTGACGCTAAGGCGTCATGGTAGCGTACAAATACATCTTTTGCTGATCTTTCTTATAGCTCTTATGCACTTGCAGTAAAAGAGAGCGAGCGGTTAACAGGCAGCCTAGTGATGCTGATTTAAACCCCATTATCATATCTCGCTCTCCTTCTTTATTTAATTTAGTCTTTTGGACCCACGTTTAGTGATGAAATATCCATCACCATTGTAAACAAGTCTGACATAAAGCCCTGACCCATAGACCGTGTGAACAACAGCTTGGTGCCGTCCGGTGATACAGATGGGAAGCCATCAAAGCTATCGTTAAAGGTTAGACGGATACGGTCACTATCGTCACCGCCCATTTTACCCATAAACACTTCCCAGTTTCTTGGGTTGTCTGCGAGTGGCTCTACGTAAACATAGTGCTCGCCGTCAGGTGTTGGGAACGGTGCCCAGTGCATCCAGTCGCCGTCCGTATGCTCGGTCACAGCGCCTGTGTCTGTATCAATGGTAGCAATGGTCATTTTTGTCATGCGGCCCTGACCTTTTTCACTCTGCTTCCACCAACGTGTAGAGATAGTTTTATTGTCTGGTAGGAAGAAAGGTGCACCCTCTTGCTCATCAGGAGTGAAGGTAATTTGGCGTTCGCCAGTACCGTCGATGTTCATCATCCAAAGGTCCATCATGCCGTCAATTTGACGACCGAACACAACTTTGGTGCCGTCTGGGCTCACGGAAACTTCCGCATCGTAATATGGGTTGTTCGTTAGGCGTACAACGTTAGAGCCGTCAAGATCAGCATAATATAGCTCAGCACCTTGCGGGTATTCACTATCGTCTGACCAATTTCCGATTGGCATATCCATGTTATCACGCGTAGATGTGTACACAACATGCTTTCCATCTGGTGTAATATACGAGCAGGCGTCTTGTCCGTGATCGTTTACTTGCCATTTTTTCTTACCGTCATCGGTGAAAATCCATGTTAGAGCCCCACCTGCTGCACGGTCATGGCTTGGACGCAATGCCATTGGATCCTGCGTTTGTGCAATGATGTGATAGCTATCTGGGCCGTAATAAGCCTCTGCCGACTCAGGCACATTTGGAATTACCCATGTTGGTAGTTCTTCCGGGCTCGCTTTAGTCGGTGTCACAACACTATAATCAGTGCCCACTGTTTCTTGTGCTGCTTCATAGGCCTTTTCCTCGCCGCATGCGCTAAGCGCGAGTGCAGTTGATAGGGCCAAAATGCTTGTCTTTGAAATCAAAGTCATATCTTCTCTCCTTAATCGATTTGTTTCGTTTTATCGCCAGCCGTTTTAATGCTGATGAAAGCAAAGGCGATCATCGCGATCAGTGTTAGCGACGCTTCTAATTTATATTCTAGTGGATGGATCCAAAACTCTTTAAACCAACTCCAACGACCCATAAGTTCAATAGTATTCCAAAAGATAATAGCAGTTGGAATGGCATAGCGCAGCGCACTAGTGACGCGCTTATAGCGCAGCAATCTTTGAATCAGATATAGAGACCAAACGCCAAACCCAACAAAGCTTAGGTATGTGAACCAATGATGCTCACCAAACAGCGTTTCATCGTATACCAACATAAGGTAAACGTAGAAGAACCAAAGTATGGTGAAGGTCTCAATGGCAACGATGTTGGCAAAATTGCGGGTCAGGCCACGCGATGGTGCGCCAACTTTCATCTTCAAGTTTCTATGGAACCAACGGAACATATTACAGCGGCTTTCTTTGTTCATAACAAAGAAAAACATGATCATTACTAAAAAGCCAACCGAGCTTTGCATGAGTAAATATTCTGGCTTGGTCGCCGGGTTCTCAGCACAAGAGTAAGCAAACTCTCCATTGTCACAAAGTGCCTTAACGCCATAATAACGGGAATAAAAGTGGATAGAAAACTCAGTCCAACCCGTCCACATGAGTGACGCACCTATAAAACCAGCCCATGTGCCTGCAATTTCAGTATTGCGGCGAATGCCCCAAAAGATAACGAGAAAACCAATAAGCCCAAGTATGAAGGCCCAAACATAAATATTGTTCTGAATAATGGAAAAATTCTCATATCCAGCAGTTATTTCAGGCGGTGAATCAAATACTGGCCCATACCACTCGGCTTTGCTCACAATTAATTTCTCCATTAGGATCATAGCAATATGCCCTAGTGGTTGAATAGCAAACACAGCCATAAATGCGATGATCCCCACCATCGGTGGCTTTTTGAAAAAGCTAAACATTTTAGTCTCCTCTCCTCGGGCTTGTCGCCCTTTTCATTTTCATCACTATTGCGAATGATTATTAATAGCAATAGTTAATTTCCAGTCCCACACTTTTTATCGCTGCCTAGGGGAGCGATACCCCGTCTTAATCCTTACATAAATTGCAAAGAGCATAATTAGTCCGTTCACACAGCCCACCAAAATGAAGGGAGCACCAGGGCCAACATTATCAAAAAGATTGCCGCCGATTAAACTCAAGGTCAAAAGCCCAAGTGCGCCACAAAAAGCGAACAAACCCAACACTGATCCACGATTATCAATGGGTGCTTCTTGCGCCACCAGCGCTTGCCCAACCATGATCGCGGAAAACTCACCAATTCCTAACATGATCAACGCAGGCACAGCTGATGGGTCGGTAGGATCAGGCGTCAAACCAATTCCTACATACCCAATGACAGCCAAAGCCATGGCAAAAATCATTACACTTACGCGATCATATCTGTCTAAAATAATTCCAAATATTGGGGCCCACAGCAAGGTTACACCCTGCACTAAACCACCAATGCGCCCAGCATTTTTAGTCGCTTCTGGGGCCTCTAACCCACCCTCAATGCCAACGGCAATAAGCCATGCAGACAAGAAAGTTCCAATCATGAGCAAGTCGCCACGTGCTATAAAGCTTTCGCTGTACGCCAGTAAAATCCGTGGATTAGACCTAGCGGATTGAATGCCCTCTTTAATGAGCGTTGGTAATTTTGTATCAGCTCTGGGTTTTCCCGGTTTTCCAGGCTTCAAACCCTTAAAGGCCACATAAGCGGTTACCAAACACATCAAGGCCACGACCCAAAAAGTATAAGAACCCGCCATTTGATCATCTGCACCGCGACCGCTAAAATACTCAGGTAATTTGCTAATGAAAAAGATCATCAACAAAGCGCCCATTCCGTTAGCCCATCCACTCATAGCCGCCATTAGACCTCGTGAGCGATTTTGTGGATAGTCGGATAAAACGGTTGCCATCATGCCGCCAAGAGCACCAGCACCAATGCCCAAAAAGGCCTTGAAAACCAATAGCATTTCAAAGCTGGTAGCGAGCGGATAAAGCGCAAATCCTGCCCCCACCCAAACAAAGCCAAGAGCGAATATAGGGCGCCTGCCAACCTTATCTGACAGAGAACCAAATAACGGTGAAACCGTTAACAAGGCTATCTCACCCACAAAGGACAAGGTACCAATCGCTCGACCAATCTCATTGGCAGGAAGCGCCAAGTGAACCGTTAAAACATAATTTTGTAGGAAACTGATGAATGACAAAAATCCGATGGTCCAAAAGGCTGACCACAGATACGTGCGGGCATTCCATTTGGTTACCCCTTCTTCAAGGAATACTGGGCCGATTTTCTCGTAAGATATGTCTGCGGTTCTATTTGTCATCCAACCCTCACAAATACGCCGTGATGGCTTTAGTCTCTAGGTAAGGCTCCAAGCCCTCCCGACCAAATTCACGTCCCCAACCTGATTGTTTGTAGCCCCCAAAGGGCACAGCAGTGTCAATCGCCGCATGCACGTTGATACCAACCTGACCCGATTTAATTCTATTGGCAATTCTATGTGCCTTTGCAAGATCACACGTCCAAACGCTGGCGGATAGCCCGTAAATACTGTCATTCGCGAGGGCAGCAACTTCCTCTACATCCACGGTATTGAACTTTTGAACCGTCAGGACTGGGCCAAAAATTTCTTCTCGGACAATACGCATTTCTGGGGTGCAATCAGTGAATATCGTTGGCTCCACAAAGTAGCCTACACCTATGCTCGCACGCTTGCCACCTGTGAGTAATGTTGCCCCCTCTGCCATACCAATATCAATGTAAGACAGCACCCGCACCACTTGTCGCTCAGATATAAGCGGGCCAACATCAAATTGTCCTGCAAAACCATCACCGTTAAATTCACTACCAATCGTGAGTGACGATGCAATTTCTTTTAGACCTGAGACAACCTCATCGTGCACGTCAGCGTGAACAAACAGGCGTGAGCCCGCCATACAGTTTTGCCCAGAGAGAAAAAAGATCGCGCGCGCAGCAGCAGGTATAGCGGAGCTTAGGTTAGCATCTGGCATTATAACAACTGGTGACTTACCACCCAATTCCAGCGTTACTTTTTTCAGGCTATCGCTAGATGCTTTAATGATTTCTTTGCCTACATCAGTAGACCCTGTAAAGGCCACCTTATCAACTCCGCGATGAGATGCGAGCGCAGCGCCTGTTTTACGCCCATAACCATTGAGCAGGTTAAACACCCCCTTGGGGAACCCAACCTTATCAATCAGTGACGCTAAATACAGCGCAGATAGTGGGGTTTCCTCTGCGGGCTTCATAACAACTGTGCAACCAGCAGCGAGTGCGGGCGCAAGTTTTTGTATCGCCATACCAAGCGGGAAATTCCACGGAATGATCTGTGCTACCACGCCAACAGGTTCTTTTTTGGTGTAAGTTAAAAAGTCATGATCATCTTCGCGCGGTCGACTATTTGTAATGGTCTCACCATTTAGCTTCGTGACCCAGCCCGCATAATAACGTAGTTGGTCAGCCGCTAATTTGATGCCGATACTGTTCATCATCTGCATTGAAAAACCACAGTCAATTGCTTCAATTTGGCTGAGTTCGTACTTTTTATCCTCTAATGTATCAGCGAGTTTAAACAGTAGCGCAGCGCGGTCATTGGGTACCATTTTGCTCCACTCGTTGCCCTCAAACCCTTGGCGCGCAGCGATAACCGCTGCCTCTACATCATCTTCACATGCATGCGCAATACGCGCTACAACATCGCCTGTTGCAGGGCTTTTTACCTCAATGAGTTGCGCTTTTTTGTCCACTTGCCAAGCGCCGGCAATGTATTGCCCATGCCGCTTTTTCAAAAAAGCAGCGACCGACGGTAACATTGATTGGATAGCGGATTTAGGCACGCATCAGCTCCATTTATTCTTATCTTTTAAAAATTGTGCGGCGGCAAACCCATTATCGGGCAAGTCCGACGACATCAAATTTGGCGGGTAGGCTTCAGCATATTCACCGTATAGGTCAGCATAGAGCGACGGATGAATACGGGGCAAACGGCGGCCTTCGCGGAACTTTGCGATAGGGATTTTCGCCATAACACCTGTTTCATTTACTGAATTAGCTTCATCTAAGATCTCGCCAGCTGGCCCATAAATAGCGGTTCCCCCAGAGCGAACATCCTCAAAAAAAGGCCCAGGGTTTCTGCTGATCGAATTGTTCACAAGAGTTGTGTACATGTTGTTGTGCATAGCGCCCGAGCGCACATCAATAGGATCAGCGCCACTGGTGGCTGCTCTCAACATTATTTCAGCACCCTTTAGCGCATAAGCTCTAATAATCTCTGGTTCATACTGGGTTGCTGTGGTTGCCAAATTACCAATGTCGGTGCGAGTCACTGGGATCACTGCATCGCGACCATACATTTCAACAAATTCATCCAACACATCATAAATAGTGGTGGTAATAACCTCAAAGCCTGCGAACACACCCTTAATGTTTCGTGGCTTCCAATGTTTATCAATGATCGTGCCGTCAGGCCCGATGATTGTTGTGATAGAAAGCACATGATCAGGCCAATCAGGGTCCTTGGCATAAGAGCCAAATACAATATAACTACCGTAGCGTTTTGCCCGCGCGCATAGAGCCTCTGTTTCCACACCAGGAATTTCAATGGCAACTTTCAGCAAGTCTTCACGCGTCCATTTAAAGGAGAAGCCTGTGATAGGAAATTCATGAAACTGAATAAGGTCTTTTGGCCCCATCCAAGTAGCGGCTGCATCGACAAGATCCAACATATGAGCGAGATTATCAGCCTTCATCTTTTCAGCATTGTTCTCGTCCACAGGCACAACCCGCGACTGAACCGACATAACCGTGATGTCGTCTTTCTTTAGCGGTACCGTTTTATAAAGGCCGTTTTTAGCGACCAGATCGTCTGTTGTATTGCCTGACATGTTATATTCCCTCACTACCCAATTCACTGTTTCATACGAATTTACAGTAATGAACCCAAAACTGTAATTTTGACCATTTGGTGGTCAATTTCGCCTTGTATTAACCTCAAAGTATATCCCATTAGTATCAAAAAAGGAGAAGGTCGCCAGATCAATGGTGCCCTTTCCCGAATAATCTGTGACCGACCAATCGACGGGCGCTGTCACTACTTTTGCGCCTAGCTCTACCGCTCGCGCGTGACAACCCTCAATATCCTTTACCTCAACCACGTTTAGCGTATCGCCCAACTTGACCTCGCTGCGGTCACTGTTAACGCCTACTGCGGGAGTTATACCGAGATACTGCATAAAACCGATCATTCCGATAAAAGGGTCTTCGGCTTTTAGGATGATAATACGCGCTAAGGTGCCATCGGGCTGGGACGGCGGGAAGCGATGATCCACTGCTGTTTCATTGTCGTAGAACCGAGTCCAGCCAAACAGCTGCTCATAAAAGCTGGCAGCTGCTTCAGCGTCAGCCACTATATAGCTTGCGCGCCTTAGTAGTCCGTCTAGCTCAGTTGCCATCACTTTATCTCCGCCATGCATGCCACAGTATAGGGCATACCTGTGTCTATCTCAGCCACTAGCGCACCAGTTTCAAGGTGGCGTTTTTCGATGCGGCCTGAGAAGAAGTTCGCGATGAGAAAATGTTTATTATCAGCTAGTGTTTTTACAGCAGCCCAGCCGCGGTCTTTTGCTATGTCATAGTCTTTGATCACTTTGCCATCAAATCCCATTAAGGAGACGCCATAAACATGACTAAGAAGCATTGTATCGGTTGTGACTTTTGAAATGCCAGCGGTCACGCGATCACCCGTACCATCCGCCAAGTCAAACAGGTCAGCTAACTGTTTGTTGCCTTTAAGGTCATACTGCATAACACGTGTGCCAGTTTCTGAGATGTAGACCATACGACTATCGCCGTCTGTGAGAAACATATTGGTCACACCGTGAAAGCCAAACTTTCCTGGATCACGCTCAGTGTCAAACTCGGCGATCTTGTTGCCATTAACATCAAATTGATGGATGTTGCCGCCGCCAATAAACGGGAATGCCTCACCGTAAATATGCTCTGCGAGATAATAATCGCCAGATTCAGAAACTTCGATGGAGCCAAACGTCTTGCCTTGCATAGCATCAAAATCTCTAAGGTTATTGCCATCTTCTGTGAAGCGTTTAACTGTCTGGCTGGACGCGTCACTCACATATAGATCGCTTGTAGAGCGAGCCAAAGCCAAACCAAGCACCAAACCAGTTTCACCCGTCCACAACGCACCTTTCGGCTTAAGGTCGCTATCTAAAACCAATACGCGCCCCTCACCAACATTGCGACGAATATCTACTTCGCCTTCACGGTATGTGGCAGCAACGCAAATGTCACCCTGCTCCAAAGTAACCAGCTTTTTTTCCTTGGGTCCGAAATCACTAATGTTTGGCTTTGCCATCTGATATTATCCCTCTATAAATTCCCAGCAGGAAGATTGCTCAATATCCACCCCCATATCAAGCTTTGGCACACGAAAAGTCTTGATTATGACCATTCTATGGTCATAATTGGCAAAAGCTGTTTCGATTAGCATGTCTCATCCTGTCTATTATGACCAAAGGGGGTTTTCTTGCATTCGATTCGTTCGTTACATCGCGGCCTCAAAGCATTAGAGGTTTTAAACGTAAGAAAGAACATGACGGTTGCCGCCATGGCAAGAGAACTGTCCCTTCCGCGCACCACCACTTTCAGAATTTTAGAGAACCTTTGCTCGCTTGGGTATTTAAACCGTGACCAAGATACCAATCTCTACGGCCTGACCATTCGAGTGCGCAACCTTTCATCAGGTTTTGATGACACGGCTTGGCTTAGTGAAACCGTAAAACCTCTTGCAGTAGAGCTCGCTAAAGCTGTCATATGGCCTATCTCGATTATGGCGCCTAGACATACTGACATGACCTTGCTTTTCACCACAGATGCCAAAAGCCCAATGGCTATTGATTATTATAGAGAAGGCACCACCCTCCCTATTTTAATGACAGCATCAGGCCATATTTATCTCTCGCACGTGGGCACACAGGAACGCGACTTAGTACTCACAGCCCTCAAACAGCGTGGAGTAGACGAGAGTTCGGATGAATATGATCTCGCAGGCAACAAAACTGCCATAAAAGGTATCATCGAGCGCGTTAAATCATCTGGCTATGCGCTCAACTTGCGCTCACTTAAAAGCAAAGAACCCGGCAAGACCAGCACGATAGCAGTGCCTATTTTTAGAAACGGCGGGTTCTTAGCAGCCCTCGCCATGCGGTATATTGATAGCGCCCTAAGTGTTAGTGAAATTCAAGAAAGATACTTACCAACACTGCAAGATTACGCTAATAAAATGGAACAAGATTTAAGCCTATAACAAGCAACCTAAGAGACAGCGAAAAACGAAATATGACCTTAAAGACGACAGCATTTTTATGCATCACACTATGTGCGAGCGGCGCACTAAATGGTACAAGCGCCCAAGACAGTGACCCAATTTCAGCCAACCTTACCTACAAAGGTGAAGTATGGAATGTAGCCTCTGGCGGCCTGCAAAGCGGCACGCGCTATCTGCAAAACATTGATCTATCATTAGATATCGATCTTAGCACATTCGGCGTCAACAACAGCAGCATCTATTTTCAGGGACTCATCAACAATCGCGCTGAGCTTTCAGGAGATTTGGTTGGCGATGCACAAGTTATTTCAAACATTGATAACGGTGAGGTCTACCGCCTTTATGAAGCATGGTACCAATATGACGGGGCTAAAGCCCGCATTAAAACAGGGCTTATCGACCTGAACAGCGAGTTTGATGTGATCGACCCAGCGGGCCTGTTCATCAATAGCTCTCACGGAATTGGTCCTGATTTTTCTCAAACGGGCGAAAACGGCCCATCCATTTTTCCGTCAACCTCTCTTGCCGCCCTTATTGAGTGGAAACTCTCTGAAAAACTCACATTCTCTACTGGGATTTTCGATGCAGTGCCTAACGACCCCAACAACCCCAAGAAGCATAAAATATCACTGAATGATGGAGCGCTTTTTGTTGGTGAGATTAACTACCGCAGCGAAAATGGCTTCAGACTGGCACTTGGCTCTTACGGGTATACGGCTAAGTTTGATCCGTTAATCGCAGGCACCCCTAAACACTTACGCGCAGGCTTATATGGAATAATCGAAGGCCCACTCAGTGAAAACACATCTGCATGGCTGCGGGTTGGTAGCTCTGATAATAGTGTGAACCAGTTTAGCCACTATATTGGTGGAGGCGTTGTAATGACCGATCCTTTTGGTACAACAGGTGGTGATCAGCTCGGTTTCGCTGTTGGTAATGCGATTAACGGTCCCCACTTTAAAGCCCAAGAGCGTATAGCAGGCAATACACCAGCTGCCGCAGAAACAACATTTGAACTCACTTACCGACGCGCATTAAGCAAGATATTCACCATACAGCCCGATATACAATATGTCGTAAACCCATCAGGGCTAAAAAATACTAAAAACGCACTAGTGTTAGGGGTGCGGCTTGAAAGCACATTTGATTTTTAATTATTCGCAATATTTGATGATAGTGACCACATGATGGACGCATAATGATTGACTCTGATCATTTGCGAACAAAAGAACCTAGGCTATGCTCAAACAAATGAGCGCGTGATCCAACGGGAGGAATAGAACATGTTTATTAATTTTTGGTACCCAGCTTGCCTGACAGAAGAGCTGAACGAACGCCCGCATAAAGTGATGATGCTTGGCTGTAATTTTGCTCTGTTCCGCGACAGCGCGGGCAAGGCTCATGCCTTAAGCGACACTTGTGCGCACCGCGGCGGATCGCTGGCGTGCAAAGGTGACACCACGCCCGGCAAAGTAGTGGATGACAACATTCGCTGCCCCTATCATGGTTGGCAATTTGACAAAAATGGTGTCTGCGTAAAAATCCCGTCGATGGGTAAGGATAGTAAAATTCCGAACCGTGCGAAGGTTGATAGTTATCCGACACAAGAAAAATACGGCATTGTTTTTGTTTTCCTTGGTGACCTACCAGAAGCTGAGCGTCCACCGCTACTAGAGGCGACAGAATATGGAACGGAAGGATGGGCTGCTAATATTCAAACTTATGATTTGGAGGCAAACTACCAGCGCTCAATCGAAAATGCCATCGATCCTGCCCATAATGAATTTGTCCACCCAACCCATGGCTTTTCGGGTGCTGATGAAGATTACTGCGTACCAGAGCTTGAGCTTATGGAAGAAGAATGGGGTGTTGGCTTTATGGCTGAGTACCAGTCCTCTGGTACGACAGATAAAAAATATGCAGAGCTTCGCGACAAGGCAACAACGATGGCTGGTTCAGGCAGTTTTGGACCCGCTCAATTTTGGACCAAAATTCATCCAAGTCCCGTTTTTCACATGCACCAATATACTTACGACCTTCCTATTGATGAAAACCGCACACGGGTCTTCCTTGTGAACATGCGTAATGCTGGTTTAGATGATGAAATGGGCGCGAGACTTAGAGAGCGCAACGTATACGTGGCACAGCAAGATATTGATGTACTGGGTGAGGTAGAGCCATCTCGCACACCTACCAGCAGCACAGATGAGATCATGGTGCCTGCGGATAAATGTATCGTGGCGTTCCGCGAGCACATTAAAAGGTATCAGGAAAACGGTTGGCGCATCGATATTGATAAAATGCATGCCATACGTGCTGGCAGCAATAAGGTTCTTAGCATTCCATCTCCTGCGCGTCGTACGGACAAAGGTTGGGTGCTAGACACCGTCCCGCTTATCAAAGGTAAGTAGTAAAAATTTACTGATCAAAAACAGTAAGCACTTGTTCCTCTGTGCCGCCACTCATACCAATAGAGCGGCCGAGGGCGAGTGCTTCCTCGCGTGATTTACCCTCAATTAAATGAGCGCGAATAGCCATAATTCCGCCAACACGGTTGCCACTCCCACAGTGAATGAGGGTTTTTCCGCTCACCTTTTTAAGCAAGGCATCAACACGTTTTGCGTTCGCAAGTGATATCTCCGAACGACCCGAAACAGGAAAATTATAATAGGCAATACCCGCTTCTTTTGACTTTAATCTTGTTGTCGCCTGATCAAACTCACGAGAGCCTCTCAGATTAATGATCGTGGTGATCCCGTCTGCTTTGAAATGCGCGATATCCGCAAGTGAATGTTGACCACCAGTGACAATGGTTTCACTAGGACGCTGCAGATTTTGCATGTCATAGTCTTGAGCTGACGCTGTATAGCTCACCATGATCAACATTAAGAAGAAGGGTACTAAGCGTTTCATCTATTGTTCCTTTATGACCTCAAATAGCTCAATGCGAGCGCCTCCGGGTGCTTCGATTATTAACACATCAACTATACCAATGCCAGTAAGCGGAAGTTTACGCGCTTCAGCAATAACCTTAACGCCGTATTTCAATGCTTTATTCTTGAGAGCTGAAATGCCCTTAACCGGGAAACGAAGACGAGAAAGGCCACGGTTTGGCATAGCGGTTTGCTCGGAGAAATCACGCCCCGTTAGCCCGTCAAATGCGAGCAACTCGATGCTACCTTCATTGATGCCCTCGGGGTGTAAAATTGCCACATCGCGTTCAATTTTGGTAACCCAGTTGTGCGGCATGCCAAAAACATTCGGGCCTTCTTTATCTGATGCTCCGCGGTGCAGGAGATAGGGCTTAAAGCCTAAAAACCCTTCCCAAAAGGCGCGTGCTTCCTTCATATCAGCCACGATCATTGTGGAGTTAAAAACACGTGAGAGCTTTTTCAGCTGCGGCCACCCCTCGAGTGTTGGTGCCACCCGCTCAATAACCGCAAAACGAACCCCGTCAGGGCCACTCGGTAGCCACTCGTTCACCACAAATGGCCCAAAGGTAAAACCAACGGGATCATCACCAGCGCTAAAGCCATGTGCCATAAGTGCAGCGCGGGTCTCAGCCATGTTAAGGACACGCATATTAAGGTCAAAAACACCACCAATATCCCAAGCTTGGTCATTTGGTCTTATACGTGGGGCACGGATAGTATCAAATTCTATAAAGCGCACATAACCGCGGTTCGTACCGGGGTTTACCATTACGCTATACTTAGCAGTGTCATCAACGCCCCAAAGCTTTAACCAACCGCTATCGACGGTGCCTTCGCCTAGCAGTTGCCACCCCGCAACATCCTCAAACACCGATACCCATTTGGCGCGGTCATCTGTTACGATAACTGCCTCATGGAAGCCCGCGGTCACCTGTTGAGCCGCAAGAGATACGGACATAAAGGTGATGAAAAGAAATGATAATAAAAGACGTTTTAACATCTAATTCTCCAGAACGGTGCGGAGTTTGTTGGCGACTTCAGCCGCACTAACCTCAAAGAGATCAGCTTTCAGCTCGGGCCACTCTTCCACCGCAGCATTTTGAAACAACTTGGCAGCTTCACGGCTGTTATCCGCCAACACTTCATCAGGGATGGGGATAAACACTGGTTGTGTGACACGCGGTAAACGGTTTTCAGGCTCGTAAGCAAAGACAGCCTCAAAACCCCGGTTAGCGTCCGCTGAACCAGCTTTTAAGCTCTCGGCGAACTGGGCCAACAAGCGATCATCGCTCATGCCGCCGCGACTTTTAAGGCCAAGCTGCCAGCGTTTTAAAATATAGTCATCTTCACTAAAATATGGGCGCCCTTTGGCGTACATCGTCGCAAGATCAGCCCTGCGACCCTTATTCACCAGCGGAATACCCGGCAAGATGAGATGCTTCACGCGGCCTTGAAGTGCAAGCGCCACCTCAACCGCTATAAAAGTGCCCGTATGGAAGCCAAGCAAGTCAAACTCGTCAATTCCCAGCTCGTCCACCATAGCAATGATAGCAACTGCATAGTCACCAACGCTTGGTTTACTATCAGGCTTGTCTGAGTTGCCGTAACCGGGCGTGTCAGGGCAAATAACCAAACGATCTTTCGCCATTTCCAATTGAAACTTGCGATAAAAATCACCTGAGTATGGGCTCATATGCAAACAGACAAGCGGACGTCCGCCATGACCCGCACGGCGTAAGTGTATTTGCCCATATGGGCCGTCTATATAGCTCTTTACTATGGTCAAGGTTTTATCCTGCTCCGTGATCAAGGATTGTATAAATAACGATTAGATTGCCGTCATAATCATGGAAGCCAAGCTCGCGGCCAATACGACCATCTTGTGTCTCAAGGCGCGATTCTTCAAAAACGGTAAGGCCAGCGTCTATAGCACCCTGCATTACACCATCAAAATCCACACACTCAAACACCACTGCCGAACGGCTCGGGTAGCTCATGTCATCTAGCGCAATGTTGGTGAGCTCAGTGAGGGCCATAACGCGTGGCTGACCTTCACAGCTCAGCACAGCAAAGCGCATGTCAGCATCACTGTCTATTTGAAACACCTCGTAGGAATAACTGTCTTTTTCGCTATCTTTGGTGAAGGCGACATCAAGCCCCAAGATATCACGGTACACTGTGAGGGCTTTCTCCATGTCCCGCACCACATAATTGGGTCGCTGAAATCGAACCATCGCTTTTGCTGCTGTATCAACTGACATAGATCATCACTCCCATAATATTTCTAGCATAGTATCCCCTTTAAATTAGCATAGTAAATTTGGAGACGCCCTTTGACCGCAATCCTAAAGAGAACCACTTTAAAGGTCCGTGATATGAATCAATCCATCGCTTTTTATCAAGGCGTTTTGGGAATGGAGAAATATTACGACGACGAAATTACTCTGTCCGGCGATTTGTTGCCCGGCGGGGGCAAAGGCGATGTCACGCGCCTCGTCATTATGAAAGGCGATGACCCTGTTATTGGCATGATTGGGTTGCTTGAGTGGTTGAACCCAAAACCAGTCGCACCAGAAATTCCCTATACCTTTGATTTTGGTAATCCTGTTTTTGTGGCAGCGGTTGATGACGCTGAGGAGGTTTATGCAAAAGCGCAGGAAAGTGGGTGTGTTATTCGCGCACCACTCAGCGAGGCTGAATACCCGGGTGCTGACGGCGGTGTGGTAAAGGTTCGCTCTGTTGGTATTTTTGACCCTGACGGACACTTCTTTGAATGCAATCAACGCTTAAACCCATAAAGAAAAAGGCCTCAATTTGAGGCCTTTTTTATGATCTAAATCGAATTTAACTGCTTTGTGTAAGCTTTCTTGATCATACCGCTCACGAGCAATATCGGCGCTGCGTAGATAAGAGGCAATATGGCCATCGAGTATCTGAGCATACTCTCGTCAGCAAAGACGTTATCAGTGATAAACGCCACAGCACTGGTGCCAATTAAAAGCCCTGTCATGGAGATAAACATATAATAGATAGCCACCGTCTGCCCACGAATTTCACCCGGACAGATAGCAAGCAGAGCTGTGATGCCGCCTGTTGTCATCATAGTGAAGCCCACATTGGTTAACTGAGAGACAGTAAAAGCAGCCCATACATTGGGAAGCAGTGGGAATAGAACACCAGAGACCACAATAACAGCTAAACCAATTTGAGAAATTAAAAAGGCGCTATCCTTGCGGCCCTTTTTGGTTAGATTATCGATCAACCACCCCCAAAATAACGTGGAGAGTGGTGCCAATATGATCATGACCTTACCATTATAATTAGCGAAAGTTGCCGCGTCCCAGCCCCATGTGCGTGAGAAAGTGGCAGGCAACCAAAAGGATGAATAAGCAACTGCGGTCATGGCGGACACCATCAGCATCACACCGAAAAAAGCGATCCAATGTTTACGTAAAAACACGAAGGTCTCTTTTAGAGTAGTGTTACCATCGCCAGAACCAACGGTTTGTTTAGATTTTTTACGCTTTGGTTCTTTAACCGTTAAAAACACTAAGGATAAGATCACACCAGGAACACCAACGACCAAGAACACAACATGCCAAGGCTTATCAACACCCAGAAATGCTAGAGAGGACATATCCATCGTCTCTGCATAGATAATAATCTTACTAACCAAAATATAAGCAATGCCTGAACCTATGCCGAGTGCTGTGGAATAAAGTGCAATTGCCTTAGCGCGGCTCTCAGGTGGAAACAGATCTGAAATTAGAGACATAGCGCTTGGACCCAAAGAGGCCTCACCCACACCAACGGTTACCCGCGCTAAAAAGAGCTGACCAAAACTGCGCGCCAAGCCAGAAGCTGCGGTTGCTATTGACCACAAGCCAATACCAATGGCGACGATAAATTTGCGGGGTTTTCGGTCTGCGAGCCAACCAAGGGGTATACCCATGGTGGCGTAAAAAATTGCGAAAGCAAAACCACCGAGCAAACCCATTTGGGTGTCGCTGAGGTTAAGGTCCGCCTTGATAGGCTCTAACAAAAGTCCCAAAACTTGGCGGTCAATGTATGAAAAAATATAGGCGATGGTCAGTAGGACCACAACGAACCACGCATATCCACGACTTGGATAGCCTGCATTTTCATCGCTCGTTGTTACGTCATTTTCATCCGACATCTTATACCTTCCCCGCAAAATAATAGTCTTTGTTACTATACGCTCAACCTCTATCACAACTTTTCTTCCAACAATGATATGGATCAATGCGCTAAAGCCCGTCCATCAAGGATCATGGCTCATATTAATTCATTTTATGGAGGCCTTCGTGGACACGTATTTTAGTTTTTTAGGGATGGATATCCCACTGCATGATGTTCTGAGGTGGGCGCATATTATCCTTATGGCATATTGGCTTGGCGGTGAGTGGGGCGTATTTAATGCATCCACAAACGTCGCAAATTCTGATATCACATTAGAGGAACGCTGGCGCCATATTAACACCGCCGTAATGATCGATATTATCCCACGCTCCGCAATTATTTGGCTGATGCCAGTGGGCTTTCACATGGCAGATAACTATGGTCTGTCTCCAGTGAGTGGCATTTGGGTGTCTGTTGTGTGGGTCGTCACGGCTATTTGGTGGTACGCACTTATTTGGCGCGCCTTTAGAAATCGCGGCACTGAAAAATATGTTCGCCTAACACAAATTGATAATAAAATTCGTTGGGTGTTGATCCCTGCACTGATGTTTGCGGGTATCTATACATTTGTAACTGGCAATGTTCTGATTACTGGTGAAGAAGCCAGCGGCAACTGGTTTGCCTTTAAGATGGCGTTCTTCGGCTGGGTATTAATTATCGGTCTATATCTACGCTATATCATGACTGACTGGGTCATCGCCTTCAAAAAGCTTGAGGACGGCCCAAATCCAGAAGTGGAAGCGCACATCACCGAGACGCTTCGCCGAGGAAAATTAACCGCTTATGTTTACTGGGTAAGCATTGGCACGATGGCCTTTGTAGGTGTCACAAAAGCCTTTTAATGGAAGAGAATAAAATGATAAAAAATAAAATCTTAGCCACACTATCAGCATCCATAATGCTTAGCGCTTGCGCCGTAGCACAGGATATTGATCTGAACACACCAGAGGGGGCTATCGCTGCAAGCCGTAAAATTCAATGCTCCTTAGAAGATAACAAACCTATTTTCTACACATGGGAAGGCTATGCCCTAGGGCGCCGTATGGGGGAACCTGACAAACGCCTGTTCCGCGTGAACGGCATGAACGTGCGCCAGTGTGTGACTGTTGATGGTGGCAAAAAAGGTATGGGCTACCGCCATGTTAGCCGCGAGATCATGCTTTATACTGACATGAAAACCGGTAAGCCGCTTGATACATGGACCAACCCTTGGACCGGTCTAGATGTTAAGGTTATTCATGTGGCAAATGATCCTGTAAACGGTCGCCCAAACTTCCCATACACGGAGGACGGCGAACCAGCTGCACGCTTTTATGGACGTACACAACGTAATTCTTGGTTCATGACCTCCCCAGTGCCGCTGTTTTATCACAATGTGCTTGGCGGCGAATATCAACGCTACGTTGGCGGGGCCTATCACGCGACAGAGCTTTTCAACTTCATGGGTGATCTAGACAGTCTTACAGATAGTTCGGACACAGATTGGTCTGCTAAGGTGGGTTGGGTTCGTATTTCCAACTGGTTACCATGGATGGAGATGCAGGGCCGCGAAGGCATCATATATTTCCAAGCTGCGGGCCAAAAGGTTGTAGGCTTTGAAGGCCTGCCGCAGGTTATGCAAGACTACATCAACGAGCATGAGCCAAAGTATAAGGTCCCACCTCCCGGTGATGATGACCGTGAAAATGAAACTAGCTGGACCTATTTCGAAAAGAAATTAGAAGGCGCGAAGCTTCCAAGAGGTGGCTACAACTAAGTAGTCCTCATTAAGCTTAAAAATATAAAACGCTCGCTAATAATTTAGCGGGCGTTTTTTAATAAGCCTTACCGCCCACAGCATCACCTAGAGCGCCACGAAAGTTCTGGTAAACAACAGTGCTCCAGATATCAGCGGAGAAATAGGGGTCAGACTCGAGTAATTCTTTAGCCACTGCTTTATCATCTGTTTTATAAATCAACATCGAGCCTATGATGGTTTTATTATCTTCTTCAAAGATAGGACCCGCAACCAAGATACGATCCATGATAACTTCCATGTATGCAAAGTGATCCATCAAATATTTTTGACGTTCAGCAGCTGCCCCTTCGCCGTCTTTGTCGAGGCAAGTGACCATTACGAATAGCTTACGTGTCTCATCAGCGTCAGACATTTGAAATCCTTTGTGTTCCTATAAAACCTTATAAAACATAAGGCTTTTCAGTATAAAATACAACAACTGCTTCTTGCCAAATAGCACCAAATGTACTATTGATATAACAAAGATATTTAAGTGGTTGAGTCGTCTTTTCATCCAGTCTTTTACGCTCAAATACCACACTACTAGGAAATAAATCGTTATGGACCAAACTAACAGTTTGCCACTTGCTGGCATTAAAGTGATCGAATTTACCCACATGGTTATGGGGCCAACCGTCGGTGTTATGCTAGCGGATCTGGGCGCGGACGTGATTAAAGTTGAGCCGCTCAAAGGGGACAACACCCGACGTTTAGTGGGTTCTGGCTCTGGGTATTTTCCAATGTATAATCGCAATAAGCGCAGCATGTGTCTCGACATGAAGTCAGATGAGGGCAAAAAGATCGCCTATCAGTTATTAGACGAGGCGGATGTGCTGATTGAAAACTTCCGTCACGGCGCGATGGACAAGCTTGGTTTTTCATATGAAACGCTGAAGGCTAGAAACCCACGACTTATTTATTGTTCGGAAAAAGGGTTTCTCTCTGGCCCGTATGAAGAGCGCGCGGCGCTGGACGAAGTGGCGCAGATGATGGGCGGGCTTGCCTATATGACGGGTCCACCGGGCAAGCCGCTGCGTGCAGGTGCAAGTGTTATCGATGTAACTGGCGGCATGTTTGGAGCCATGGCTGTGCTAGCAGCCTTGCAAGAACGCCACACCACTGGCGAAGGGCAATATGTTAAAAGCTCACTATTTGAGACCACTGCTTATCTAGTAGGTCAACATATGGCGCAGTATGCCGTAACGGGCGTAGAAGCAAGCCCAATGCCCGCTCGTATTTCAGCTTGGGCAATATATGAAGTATTTGAAACTGCAGAGGGTGAAGGCGTTTTCGTCGGCGTGGTCAGCGATACCCAGTGGGTTAACTTTTGTGAGGCCTTTGGCTTAGCAGACCTCGCGAACCATCCTGATTATGCTAAAAATGCTGAACGGGTGAAACGCCGCGACAGTCTCATTCCGCAGATTAAAACACTCTTTAAACGCTTTACAAAAGTTGAGCTGATGGAAAAACTTGAGACTGTAGGACTGCCGTTTGCGCCTATCTCAACGCCTGTGGATCTATTTGACGACCCGCACCTAAACGCTGGTGATGGCCTTATTGAGCTAACGCTAAGTGATGGCAGCAAAACCAAATTGCCTGCTTTGCCTATTGAGATGAAGGGGAAGCGACTTGGACTGCACCAAGACCTGCCAAACATAGGCGAGCATACGGATGATGTGCTCACGAGCCTTGGTCTCACCGCAGAAGAAATAGCAGCGCTTAAGGCAGACAACAAAGTCTCCTAAAAAACCTCTTTAAAAAAACTTCATCAGATACAAAAAAGGCTGGAGAAAACTCCAGCCTTTTTATTTGTTTTATGGTCTGCTGACTAGAACTTGAAAGAACCTGTCACACCAAATTGACGACCCATACGTGGGTTACCCATGAAGGCACGTTGGAAGTTCTGTGCTTCGTCAGTGAAGCGAGATGCTGAAACAACACTATCTTCATTGGTAAGGTTTTTCGCCCAAATGCTAATACGGTATTCATCATTTTCAAATGCGATACTTGCATTAACCAGTGTTGCTGCGCCAACCCATGCAAGGTTATGCACTTGAACATATTTCTTACTCTCATAAGACATGTTCACACTTGTTGTTACGTTCCAAGTATCATCAATAGCTGTGGTGTAACTTGCACCTGCATTAAACATGTGCTTGGCTTGACGAGGCAATTGACGACCAACGATGGAACCAGGCAACACGTTATCACCAGAGTTACAGTCAGTGCTACCAACAGCGTAACCAATGCTACAGTTCACAAGACCATCATCAACAGTATCAAGAAGTTTACCTTCGTTGATGTCTGTACCAACAAGCATGTTGGTGTCCGCCAGTGCATAGTTCATGTTCAACACAAGTCCATCAACGGATGCTGGTGCATAAACCATATCCAGTTCAACGCCTTTGATACGAGCTTTACCAGCATTTTTAGTCACTGTTGTCGGGTCGTTTGTTACTGGGTTGATCACAGACTCTGTTAAATGATAGCCATTGATCGTGTTTTGATAGATAGCAACGTTAAAGACCATAGAATTATCAAGGAGTGTTGTTTTCACACCGCCTTCAAAGCTCCATACAGTTTCTTCATCAAAACGGTCAAGGCCAAGACTGGCTAGGTCACTGTTGTTGAAGCCACCTGGTTTGGTACCGCGCGCTGCAACAGCGTAAACATTTACATTTTCAGATGCTTTATATTTTGCTGTGAAACGTGGGTTAAAATCACTAAACACCGCAGTACGCAATCCTCTTGTTCCTTCGGTCATCCCAATGAGGTTACCCTGATAATCATAATCAGCCGTCATAGGGTTTCTAATAGAGGTAACTTTTTCTTTGGAGTATCGACCCTCAGCAGATAGAGAAAGGTCTTCAGTTACATCGCGCGAAAGGCTAGCAAAGACCGCCCCATTTTCACGCTGGCTTTCAATATGATCTCTAGAAGCGTTAAAGACTTGATCTTCTAAGTCCCCGCTAAAGTTCACACCGAATAGGCATGGTGCCCAGAACGGCTGACCGAACATACAGTTGGATGTTGCATCAGCGTCATGTGCTGCGTAGTTAGCAGCATAAAGAGCCTCAAAGCCCGGAGGTGCTGTACGGTTGCCGTCAAACTGACTATTGCCCTTGTAATAATACCCACCAAGCATCGCATCCCAACCATCAGATTGGTATGAAATACGGGTCTCACTCGATGCATCCCAGTTTTCACTAGTACCAGAGGAAGCGAAATCAGTGACGCCGCCGTTGACATATGCCCAACCCCAGAAATCACCACTACCAGGGTAGATAGGTCCTACTGAAAAGAGTGGAAATCCTAACCAAAGTGAGAAAGGATGGAGCGATTCATCAGTGTATCCACCATCAAATTTCTCATCAGATTTACCGCTGTTGTATCCATTGATCGATGTGATGGTTAACTTATCATTGATAGCATAATCAATTGAAAGGCTGGTTTCCCAACTTTCAACATTACTGTAGCCTTTTTCACCCAAAAGACGCACATCATCAATAGCAATTGGAAGCTCTGTAATTTCACCGCAAATGTAACGACCATTACCGCCGTATAGGAAGCCATCGTCTTGGAAACAGTTGTTGTCGGCAGGGTCTGTCACAAACAAACGCGGTGCATCATCTTGAAGTTTAGACCAGCGCGCACGGAACCGAATGTCTAGTTTATCATTTGGTTCAAAGTATAAAACACCTGACAGTGATTGTGACTCTTGTTGTCCAACTTCAGTGTTGTCATAGGTGTTTAAAAATGGTCCGCCGCGCTCATAATAACGACCCGTTAAAGAGCCAGAGATTTGGTCGGAGATAGGGCCACGCACAGAGAATGAAACATCATATTGATCAAACTCAGCAGCCTCAACTTTGATGCTACCCGATGTCTCATCTGTTGGAGACTTGGTGATAATGTTAATAGCACCAGAATATGTGTTACGTCCATAAAGTGCAGACTGAGGGCCTTTAATAATTTCGATACGCTCAACGTCTTGCAGATCATAATCAAGCGATGAACCACCAATTAAAACACCGTCAACGAAGGTTGAAACCCCAGATGCACCCAAGATAGTCGACTGCCCACGGATAACCGGACGAGCACTATTAGTGCGACCAAACTCATCATCAAAAGAAAAGCCTGGCGTTAATTTCGCCACCTCATCCAATGATTTGATGTTTGCTTTTTCAATCATGTTTGATGTGAATGCAGAAACAGAAAGCGGCGCCTCTTGCAAGTTTTCGCTTTTCTTACGCGAAGTAACAATAATTTCTTCGATACCGCTTTTCTTCTCATCAGCACCGTCCTGAGCAACTGCTACAGACGTTTGAAATGCGAGCACGCTAGCGAACGCAGCCGTAGAACATAGTAAATTTCTTTTTAAGTTCATGTGAACCTCCCTTATCCAATCCCAAGGTGTTCACCTATTAGGATCAGCATTTTAATTAGTCCCGTTTGCCGTAATCATTAGATTTATTACTAAATTTATCATGCTTATCGCAATTATATGCCGCACTGATATAGATCAATAGGCGCTTGTGAGTGAAAAACTGTGGTAAAAATACCATAATTTAAGGGCTTTACGCGATACTAACGACCTGTTTGCCTATGTTTTTACCCTCATAGAGCCGAATGAGGGCCTTTGGCATAGCTTGTAAACCCTCTAAAACATCTTCTTGATAGGTTAAAGCGCCCTTTTCTATCCATCCAGCCATTACATGCTCTGCCTCAGCGAACATGGGGTGATAGTCATAGACAAAAAAGCCCTGCATCACCGCACGATTGGCACCGATAGCATGCCAATTTTTAAGGGCATAAGGCTTGTCGGTTAAGTACTGAGAGATACGTCCACAACTGATAACCCTTGCACCTCGGTTGATATGCTCAAGCACGCCGTCCAAAATAGACCCGCCGACGTTATCAAAAAAGATATCCACGCCCTCGGGGGCTATAGTGCTCAAGGCCTTGCTCACATCTTCCGTTTTATAATCTATGGTGTCATCAACCCCTAGTTTGTCCTTAAGCATGGCGCATTTTTGCGCGCCGCCTGCAATCCCGATTACACGGCACCCCATTAAACGGGCAACCTGCACAGCGATGGTACCCACCCCGCCCATGGCACCCGATACAACGGCGACTTCACCCTTTTTTGGTTTGCCTATATCTTTGAGGGCGCAGTATGCGGTGAAGCCTGTCATTCCCAACACACCAAGTGCTGTAGAGATAGGCACAGCCCGCTGTACTACCTTAAACATTAAGCTATCCGCGGCACCGTTATGAACAGACAGATCTTGCCAGCCGAGCTTACCTTGAACAATGGTACCAACTGGCCAACTTGGGTTATTGCTCTTGATGATCTCACCAACACCCCGGCCAATCATAACGTCACCGATGTCCAACGGTTTTTCGATCCCTGCCCCGTCGATCATATAACGTCGCATCACTGGAGCTACCGACAGATATTTCGAGCGCACCAAAAACTCATCTGCATTAATGTTAGGGGTTGCGCTTTCCTTCAGGCAGAAATCACTTTCCTTCACTGCACCTAATGGCTTAGCAGCCACACACCACTGTCGATTTATTTTATTTAGCATTCCTCACTCCTTGCCATAGACTATCAAAATAAAACTACACTTTCAGCTATGATCTATATCATTCGCGGTAGATCATTTTGACCACATACTGCTGCCGAGGAACAAAATGCATAAACGTGGATACGCAAATTTA
>Ga0209344_10000418_pt1 | contig 76954 bp, 62 predicted proteins | sample Cruoilmetagenom6_FD_187293 | JGI IMG/M metagenome (GOLD analysis project Ga0209344, IMG submission 187293) | Oil polluted marine microbial communities from Coal Oil Point, Santa Barbara, California, USA - Santa Barbara Oil Seep Sample 6 (SPAdes)... | ecosystem: Environmental > Aquatic > Marine... | reverse complement strand
GGTGGTTGGGGTTGAGGTGGTTGGTATGGGGGTTGTGGGTATGGAGGTGGTTGGGGTTGAGGTGGTTGGTATGGGGGTTGTGGGTATGGAGGTGGTTGGGGTTGAAGTGGTTGGGATGGTTCTTTTGGGGGTGGGTCAGTCTGCATTGTTTCTGTTTAAGTATGGTGAGTTATCTGGGTTTTTCATGGTATCTCACGGTGCCTCATTGTCTTTTTTATTGCGGTATTTTGTTTCTGCGTAATGAGGAAAAGGGATTGTTTGAGGTTGCCCCCGTTTCCGTGGATAGGTTGGTCATGTGGCGATAGTGTCATCGCTATGGCAGTACAGGTCTTTATGGTACTATAGGTTATCATAGTTATCATATTTGATAGGTGTGTGGTAGTCGAGAGTCGAGTGCAGCCGGCGAGTACTGAACCAGACTTCGATCCAGCGGACGAGGTCCTGGCGGGCGTGGAGTCTGGTCTGCCGGCAGCGTCGGTTCGCGAGTTCACGCTTGAGCGTGCCGAAAAACGCCTCAGCCGCAGTTTTTTCCCAGCACACCCCGGTCGTGCCCATCGACTGGACCACACTTAATTGTTCGCAGAGTGCGTCGAACTCTGCAGAGATATATTGCGATCCACGATCACTATGAAACATCACCTTACTAGTTTTTCCGCCGCGGGTCGCGACTGCCATGCCCAGGTGTCAGTAACTGGTTTGGTCCGCATGTGCGGAGCACCTGGACCAGCCAATCACTCGGCGGGAATAGAAATCGATCACCGTGGTCAGGAACAATCAGCCCTCCCCAGTCCGTAAATAAGTGATATCACCAGCCCAGATCCTGTCCGGTCCCGGCGGATTGAACCTGCGTTGCACATGATCTTTCGCTGCCCGAGCGTTCCGGTCAAGGACCGTCGTACGTATTTTCTCGCCTCCGGTTTCGCCCTTTCAGTCGTGTGCGCGCATGATCAGCGCGACTCGTTTCCGGCTAACCTGGAATCCTTGTTTCCGTCACCAGCGATGTGGTCGGGGTGCTCCATAGGTACGATCCGAAGTTTCCCAGACCGTTTTGATTTTGTGCGCGAGTTGTTCTGAGGTTGCCGCGTTTTCGTGCCGATACCGGCCAGTGTTGCCAGGTATGGAACCCAGAACGCGAAACCCTCAAAACCCGGCACATCTTGCTTACTGATCAGCGAGTATTCTTGTTGGGGTTCTGCTTCTCAGCGATGAACGCATAGATCGTCATTACCCGTTCCTCGGGTCGTGTGTTGAGAAGTAGGCCATTGCTTTTCCCAGGATGTCACGCTCCCGACTGACCCGTTTCAGTTCCCGGATCTTTGCTCGTTCCGCGGCGGTCGGGGCGTCTTCGGTTTCTTCACGGGCTTGATGTACCCAGTTCCCTAATGTCAGTTTATGAATATTGAGTTCATGAGCGACTTTCGCGATTGCACCATTTGATGCTTCCACAAGCGCGACTGCTTCGGCCTTGAATTCCTCAGTGAACTTCCGCCGCGAACGACGGCAATTTGTGCTTGGCATAGACACTCCACTCCGGGCTCACGCTCTTAAGGTAGGTGTCTACTGAACCGGGGCAACAACAGTTTTCGGGGCTGGGCTGTTCCGGTTTTATGCTTGTTGAGGAAATTTTTGATAGGCGAAGTGGCGAGGTTGCCACAGCCTATTTTGTGCGTGTGACTTGCTTATTTTCATGGTGACGCGTGTGCTGTGGGCGTTCTTGTTTGAGAATACCGAAGGCTTGTGTGGGGACTTTTCGCTCACTGCCGTGAGAAAGGGGAAGGAAGTGTGACGAATTTTAAAAAATATCGGCACAAAGACCTGCCCAATTACTTTTCCAAAGAAGAATGAGCTTATGTTTCACTCTTTCCCTCTAATGACCAATGGAGCGAAGCTCTCTGCAACTTCTCCAACTTCTGTAATTATGAACAATTTCGTATTGCGTTTGGTGAGGATTATTCCGTTGCACGTTGTCGACAATCATGATGGGAACGACAGTTAGTAACCGCCGAGTAGTCCTGCTTTACGCGCGTAAGAAAGGCTGCGGCCAAACATCCAAAATGCAATGGGGTAGAGGATGAGGCAAAATGCGGTGAGAGCAAAAATTGATTCAGAGACAGTGGGGCCGGTGAGCTGGTCTCCTTGAGGCATAAGCACGCGTCGCAAGCCGGAAATAGTGTAGGTGTGGGGTAGTAGGTAAGAAATCCATCGTACTTGTTCTGGGAAGTGTTCGACGGGAACGACGACTGCGCCAAAGGTCGTGGCGGCCATTTGATAGATGGTCGCGATGGGGTCGGAGCGTTTTGACAGGATTTTGATACTGCTCGCCAGGATACCAATGGCCAGGGTGGCGAGTACTCCCAAGGCCAGGAGGAGAATGGCGCTGGGAATCCCGCTGAAGGCATAGGAGGCCCCCATTGTGATGGAGAGAGCAAAGGTGAGGGTTCCCATGGAGGCGGCTTGCAAAGTCGGCCATTGCACAAGTCCGACGGGGAGAAAGTGCCAGTGGATTGGTTCGACCAAGAGCATCTCGAAGTAGCCGGCTTGGATGGCGTTTTGGAATTGGATTGAGAGGTCTTTTAGTCCGGCGGCAAGGAATCGCACTGATGCGTATCCGATGGCGACAAAGGTGAAGTAGTCGTATCCTACTTTTGCACCGGCATCTCCTGAAAAGGCTCCTCCTTTATCGACAAAACCCGAGACGAAATAAAACAAGACAATAGTGCCAAAAGACGCGAGTTGATTGGTGACAAAGCCCATCGGGTAGCTGATAACTTCGATGATCCCGATGCGTAGGAAGGCCCGGCTCAAAACAAAAATGCGGTGTGCGGAAGACAGTACAGGAATCCTTGGAGAGGTCACAGGTGTGTCTCTTGTCGTTCTATTTCAGCAGCCTGCAATTTCTGGTTGATCAATTCCCTGAGCGACATTTGGGATTCCTGAATAGAGGTAATGTGAGATTGGTGGTCATGCAGTAAATGGAGTAATGCTCCAACTGATACTTTCGTGGTGACAGTGAGAGTGTCAGGAGCAGACTGTTGAGCAGAACAGTCTGTGCTCAGAGCAAGAGTTGCGAGCGCTGCTTCTGCTGCGGTCGCACTATCGAATGACGCGTCAATCCGAGGGACAGTCCAAATACGACGGAGAGACGCGAGATCCCCCCAATGCACAAGGCGACCTTTGTCAAGGAGGGCGACATTGTCGTCGAGGGACTCGATTTCTTCGAGACGGTGTGAGCTGATGAGAACAGCGATTTCTTCTTCTTTTACAATTTTTTGTAGCAATTGCAGTAACTGATAGGCGCCGACAGGATCAATAGTCCCTGTGGGTTCATCCAGGATCAAGACAGTGGGACGGTGGATAAGGGCACGGGCAAGCTGCAGTCTTGCGCGCATTCCAGCGCTCAGGGCAAAACCTACTCGGTGTGTCGCGTGTTCGAGATCGACAAGGGCAAGATATTCGCGTATGCGTTTTTCCAGTTGTTTTTCGGGGATGCTTTGTAGGCGACCATGAAACGCGAGGTTCTCCGCACATGTGAGGCGGAGCCAGAGGGAACGATCGTCCGCCGGCATAAAGCCGATGGTGGAGCGGGTGTGAAAAGACTCTTGTGTGACGTCGAATCCCTCGATTGTGGCATAGCCGGAGGTTGGGGTGATAAGGCCGGTGAGGATGCGGAACAGCGTGGATTTTCCCGCGCCATTTGGGCCAACGATCACACAGATTTCTCCACTGTTTACGTCGAAAGAAATATCAGTAAGGGCGTGAATGGGTTCTTTGCTGGATGTGCGGACGAGGAAACGACTCCAGAGTGGGGCGGGCTCGTAGGTTTTGGTAAGGTTTCGTATTAGCACTTTGGCATTTTTCATGCGGAGCTTTTTCGATTGGACGACCGATCTAGGAAAGGTAGACCGGTCCGGGCCATGGCCGGCTTCAGAAATATACGCGAACGATAGTGAACATCGATACTGTCCGGTGTCGCACGGAGAACACCAATGAGGGAAGTTCTCTTTTGGTTATTTGATGACATCAGATTTTCTCCTCTTTCGCAACTGCCTCTGTTTATTTTGCCTTTTCATATTCAGAAGCGCAGGGGGTTTGGCCCGAAGAATAAAAGATAGCGCTAGTGGTAAACCCGGAATGACCTGCGAGGAAAACCAGTGAGAGAAGCATTGCTTGGGAAAATCTGTAGGGGAAAAGAAAAAACTGAGGAAAGGGCTATTTGCCTCTAGTCAGAGTAGTGCATGAAAAGACAGGATGCTGGAGTGAGATCTGTGGGAGTATCGTGTTTTTTGTCCCGAGGCAGAAAAGGTGAGCATGCTGGTGTGATTCGGGTGTGGAAGAGTTGCCCGGCGCAGAAAATTTTCTTATCAGGCAGAGATCGGAGAAAAAATAATCGTATGAATTTTCGTTATAATTGAAGAAAGTGCTGTTTTGGGCCTGCCGCGATGCCTTTTCGAGCAGGAGTACAGGGAGAAATATCGTTATTTTCTTCTGGTAAGTAGGTGGCCTTCTTCCGCCTGACAAGCAGGAGTCCTCTTCTGTTGGCTGAGCTTTTCAGGTTTTTTGCTGTTGAGATTTTTCGCTCTCTGGGTGAGGAGAAAGAGTGGACGAGAGCAATTCTGAGAGTCCGATCATCACACGTCGACGTTTGCTGTATGCCGCAGGTGCAACGGCTCTTGTGGGAGGTACTGTCGCTGCTGTTGCTTTGCGTGGCGAGGACAACGGCGACGATGGCAAAGAAAAAGGCGGAAAACGTTCTCTTGTGTCGGGTGAGCGTCGTGCAAGCGAAAACTCGGATGTGAGCGTCTGGAGCGACGAAGCAACATGGGAAGGTGGGCTGCCGGGGTCTTCTGATATTGCCGAAATACGTTCGACCATTCTGCTCGACCAAGATGTTGCGCTTGCCGGTGTGATTATCGTTGAAGGAGGCAAGCTTCTTTTCGATCCCGAGAAAGACGTCAGCCTGGTCTGCACCGGAAATATTGAGGTGCATGGAGAACTTGAGATGGTGCCTGCAAACGCGCGCAGGGTGCACCGTGTGATTTTTGCGGACGTCGACGAAAACGCCTTCCAAGGTGATGGAAGAGCAATTCTGAACACAGATGTAGGCCTTTGGGTTATAGGGAAAGGCCGTATTTTTCTCTCAGGCGAAGAGAAAAAAGCATGGACGCGGGCCGCAGGAACTGTCTCGAAGGGAACATCCTGGCTCGAGCTTGCAGAAGAACCCGCTGGTTGGGGGAAGGGCGATGAGATTGTCATTACTCCCACGGGACCGCATGATACCCGGAACGCAATTTTTGCTTACGACACTGCGCTTGTCGAAGAAGTCTCGGGACGACGGGTGCGGCTCTCTACTCCTACACTGCATGAGCACCCGGTAGTATCCGCAGGCCGCGGTCGGAAATTCGCCGCAGAAGTTTTAAATCTCTCGCGCAATGTGCAACTCGAAGGGACTTCGTCAGGGCGCGCACATGTGTTGATTATGACAAGTGTTCCCCAAGAAGTCTCTCATGTTGCCTTCCGCTATATGGGGCCACGTCAGCCGGGAGAGAAAGACGCGACTGTGGGAGTGCTCGGACGGTACGGTCTGCATTTCCACCATTGCGAAGAAGGATCCCGTGGGTCTGTTGTGAACGGAGTTGTGGTCCGCGATACCGGTAATCATGCCTTCGTGCCCCATGACAGTCATGGCATCACCTTTCGCGACTGTATTAGCCATAACACTTTCGAGGACGCGTACTGGTGGGATCCTCCCACAGAAGAAGCGGAAAACTTCACGCATGATCTCACGTACGCGTCTTGTGTAGCGTCTCTTATCCAAGCGGATCCTGACTACCGTGCCTATCGCCTTGCCGGTTTTTGGCTTGGCCGCGGAGAGGGAAACGTGGCGCGTGATTGCGTGGCTGTAGGAGTGCGCGGCAGCCGTGATGCGTCTGGTTTCATCTGGCCTGAATTTTCACATGGGGTCTGGGAATTTCAAGACTGTCTGGCCCACCATTGCCGCGAGCATGGCATTTTCGTCTGGCAAAACACCGGTATGAATCACTTCATCGAACGTTTCACCGGCTATCGCAATGACGGGGCAGGTATTAGCCATGGTGCGTACCGTAATCGGTACCGTTATCAAGATTGCGTGCTCTACGACAACACCCGTGCCGGTGTGCTGCTACACGCAACGGGATCGCCTTTTCCTGGAATGGAATTCCGTTCTCTTTTCATTGATAGTGCGGGAAATGCCGATTATGCAGTTGAAATCACCCGCCATCAAGCCGAAGGTGCCACCCCGACCCTTTTTGTAGACTGTGATTTCACCGGCTGTGTCACGGCAGCTGTTGGGGGGTTCACGTCACATCAGCCCGACAACTTGCAGCTCTTGAATTGCAAATTCGCAGATGAGCCTGTCCTTATTTCTCCTGAAGCCCACCTCCTCACAGAAGTGCGTATTCAGGATAAGGAGTATGGGAGCATCAGACTGACCCCGCAGGGGAGGGGCCGCTCAAACGCAAAATGGAATGCCAGAGTGCAGAATGTGAGCCCGGTGTCCATCCCCGGTGCCCGATCAGATTGAGGCTCCCCAAGGGTGCACGACGCAAGGATGGGCGACGCAAGGGTGCATGACCGATGCACGCCGCGGCACACGACTAAGCTGCTTGTCGGGTAGAGAAGAAGCCGGCCGCGATTTGAACACCCGGCCTGCGTATTTTGTGGGATGTGGGCTGGAAAGTTCCCGAGGGAACTTTCCAGAGCGCGTTGTCCTTCCTCTTTTTTCTTGTCGCTGGGCCTCTCCTCTGTGCAGGATTCGACAGCCTGGGAGAGCCGGAGGACTGGGAAAAAAGGTGTGATTGCTGAAGATTTCCGTGGAGTATGAGCGAAGCAGCGATGGTCTTTTCGAGGCGTGTTTCCCATTGTTTTCCCTGTTTTTTACCCTATCACTGAGCCTGTTTGTGCTCTGCAAAGAAATTTTCGGGAAGCTGGAGGGAGTGGGAGTGTGCGCATTCTGCATGTGATCAACCAGTACAGCCTTGCTGGTGCTGAGATCTCGCTACGAGAGATCGTGCGTTACCTTGAGGGTCCTGATTGTCACCACGGTGTTGTCGTGTTTTCTCCTTCTGAAGGAAAAACCACATCTCTGCAAGAGGTGGGCGCGGAAGTGTTCGAGCCGGAGCATGCCCTGCAAAATACTCGTGCACGTGTGCGAGCAGTCTGGCAAGCAGTCGATACTTTTCAGCCCGATTTTCTCCACACCTCACTTTTTCAGGCAGATTTTGCGGGACGGCTCGTCGGTCGCGTGCGGCGTCTTCCTGTGCTCACAAGCCTGGTCAATACCTCAGACCCCGCTGATATGCTGCGAGACACAAATGTTGCTTCCTGGAAACTCGCAGCTGTGCAACAAGTCGACCGTTTTTTGGCACGTTGGGCTACCAGCGGATTTCATGCCATCACTGAAGCAGTTGCTGCAGACGCTGTTGCCCGGCTCGGTGTGCAACGTCGAGCTGTACGTGTCGTCCAGCGAGGCCGTTCCCCCGACTCCCTCGGAAAAAAGTCAGCAGCCCGCTGTGCAGCAGCCCGTGCAAGCTACGGTCTCGACCCTGAGACCTTCGTGCTCGTGAATGTGGGACGCCAAGAGCCACAAAAAGGGCAGCTGTATCTGATCAAGGCCCTGGCCGAAATACGAGAAAAGATTCCTGCCTGCCTCCTGATTGCCGGTCGCCCAGGACGCCAAACAGATGTCCTTCGTAAGACCGTGATGGAGACCGGCCTTTCTGATCAGGTGCGTTTTCTTGGTCCAGTTGCCACTGTTCCCGACCTCCTGTGTGCTGCCGACCTGTTTGTCTTCCCTTCCCTGTATGAGGGACTTGGGGGAGCTGTCCTTGAGGCAATGGCCCTGGAAGCTGCTGTCATCGCTTCGGATATTCCAGCCCTGCGCGAAGTGCTTGCGGGAGAAGAATGCGGACGCCTCGTTCCCCCCGCGGATCCAGCGGCTCTGGCCACCGCTATCTGCGCTGCAGCCGTGGACCCCGAAGAAACCGCCCGTCGCGCCCAACGCGCGCACGCACGTTTCGAATCTCACTACACCTCCGCATGCATGAGCGAGGGGATGCGCCTGCTCTACCAGGATTTTTATCGTCTGACGCAGGAAAAGCGGGGAAAAGTGGCTTTCTCATAACCCGCATAATGCCGGTGTGCCGCGGCACTCTTCGCCGGTATGGAGGACTGGGACGCGGGGTTCAGGGTTCGAGGTCAGGAGCATGGGAGAGCGTGGGCGGTATCCCGGAGAGGTGTTGGTCGAATTCGTGATCGCACGTTGCCCGGAAGTCATCAGTGGGCAGGGCTTCGAGCCGCGTGATTCCTGACGGGAGCCAGGGGAGCGAAATGCCCAGGCGATAGCAGTGCAGAAGCGTGCAGGGAAATGAGTCGCTTGTGCTTCGAAAGAGCGGATCTCCGGCGATGGGGAGCCCCACCCACGCTAGGTGAACTCTCAGTTTCTGCCTCCTTCCCGTCAGGGGCGAGGCCGAGACAAGAGTGGTCTCGGCGCCGGTGTCGAGCACGGTACGACGATCAAACCCTGAACCGTTCCATCGCAGAAATCGACTCCCTCTCCACCCTCGCAAAATGCCGCCAAAATTGGGCCGATATCGCTCGCGCCTGGCTGTCCGGTCAAACCCGCGAGCACGCAGAGCTTGCTGCCCGCTGGGAATGGCTCGATGGTTTCGATGAGACCATGTGTCGCCGGCGAGAATTGCTCGATAACTGCAAGGGTCTTGCCGCTTGATACTCTGGCCGGTTCATTAGCACAAGGAAGGCACTTGCGGGTGAAACAGGGCGGGAGGGGAAGTCCTTGTGAGGCCCAATCTGGGCACTACGTCTAGGGTTGTTTCTTCGGGCTGTCATGGGAGGTGCGGGCTGGTGCGGGTGGGGGAGGAGCGAGATGGCGGGAGAAGAACTCCATGACGCCTGGGGCGACGCGTAGCCAGAAATCGTTGTCGTGGCAGCCTGTGTCGAACCCGCCTTCCGGTGTTGTAGGGAGAGATGCGATGAGGTCAGAGGTGTCTCGGCACCAGTTATCGGATTTGCCGCAATGCAGGCGGACGGGCATTTCGGCAAGCTTCCCGGCCATTGTCATTACATTGTGAGTGTCGAAATCGGCGCGGTTGTCGAAGGCTTTGGGGTTCATTTTCTTGGCACGCTTGTATGTTGTCCAGATGGCAGGGCTGATGGCGGCGACGGCGTGAAAGAGGGCCGGTTCGGTTTCGGCGGCGAGTAGGGCGCCGTATCCTCCCATTGAGAATCCTAGGATGCCGCGCCGTGCTGCGCTGCCGATGCCGAGTTCGTTTTCAACAAAGGGTACGAATTCTTGCCGAAAGGTTTTTCCGGTGTCACCGCGTCCTGCGCGGGCATGCCAAAAATCTGATCCTCCGTCCATGGCGGCGATGGCGAAAGGCGTTGCGCCCTCTTGGGTTATCGCTTGTGCGAGGGTGTCATGCAGGCGTTTTCCCTCGAAAAGATGGCCGGCGCTGCTTCCCAAGCCGTGCAAAACGTAGAGGACAGGGAGTGTGGGAGAGGGGATGACTCCGGGAGGGAGGGAGATCATGCAGGGGATGGTTGTCCCTTGGATGGTGGACGAGAATTTTTTTGCGAGAATGGTGCTGTGCGAAGTGGGAGGGATGGGTGCTTTTGGTCCGCAGTCCTTCCGGTATGATTGGTACGCGTCATTTCCTACTGTTTTCCAGGCAGTTATGGCGAGGGCGGTCGTTGTTGCCGTGCCGAGGAGGGCGAGAAGCAGGGGACGGCGTGGTATGCCTTTGGGTTTTTTTCCGGCTTGCTGTGTGGCATTTTTTTCTGGTGGGGGCTTGGGCATATGGTCGATCCCGAGGAGGAAGGCAGGTCAAGCTGGGTTTAATGTGTGTTTTTCTCCGACAAATAGATCGGGAGGTGCTGCGGATAGGAAAGAGGTTTCATGATGTTTTTAGGTTTTGTCGCTTTTCCTATGGTATACAGCTGTTTCTGGGGTTCTGTTGAGGGCCGGTAGCTGTTTTTTTGTACGATATTGCATCCTAGCCGTGAAATTCAAAAAAGGTGGTCATCGGGGATATCTGAGGGTATGAGGAGTTTTTCAAGAACTCTGACCTGTGGTGGTGATGCAGAATTGCAGTGGTGGTTGACCTGAGGATGCTTCCTGATTTGTTATTCGGTCTGCAAGTCGGTTGTTGCAGTTCCTCGTCGGAAAAAATTTCAAGAGAAAGTCGATTGATGGAGAGAGGTAAGTGTGTGAGGTGGGTGTTCCTGCAACGGGCATCCCATCGGGAAAGAACGTCCTTTTCGTATCTGGGGAAGGTTTTTGTTTTTGTGTTGTGTGGGTTGCTTGTCGGTGCTTGTAACGACAAGAGTACGGAAAGTGATTCCCGTATACCTACAAAGGGTAATGATGTGGTCTCGGCGAACGATCCTTCCTCGGAAGGGTGCAGAAGTTCGCTCACTGAAGCCCCGCTGCAGGGGCCGCAGTCTTTCGGCACCGTGCTGGTGCGCAATGGTTCTCTTGTCGCGACTGCCTATCTCGCTCCTCGCCCTGACTATGAGGGAAATCCCTGGTCGCAGTGGGGGCAAGGAGTGGTGCTGCCGGGCGGGCGTTTCCTGTCTGCTTTCGGAGACCATCTCGGTGTTGATGGCAACAGTTATTTTCAAGTGTGGGATCCCTCGACACGTGCCCTTGCCCGTGTGGCAGACGTACGTAGTGCAGTGCAGCATGAGCGGGGGGAGTGGGGCTACGGGAAGATCCACGCCCGCATGGTTCTCGACAAGTGCGGTATCGTGTACGCCTCTACTTACTGGGGGACCCGGCGCAATCTCGTGTTTGGCACGTCGTATAGGGGCGATCGCATTCTCCGCATTGACCCTGCGACTTTTGAGATTACGGACCTTGGCACTCCTGTTGACGCGCATGGGGTTCCTTCTCTCGCGGGAGACCCCCGGACCGGTCTGCTTTTTGGGGAGGCTGTTGATCCTGGAAGTTCGCCGGATGGGGGACCTTTTTTTGTCTACGACATGGAGGCAGAAAAGGTTGTCCAAGAGGTTGGTAATCTTCCCCATGCCGGCTTCCGGGCGATCCTGATTGACGGACGGGGACGCGCGTGGTTTTCTGCCGGGGATAAAGACGTGCACATTTATGATCCTGCGTCCGGGAAGATCACGACACGCCGTGACGTGCTGCCAGGACCTGTGCTGCGTTCCGCCACTGGACCGGGGCCTGACGGTACCGTGTACGGTGTAACGAACGAGACATTTACTCTGTTTTCCGTTGATATGGAAGGGGAAGTCAAGTCGATTGCTGCACTGCGTGGTGACGCTGCTTCAATCGCGCTCGACCCCTCGGGAGATCGTGTGTTTTATGTTCCTCACGCGCACGGTCGGGCCTGGGAAGAAGGTACCCCTCTGATCGCTGTTGATACGCGCAGCGGAGAAGAAAGAGTGCTGGCTCTTTTGAATACAGCAGCGGAAGAACGCATCGGGTTGCGGTTGGGGGGAACCTACAATGTCGCAGTAGCCCCCACAGGTGACCGGCTTTTTATCGGCTTTAATGCTGCTCCTCCAGAGTCCGGGAAAGTATTTGGGGAAGTCGTTCTTGTGGTCGTGGAGCTCTCCTCGTGAAGAGAGAAGAGCTCATGACGAGAGTGCTGCTACAACCTGGAAGAGCAGCTCTTTTTGCAATGGCGCGACGCGTGCGCAGCCTGAGGAAATGCTCCCGATATCCGGCGCGTATGCAGTCTCCCCTTGCGTTTTTCCCTGCACCTGCATCTGCTTCCGTAATGGCGGGTTTTTTCTGCGTGCTTGTTGCGTTGGGGGGATGTGGTGCAGGAGTAGATGAGACTGGTGATGTGTCGACGACTCCTGCTTTTCCGTCTGACTCCAGCACAAAAAAGGCCGGTACACAAAAGGGTGGCGGTGTCTTCTGCTGGAGCGCGCCTCAGGATGACAAGATAGGGTCGCTTGGCTTTTCTGACAGTACGCTCTCTCTGGGGCTTATGGAGTCTTTGCGAGGTATGCGGGCTCATGCTGCGGCGGTGGGAGACGTGAATGGAGACGGTTGGGTCGACCTTTTTGTCGGTACTTTTGCTGATGTCTCGCGAAAGGCCTCCCTGCAGCAGGGAAAGAAAGAACAAACCTCTGACCGCCTTTTGTTGGGTGGCCCAGAGGGCTTTGTGGTGGATGCCTCTTTTGCTCCGTCTTTAGGCCGCACAAGTGGGGCGGTTTTCGCTGATCTGGACGGAGACACTGACCTTGATCTTGTGCTTGCCCGGAATAAACATCCTCACCCAGAGCTGGCAGAAGAATTTCCCCAAACAGTCTTGGTTTTTCAAAATGAAAGCGGTTCTTTTACACAAGCCGCAGAAATCTTGCCGAACCTGGGCGCGCGCGGCATCGGCGTAGCCGATTTTTACGAAGATGGCCTGCTTGACTTATTCGTTGTCGAAGATGGAATAAACAATCCTGGGAGGAGTGTTTTACTGAAAAATCAGGGAGATTTCTCTTTTGTAGACATGACGGCGTCTGCTGGTTTACCGTCTGACTTGACTGGTTTCGCGGTTTCGACTGCCGACCTGAACCAAGATTTACGCCCTGATCTTTTTGTTGCGGGTTCTAATCGTCTTTTTCTTAATAGAGGAGATGGCAGCTTCCGGGAAGGCAAGAGTTCTGTTTTTCGCTGGCCATCTGCCGGGACTGAAGATATTGCTACCGGCGTGGCTGTGGCTGATCTTACGAAAGATGGCCTGCCCGAGATTTTTATCGGGCAACATTATGGAAGTTCTTTGGAAGACGGACAGGCCGTGCCTGCGCGCCTTTATTTACACGAAGGTACGGGGGCCGATGGTCTGCCTACTTTTCGTGAGATTACGACAGAGGCGGGTTTAGTTGGGTTCGAGACGAAAGCTCCGCATGTCGAGATTGCTGATCTAGACGCTGACGGCTGGCCTGATTTGGTTTTGAGTGTCTCGGCAGGAAAAGGTGAACTTCCCGCGGTATTTCGCCACAAAGGCATGAGAAGAGGAATCCCGTATTTTGCGCAACCCGAGGGGTTGGGAGCATCCCAGTATTGGGTGACGGGAGTGGTCTTTGACGTAAACCGGGATGGTCGCCTTGACATTTTCCAGACAGAATGGGCGCCTGCTCTTCCCTCCCGGCTCTGGCAAAATACCACCGACATTGGTCATTGGCTTGCTGTGGGAATTGCTGCAATGGACGCGAAGCAGCAGGGCAATGCCGGGGCATTGCAAGTAGGTGCACTTGTCGAAGTGTATGAAGAAGGCGGGATGGGAGATGCCACACGTCTTTTAGGCAGTCGATCAGTTACGTTGGAGGTTGGGTATGCGGCCGGCGGTTCTGGCAGCGTGTACTTTGGTTTGGGCGAAGTAGAAAAGGTCGATCTTCGCATTCTTGCTCCTGGGAGGAAGCCTCTGCAGTTCCGTGCTGTCGAGGCCGATCAATATTTTCTGTTTCCCGGTGGATGTTCCGGTCAAACATGAAAGACCTGCGAACTTGAACCTGTTGGCAGAGAGTTTTTTCACGTCTGGAAAATGCTCTGTTTGACTTATGTCGTGGGCATATTGCGAGGGTGCAGTACTCCCTCTACTCTTTATGCTGTCCGTGTTCTCTTTTTCTAGAACATTTTGTTGTTGTCGGCATGCGCTATACGTGATTTATTCCGGTGTAGTTTATGTGCGGGAACCACGATGGATCGTTACAAAGAAATGTTGCTTTCTTTTCTAGCGGATCCGCTTGTTTCGGGGGACATGAGTTTCCAGGTGGTTTGGATGAGAACCAAGCGACAAAAGGAAGGAATTCTGCATGAGATTTTTGGGTGTTGGTGGATGTCGTCGCATTGGGTTTCTCAGCCTTGTCTGTGTGTTGGTGCTGGCTTCGTGCGGGAGTGACCGCACGGAAGAAGGGGCCGGAGAGGATCGCCAAATCGTAAAAATTGGTCTGATCGCACCATTGTCGGGAGAGCTTTCTGCTATTGGGCTGGGCATAAAAAATGGTGCAAAGCTGGCAATTATCGAGGTGAACAAGTCTGGGCGGATCCCGGGATGGAAGATTGAGCTTGTGTCCGAAGATGACAGTGCAAAGCCTGACGTGGGCGCGACTGCCGCATCAAAACTTGTGTCTGATAAAAAAATAGTGGGTGTCGTGGGCACGTTTAACTCAAGCGTTGCACAACAAGTGCAGCCCATTTTGGCGAAGGCCGGTATCGCAATGGTTTCCCCTGCGAATACCAGTCCCACATTGACGCAGGGGGGGGATCCGAAAAAGAAGGAGCGCCCTTACCCGAATTATTTTCGGGTGTCGACAACTGACGCGGTACAGGGACCTTTTGGTGCTGATTTTGCTTACAAAGAGCATGAGGCGCGCAGAGTCGCCATCATCCACGACAAGAAATCCTATGGAGAAGGACTCGCGCTTGCCTTCCAGGATCACTTCAAAAAGCTTGGCGGAAAGATTGTCGCTCTTGAAACGATAAATCCTGGTGATAAGGATTTCTCTGCGGTGCTTTCAAAAATTCAAGTGCGAAAGCCGGATCTTATCTATTACGGCGGGGAGTATCCTGAGGCGTCTTTGCTTTCTCATCAGATCGACCAAATCGGTTTGAACATACCTCTCATGGGAGGAGATGGGGTCTTTGACCGCAGTTTCGTCAAAGTGGCGGGCAAGGCTTCCGAAGGGGATTATGTGACCTCCATTGGGGCACCTGCGGGAAGTTTGCCGCGCGGGCGTTCTTTCTTGGAATCGTATAAAGACGCGGGATTTGCCGAGGAATCTGGCGCGTATGGTGCCTATGCCTACGATGCCACCAATGTGCTTATTGATGTTCTTGCTGGACTACTCGATGGGCAAACTGAGTTTTCCGAGTCTTTGCGGGCCAACATTGTTGTGGGGCTGAACGAGGTTGAGCATGATGGTGTCACAGGCGAAGTGTCTTTCGACGAGTATGGGGATACGCATATGAAGCTTTTGACTGTGTACGTTGTGAAAGATGGGGAATTCGAGCCTGTGCGGACAGGCACTTTTCAATGAGTGTTGCGCGCATGTCCGAGAAGCTTACCGCACGGTCTTTCTTGCAAACTGAATGCGTAGAGGTTTTGCCTTAGGCGGGTGCAGCACTCTCCTGTCTGTTGTGGGCGATGCCGACGATCTTGTTGAAAGTTGCTGTTTTTCGCGCAGGAGTGCTGTCTGTACTGCCGATAGTGAAGGAGCTGGGGTGAGGAGGCGCGGCAATATCGCCGGGTTTTTAGATGAATGTGGTGGGAGGTGTGGCTGGCAGTGCAGAAAAGTTTGCTCCATCAAAGGAATGATCTTCCGAATCTGATTGTGTTTGGGCGAATGCCTAGTAAGTAAAGTGTTGGGCAAGGGGGGCCTTTCTGTCTGGGAGGGCGCGTTTATCGCCTATCTTGTCTGGCTCTGGCAGGGTGCGCTCGGGAGGATCTTGCGTGCGCTCGAGAAGTGCCTGTTTCCTGGAGATGGTTTTTTCTCCCGAAGTACTTTCTCCTGGGTACTTGAGGTTGCAGGTGGCATGCAGGTGGATCGTGTAAGAAAAGCCGGATGGTTCTTGCCGGCTCATTCTTGCTTTTCGGTTTTGGTCGACGAGCTTCCATGTTTTTCTGCCTGGCCGTGAGAAAGGGACAAGGTAAGGCTTGTGTGTTGCCTTTGTTCCTGGAAGATCCGGTGCCCGCGAGAACGCAAGAGGAGGGGTGTGGAGAGAAGAAGCGTTTGAAGGGGACGCGTGGCAAGAAACGTGTCGGGGAGGGATGGAGGAGAGGATACTCTCCCAAAAAATACTGAACTTTAGTGTATTATTATGGAACAGTTCGCACAACAATTTGTTAATGGTGTTGTTCTCGGTGCGATGTATGGTTTGATTGCGCTGGGTTACACTATGGTGTACGGAATTATTCAACTATGGAATTTTGCGCATGGCGAGATTTTTATGGTTGGCGCATTCGGTGGTTTGGCGGTATGGACTGCTTTGCCTGAAAGTCTTGCAGAAAATGCTTTCCTGGCATTACCCCTTATATTTACAGCTGCAGTGTTCACAGCCACTTTTACTGCTGTGCTTGTGGAGCGTGTGGCTTACCGGCCTTTGCGCTCTTCTCCTCGGATTACTGCGCTGATTACAGCAATTGGCGTTTCTATTGTTTTACAAGAGTCAGTTCGGCTTTTTTACCCCGATGGGAAGCGTCCGCAATCCTTCCCGGGTTTGGTCGCTGAGGGAAATTTTTCAATAGGAGATGTGCGTATTCCCTGGGTCTCGCTTTTTATTGTTATTGTGGCTTTTTTCGCGATGTTGCTTTTGCAAGCTTTCGTGCATGCGACGAAGACCGGGAAAGCGATGCGGGCTGTTTCACAAGATCCAGACACTGCTCGCCTCATGGGGATTGATGTGAACCGCATTATCATGGTCACTTTTGCGGTGGGTGCTATCCTGGCAGCACTTGCGGGAGTGTTGCAAGGAATGAAATTCCGCCAGATTGATTTTCATATGGGGTTTCTTGCCGGCCTCAAGGCGTTTACTGCTGCTGTGCTGGGAGGAATTGGCAATATTACAGGAGCAGTGCTCGGTGGTCTTTTACTGGGAATCACCGAAGTTATGGCCACGCAATACATTCCGCAAGGGTCGGCTTGGAAAGATGTGTGGGCATTTATTGTGCTCATTGTTGTTTTAGTCTTTCGTCCGACAGGGTTGTTGGGCGAAGATGTGTCAGTACGGGCATGAGGGGGGTACATGACCCCGGTGCCACCTTCTGCTTCTCATCTCACATCCAGGCATAAGACGAACTGGTCTGAAATGTGGCGATCAGTGCTCCGTCTTTCTGGCCGTTGGCGCTTTGTTCTCGGAATAGCCGGCGCTCTTTTCGTATGGACTGCGGCTTTTTCCCCCTGGGCTTCTTTTGCCTTTGGCTACCCAGGGAAAATGACCCTAAGTGGATTTCCTGGAGGCGCGCGGGTTTACCTTTTGCCATTGTTGCTGCTTGTCTCTTTGCTTTTTTTCACCTTGCCTGTGGGTGCTACTGCCGGAGTGCGCGCTGCGCTCGGTCTGCTTTTTATTGCTGGGTATAACTTTATTGCGATCTCGTGGGAAGGCGATGGCGTTGATGCTGTTGCCTGGGGCGCATGGATCGCTCTCTTGGGTAGTCTTTTGCTTCTCTGGGCATTTGCCAGTTTTCTCTGGGAAGAAGCGGACGGACGCTCCTTAAGTGGGCAGACAGCGGGGCATACAGCGGTAAAACTTCCCGATCCCATTTGGCAGATGCTCTTGGTGTTTGGGGGAGTGCCGGCACTTCTCATTTGTTTCGTCTACGCGCTTGATGTTGAGGAGTCTAGCCGTTTTGTCTCCCTTATCTGTTGTTTGGGTGCCGGTAGCGCAGCCCTGTCGAGTCTGGGGTTTTTCAACTGGACGAGTGAGCTTCTTGCGCGGCAGCGCACTTTTGCCGTGATACTTCTGCTCATTGCGGCTTTGGTTTTTCCGTTTACGCAAGACGGAAATGGCTACTGGTTGCGCGTGTTGATTTCTGTGGGAGTGTTTGCTTCTGCTGCGATCGGCCTCAATATTGTGGTGGGACTTACTGGCCTCTTGGATTTAGGCTATATCGCGTTTTTTGGGATAGGCGCTTATGTGTCTGCGCTGCTTTCAGACGCCGACTTTACGACTGTGCACGTGCGAGTGCCTTTTCTGCTTGTGCTGCTTATCGGGGCGACTGTTGCCGGCCTGGTCGGTATTTTTGTGGGTGCTCCCACGCTCCGTTTGCGTGGCGACTATTTGGCGATTGTGACGCTGGGTTTCGGGGAAATCTTCCGGATTACGATGAATAACTGGAATGGTCTCACCCGTGGCCCGAACGGTATTGCCGGTATCTCCGATCTTGAGATTCCCAGCCTGTTTGGCAGCACTCCTTTGAATTTTGGCGACGCACATGAAGTCTTTGGTGTGAGTCTCCCGAACTTCGCGAACTATTATTTTCTCTGTATTTTCTTATTCATTGGGATGGCCATACTCTTCTCTCGTCTTGGGAACAGCCGTATAGGACGTGCCTGGATGGCGATCAGAGAGGATGAGATTGCGGCCTCATCCATGGGTGTGAATCCAGTGAGATTCAAATTGCTGTCTTTTGCCTTAGGTGCCTCGATGGCAGGCGCGGCAGGAACAGTGAGCGCGCATGTGACGCAGCAAGTCTCTCCTGATTCTTTCACTTTTATGGAATCGATTCTGTTGCTTGCTGCCGTTGTCCTTGGCGGTATGGGCACCATACCGGGAGCACTGTTGGGAGCCGGCGTCTTTTATCTTCTCCCAGAAAAACTCCGCGCTTTTCAAGACGTGCGCATGCTTATGTTTGGGGCTGCCCTCATCATCATGATGAGATACCGGCCAGAGGGACTGATCCCAAATCGTCGGAGGAAAGCCGAGTTCCGTGAAGAAAAATCCAGATTTTCTGCTGGTTTCTTGAAAGGGACCGGCGAGTTGGATTTGATGCAGCAAAATCCCGTACAAGAAGGGGGAACATGAAAAGCGTAGACTCCGATTTCTCTCCCTCTTCTCTCTCTGGGCTTGCCGGAAATTTTCCCCCTCGTGTGCTGTTGCGGGCGTCGGGTCTCACAGTGCGTTTTGGAGGTCTCCTCGCTCTCGATGCCGTGGATTTTGAAGTGCGAGAAGGAGAGATCGTTGGTTTGATTGGTCCGAATGGGGCAGGAAAGACAACTTTTTTTAATTGTTTGACTGGCCTTGTGATGCCAGATGAGGGGGAAGTGCGGTACAAAGGGCAGCTTTTAGTGCTCCGTCCTTACAAGGTTGCTGAGGCGGGTCTCGCGCGAACATTCCAGAATATTCGTCTTTTTCCAAATATGACACCCCTGGAGAATGTGCTGGTAGGGCGGCACTGTCATACGAAAGAAGGGGTTTGGTCGGCCTTGTGGAGAGGAAAGCGCTTTCGTGAGGCAGAGGCCTCTGCCCGTATGGCCGCGGCAGAATTTTTGGATTTTGTGGGCCTTGTCCCGGATGAAGATCTCTCCGCCCATAGCCTGTCGTATGGAGATCAACGCCGTCTTGAAATTGCGCGAGCGCTCGCATGTGAGCCAGGAGTTCTCCTTCTCGATGAACCCACCGCAGGAATGAACCCGCGCGAAACGCAGGCCATGCTGGAGCTCGTGCAGCGGATACGAGACAGGGGAGTGGCTGTGGTCGTGATCGAGCACGATATGCGGTTTATTTTTTCCCTGTGCGATCGGATCGTTGTCCTCGATTCTGGATGCAAATTGAGCGAAGGGACGTCCGTAGAAGTACGCAAAGATCCTCGGGTGATCGAAGCTTATTTAGGAATTTCACCAGAATGACGGAACTGTTGCAGGTGCGTGGATTATCGGTGCGCTATGGCATGATTGAGGCAGTAAAGGACGTGTCTTTTGCGGTTTCCGAAGGTGCCATTGTCTCTCTTGTGGGGGCAAATGGGGCAGGGAAAACCACAATCTTGCGGACTATTTCTGGTCTTCTTCCCCCTGTCGCTGGAGAGGTTTTTTTCGCCGACCAGCCGCTCGCTCATTTGCCGGCACACGAGATTGTGGCTTCCGGCCTGGCCCATGTCCCCGAAGGACGGCGTGTTTTCCCGCGCATGACGGTGCGCGAAAACCTTGACCTTGGCGCGTTTGTGTGTGGTCAAGGAAACAATATCGATGCAGATCTAGAACGAGTGCACACTCTCTTTCCCATTTTGGCGGAACGTGCTGGGCAAAAGGCGGGCACCTTGTCGGGCGGCGAACAGCAGATGCTGGCAATTGCACGTGCTCTTATGAGCCGACCGCGTCTTCTTATGCTGGATGAGCCGTCTATGGGGTTGGCTCCCCTTATTACGCAGCGTATTTTCGATATCGTGGCAGAACTGCGGGAACAGGGAACGACCGTTTTGCTTGTAGAACAAAATGCGCAAGCTGCACTTTCGCTTGCAGATAAGGGCTATGTGTTGGAATCTGGAAGCGTCGTGTTGGTGGGAACGGGTGCTGACCTGTTGATGAATGAGGACGTGCGCAAAGCGTATCTCGCGGAATGAAGCCGGCTTTGGTGTCTCCAGTGTGGAGCCGCGTGGGCCAGTGTGGATTCATGTGGAGCCGGGCAGAGCGGGACATTGTTTCAGAGTCGGTGTCTTCCCCAAGCGACAGCTTTGGTCTACCTGGTAGGAGTCTGGTTGAGACGCAGTACAGCCGCGACTGATTCTTTGAGCTGGGACAGGCTGTAACCGAAAGAAGTGAGAATACGATCGGCTTCGGACTGTTCCGGCAGCGCAAAAAAGATTGCAGTGCGGCCTGTGACCTGCTCTACAGGAAGAGTGTGTGAGGGTGCTGAAGACGCAGTTGCAAGCTCTGCTGCGTGTTCTGTTTGTGCTGCTATTTCCAGCGTTTTTCGAGCTGCCTCGCTCACGAGAGGAGCGGTGTGCAGTGGAAGCGGGTCGAGTGGAGCGAGTTGTGCCGCTTGTGTCCATACTTCTGTATAGTTGATTCCATAGTTTTGTAGGACCATTGGCACAGGGTCGGTTTCGTAGCTCAGAACTGCAAGGAGCAAGTCTGTTGCCCCAACGGTTGCGGCCTGTCGGGCTGTGGCGATTTCCTTTCCCCGTTGCGCAATTTCTGTGAGTTCGCGAGAAAGCTCGAACAACGAAGACGCATAGAGCATGGGAATGCTTCCTACGCCCATCAAAACAGCAGCCCAGATGGCGAAAGAGTCATTGATACCTGCGATTTCGGGCATGTTCCCCGAAAGAAAGAGACCGAGGAAGAGTGCTGCGCCGGACAAACCAGTCACACCAGAGGCGCGCTGGGCGGTTTTTTGGCTTCCTGTGGCTCCCCACACAAGACCGCGTACGACTCCTCCTCCGTCCAGGATCGGGCCAGGTAACAAGTTCAGTATCCCAATCAAACCATTCCAAAATGCCATGTATTCCAGCAGGAACGAGAAGGGTTTGGAACCAAAGACGAGTTGGTTCGCGCTGGGATCAACAAATAAGGCCATGCCCCAGAAAGCTCCTGCCAAGGTGAGGCTGGCGAAAGGCCCTGCCGCGCTAATTACTGTTTCCGCAGCTGGGGTGTGGGGGGCTGATTTCAGTCTTGCCATGCCCCCGAGTCCCCAGAGAGTAATCTCAGCGGCTTCTATGCCAAAGAGGCGTGCCGCGACAACATGTCCGAGTTCATGCCAGAGAATGGAAATGAAAATCCCGAGGACCGTGAGGAGAGCAACTGTGACAAGTTCTCCGCTCGCGACCTGATCAAGAGCAGATTCGATTGCAAAGTTGGTAAGGCCACGTCCTCTGAACAAAGGACGGAGAAACTCTTCTCGGTAGAGGGCAGGAGCGCCAAAACCGAAGAGAGCGGCGAGAATGAGAACACTGGGTTTTAGGATAATGGGGGTTCCGTGGTAGGAACCGAGCCGCAAACCGTTCATTGTCCTTGAAGATAATCGGTAAGTGGAGGGCGTTCACCCACATGTGCGGCGATTCTTTCCATCTCTCGTGTTCCTGCAGGGTGCACGGTTGGTCGGTAAAACGCTTCCCGAGGGAAGGCGTTTTCCTGACGGACAAGAATGGCTCGTTGTACTTCAAAAGACATGCGGGAAAGACTATGCAGGGGTTGATTGCGATGGATGCGTTTTTCCAGATCGACCTGGGCGAAAGCATTTTCGTCATATTTACGGATAAGGTCAATAAGCATACCGATCTCGACACCATACCCGACAGTGAAAGGAATACTTTCTGCAATTTCCCGACGGATGGCATATTCCCCAGAAAGCGGCTGAATAATGCCAAGCAGGTCAGGGTGGAGAAGCGCGAGAAGAGGGCGTGCAGTGAGTTCTGTGACACGTCCGCCCCCATGTGAGGTCAGTGTGCCATCTTGTTGCATGATGGGGCGGTGGTAAAAGCCTTTCGCAAGCAGGACAGAAGGGTCCAGTAATAAGGGACCGAGTGGGCCTGTGATGAAACGGGTCGTGAAATCCTCGATGTCGGCATCGGCCCATAGGATGATGTCACCTTTTGCAATATGGACACTGCGCCAAAGCGCGTCTCCTTTGCCAAGGACTTCTCCAATTTCGGGAAGAATGGTTTCACAGCTTATGACTGTCGCACCGTTTGCGGTGGCAATCTCTGCAGTGGCGTCGATAGAAGACGAGTCGATCACGATGAGTTCGTCGACGAGGCCAACAGATCCCATCAAATGGGCGTGAATGGTAGAAACAATCTCGCCGATGGTTGCTGCTTCGTTTTTAGCGGGGAGAATCACCGAAACACTCGAATTACCCTTAGCTGCCATAAGTAACTCGATCGAAAAGTCTCGATAATGAAAAGTACGAATTCCGTGAAGATAACAGGGGGCAATATAACGGGCCATGAGCACTTCGAAGCGTATTCGTTTGACATCCCAAGGTCGAAAGTGGTGGCCTAAGAGGCAGAAGTGGCAGAGTACTCTTTGCCATCAGCATATTGTGTTCAGACCTCATCCAGAGAGGTGGAGGGCCCGGCCCGACGAAGCCTCGGCAACCAGGTCATAGTGACCCCGGTGCCAAGTCCGACCACTCGATTTCATTCGGGGGGAAAGATGAGTTGCTCATCCTGTCTTCCGAAAAGCGCTTGCGCGGTTGCTGTGCCGTGCGGGGTCCTTCATGGGTTGCCGCGCGGGTTGCTCCGATTTTGCGTTTTTTCTGAAGAACGGTTTCCAAAAAATACCGCAACGAGAAATTCCTCTTCGAGGAATTTCTCGCGTGTCGAGCATTGTGATCTTCCTTTCCAGGTAGAGGTGTGGTACCTCGGCCATGTATATCGATAGCCGGAATTTCTGAAAGGCGACAAGGGAAGACGACTATGAGCGACATCCGAACGCTGCAGTGCCGTGAGTGTGGTAAGGAGTACGCTCCCGGAGCAATTTACGCCTGCGAAATGTGTTTTGGCCCTCTTGAAGTGGTATACGACTATGCAGTCATTGGCGAGCGTGTCAGTCATGAGAGCATCCAGCGCGGACCCCAATCCCTCTGGCGTTACGCGTCTCTTTTGCCAGTCGATGAGATTCCGGTCGCCAACTTGGGAACTGGTTTCACGCCTCTGATTAAAGCGGAACGTCTTGGGGCAGAAATTGGCTTGCCGAACCTCTACGTGAAAGACGATACGCGTAATCCCACCGGATCTTTTAAAGACCGCGTTGTTGCTGTGGCGATGGCAAAAGCACACGATCTGAAATTTTCCACAATAGCTTGCGCGTCAACCGGAAACTTGGCACATTCTGTCGCAGCACACGCGGCAAAGGCAGGTGTCGCGAGCTTTGTGTTTGTGCCCGAGACGATTGAGGAAGCGAAAATTACTGCCACAGCTGTGTATGGCGGCGTGGTTGTGACTGTTGCGGGTAATTATGACAAGGTGAATCGGTTGTGTGCGGAAGTTGCCGGAACCTTCCCGTGGGCTTTCGTGAACGTGAACCTTCGTCCTTACTATGCAGAAGGATCGAAGACCCTGGCGTTTGAGACTGCAGAGCAGCTTGGCTGGAGGGTTCCCGACCATTGTGTAGTGCCTTGCGCGAGTGGCTCTCTTCTCACGAAAATCCACAAGGGTTTTGAAGAGCTGCATAAGGTGTGGCTTTTGTCTGATAAGCCAGAAACTCGTATTTCTGGCGCGCAGGCTGAGGGATGTGCCCCAATTGCCAATGCTTTTCATGAAGACGCCGAATGGGTGACCCCTGTGAAACCCGACACGATTGCCAAGTCTCTTGCAATCGGGGATCCTGCCGATGGGGTGTATGCAATTGATGTAGTGAAAAAAACCGGTGGGTCTTTCGGCATCGTTTCCGATGCCGAAGTGGTGGAAGCCATGCAACTACTTGCCCGAACTGAGGGAATCTTTGCGGAAACGGCAGGTGGGGTCACGATAGCGACGGTGTGTCAGCTTGCAGCAAAAGGTGTGATCCGACCGGACGAGAAAGTCGTGGCCTATGTGACTGGACATGGCCTGAAAACGATGGACGCGCTGCACAAAGGAGTGAAGACAATGGAGACGACCCCGTCTTTGTCGGACTTCCAACATGTTTTGTTGGAGTCGGGGTATGACGCGAGTCGAGATGCCGGAGGGCCGGGGCCAGTGTTGCCTTTTGCTACTTTTGAGAGTCGTTTCTCTGAAGGATGATCTTGGAAAAATGCTGAGTGATCTGAAAAAGATAGAGAGCCAGTGTATTTCGGGGAAACCCCAGTAGTGCGTGAAAGTTGGATTTGAGAGAGCGCGAAGAGAAAATGAGCGAGAAGAGCCGCGCTGAAGTAGAAGAAAGAAGAGAACCGATGGCAAACGTGTTGATCCCCACTCCATTGCGGAGTCTTGTCGGCGGGCTTGCTGAGATGAAAATCTCCGGTGCCACCGTGCAAGAAGTGCTTGAAAATCTGGTATCCGAGCATGAGGGGATGGAAGATCGACTTTTTGATAGTGACGGAAAACTGCGTCGGTTTGTCAATGTTTTCGTGCGAGACGAGGACATCCGTTTTTTGGACGGGACTGCAACATCCGTGGAAGACGGTGACACGGTTTCGGTTGTGCCAGCCGTTGCGGGCGGGTAAAGCCGGCGGATAAAAATAATGTCGTGTGGCCGTGTGGCCGTGTGGCCGTGTGGCCGTGTGAAGGGAGGACACTGTCGTGTCCTCCCTTTGTATTTGCTGGTATGTATTTTCTGATATTGCTGTGAAACTCACTTTTCAAGTGAAGCGAAATAGTGGGATGTACTATTGGAATTACTTATTGAATAGTGTGCGGTTTCTTCGAGGTGCTTTTTGGGCTTTTTTGCGCTAGTAGCGATCCTCTTTTTTTAGTGTTCTCTTTTTCCTTTTTTCATGCAATATTCTGTATTGTCATAGGTCCGTTGGTTTCTTCGAGATTTTTGCTGCTAGTCTTAAGCGCTAGAACTTTTGGGTTCTATCTCTACCGAGTGTACAAAAAATATGTAACAATACTAATATCTATTTTGTATATATTTTAGAGTTTATATGGGGTTTCGTAAGAGATATTGAGTAGGGAAGTGCTTTTGCAGGCGGGGTTTTTGTTTGTGGGGAGAAAGCGCCGCAATGCGGTTTCGGCTTTCGAGAAGCTTTCTGTCTCTATTTTGGGTGGGAATGGAGAGTGTGAAAAACCAGCATAAGAGAAAAAGTGAGGTTGAGGTTCTTGCCTCTTCTCCTGGAAGAGGCATGTCTCCTGGTGGAAAAAAAGATCTCTATGGGAAGATTTCGAAAATAGAGAAGGGGGGCATAATTGCTTTGCTTCTGCTTTTATCTTGCCTTATTTTTCTGTGGAAACTTTCTGATGTATTGAATGCGGCTACTGACTCATTTCTGTTGCTTTATAGCATTTTTGTGGGAATCTATATTGTATCTAGGTTTTTTATAGCAAGATGGTATAAGGAAGACGAGTTTTTTCCTGCTTTTCAAGAGAAAGAAAATTGGCCTTCGGTCAGCATTGTCATACCAGTGATGAATGAAGAAGATGTGATAGAGGAGACAGTTCGCTCTTGTTTTCACGCGGACTATCCTGAAGATTGTTTTGAAGTTGTTGTTATCGATGATGGATCTACGGATAATACTCTTGCCGTTCTTCGGAATCTTGAAAAAACTTTTTCTCGTTTGAAAGTCATTGTTTTTCCACAAAATAGAGGGAAGAGACATGGAATGGCGGAAGGAGTTCTGGCAGGAAAAGGAGAGATGATCATCTTTCTTGACTCGGATTCCCGTGTGGAGAAAGATGCCATTCGCGAGATTGTTCGTCCCTTGTCTGACCCATTCGTTGGGGCTGTTGCTGGAAATGCTTTCGTGTGGAATAAAGACGTAAATTTTGTGACGAAAATGCAAGCTGTGCGATATTTCGTGGCATTCAATGTTTTCAAGAAAGCCGAATCTGTTTTTAGTTCAGTGACGTGTTGTTCGGGGTGTTTTTCTGCCTACCGGAGGGGAGCTATCGAGGAAGTGCTCGATGATTGGCTTGGGCAGACCTTTCTCGGAACTGTGAGTACTTTTGGAGATGATCGTTCGTTGACGAATTTTCTTTTGCCTAGATGGCGTGTCGTCTATGCAGATAATGCGATTGTTCACACCATTGTTCCAGATACTCTGAGAAAATTTATGAAGCAGCAGCTTCGGTGGAAAAAGAGTTGGATCCGTGAAAGTTTTCGTGCCGGAGGTTTTATCTGGAAAAAGAATCCGATTATGGCTTTCGGGTTTTACCTTGGAACTATGCTGCCCGTGGTGACTCCCCATGTTGTATTGCGTTCTCTTTTTTTGCGCCCAATTTTTCTCGGTGGAATGCCTTTTGTGTATCTTCTCGGCATTATTGCTATGTCGATTGTTTATGGTTTGTATTATCGCATGTATTTTCGAGAAAAAATATGGATATATGGATCTTTATTTGCGGTCTTTTATCTTGTGATTCTTGTATGGCAATTGCCATGGGCAGTTGTTTCTATGACGGATAATAAATGGGGAACTCGTTAGAGTATTCTATACTTTTTGGCAGGGAGTGCGGTGGCATATATTGTTACTCTTTTCCGTTTGATGAGGACTAGGCTGGGTATTCTCCTCTATGTATTCCATTTTTGTTCGAGATTCTATCCTTCTTTACGTTTGTTAAGAAGGCAGTGGATTATTCGCTTTTTTTTGTTTTTTATAAGTGCTTCCTATCTCTTCACCCCCCTTGTTTTTCAAGTCATATCTTTGCGTGATAGTGCGGCAATTTCGAGAGAAAATGTGATTCGACCGCGTTCTGTACTTTCTGAACTATTGTCTTTCGAGAAGATTGGTGGAGATATTGATCGCTTTTTTATGGAAAAAAATGATCTCTTAGGGGAAGGTCTTGTTTTTCTTAATTATCATAATATTTCCCCTGAAATTTTTGATCCTACGTCAGATTCTTTGACCGTTACTCCTTCGCAGTTTGCTTCGCATATGGCATTTTTGAAGCGTGCGGGATTTGAGTCGCTATCTTCTCGCCAGGTACGTGATCATTTTTTGTATGGGGAGTCTCTTCCCTCGCGTGCAGTTGTCATCACTTTTGACGATGGTCCTCGTGGTGTCTGGGAATATGCAGATCCCATTTTGGAGAGATACGATTATCACGGGATTGTTTTTGTCATCACCGGGAAAGTTGCTGCAAATCCCCACTTTCTTACGTGGGAAGAACTCGAGTTGTTGAGTGCCACTGGGCGGTGGGATCTAGAGTCGCACAGCCATCTCGGTGACCAACGTATACCGATTAACTCTGATGGTGAGAAGGCTCCCTTTTTTATATCTCTTGCCTGGCTCCCGGAAAGCCGGCGGCAGGAGACTTTTCTCGAGTTTCAAGATCGAGTGACGAGGGATTTGGAACGTTCTATTTCTGTGCTTTCTGAACGAGGATTCCCCGATCCTGTTTTGTTTGCATATCCTCTTTCTGCCGCTGTTTCGGAAGATGAACGGTTGGCTGCTTTTTATAAAAAGGCAGTGCAATCCATTTTTCATCTAGGAGTAATAAATGAGCTTCCCGCGCGCCCTATTTCCCAGGGAGAAGTGCTGGATCGTACTTTGCACCGTGTGCCTATTTATGGAAAGACTGATCTGGCAGTTTTACGGGATCACCTACAAGAGTCTTTGATTTTTCCTTTGGAAACTTTTCCATCCCCTGTGATGGAGGCTCTTTTGTCGTCTCGGGATCAAAGTACTTTTTCTCTTGCGGGTGTTGTCAGCTTGAGCAGAATGTCGCGTGGGACCTTGGCGGTTGGTTTGAGCGTGTTTCTTTTGCTGGGGATCGGGAGTGCCATAGGGAGAAAAACGGAGGAAGAGGAGGTGGAGAGAAGAACCGCGGATTCTTCTTCTTTTTCATCGAGTTTTTCTTTTGGGCAGACAGAGGGGAGCCTGCGAGGAAAAGTAGAGGTTGCGAAAGACCCTGAAATGCAAGACCCCCCGACAGGGGGAGCCGGAGAAAGAGGATCCGAGAAGGAAATTGTTGGCTGGTGGGGTATCCCGAATTTATCGCTTTTTGTGGACCGCTTTGACAGTTCTCCAGGTCTTCTCACGAACCAGTATGCCTATTGGCATCCCTCTGACCCAGCGGCGGTTTTTTCATCTGTGTGGATGGTAGTAAACGGAACGTTGTATTCTCGCGATGGGAATGCGTGGTCAGGTGTTCCCGATGGCATCGTGCCGGACAGCCTGTCGGGGAACGGATCTGGATCTGCCATTTTTCGTATGGTGAGCCGGCGTAAGGACTTCGAGAACGTCATCGTGCGTTTTTCTTATTTTATTCACGGACAGACCTCAACCCCGCGCACGCCTCCTGTTCCCTGGGATGGATTACACATATGGGTACGCCATCAGTCTCTTTATCATTCCTACATTGTTTCTGTGGGGCGGCGGGACAATTTTGCAGTCATCAAAAAGAAGATGCCGGGAGGTCCTTCCAATGGGGGTACCTACTATACGCTGGGAGAATCGCCTCTGGGGATGGAGCCAGGCATGTGGCACACTGTTGCGCTATATGTGGAAAATTGTCGCGATGGGGTGGTGCGGCTTGTTTTGGCGCGCGACGGGAAAGAAGTGTTGCGGACTTCCGACACAGGCGCGGTGAGTCCGGCTATCGGAGAACCGGGAAGTGTCGGGATACGAGGCGACAACACCGAGTTTTCACTTGATGATTTTGTTGTGGGGCAGTGGCCTCCTACTTGTTGAAATGTGTTGAGAAAATGTTGGGCGAGGGGGAGGGCGAGGGCGCGAGTATGAGCCGGTCCGGCTGTGTCCTCTCTCCCAGAGATCTGTGTATGAGGCTGCTTGTTCTTGAGGGAGGTTAGGGGTGCCGTCGGGCCTTTATGTTTGTCACGCGCCAGCGCCCTGCGGGTGCGAGGAATTCTGCAATATGTTGGGCTGCTTTTGAGATGTCTTGAGGTCGGGTTTCTATAGTGACCCCATCGTCATGATCTTGAATGAGGGCATACCCGCTTGATTCTGCCCAGGCGCTTACTGCGCTTCCTCCACCGGAAAGGCCGGTGGTGCAAATCAGAGGGTTTTCTTCGTTGTGTTCGCAGATCAATTCAATGATCATTTCGGAGGCTTCGTTTTGTAGCACAGCTTTCGCGGTATTGTTACCGGCCCATGCGACGAAATCGCCCGCGAAGCTTCCCATATTTTCCGTTATTACGAGCTTTCCGGTGTGTTTCTCCATCGGCGACTGATATTCCCATGTGACGCGCCCCTGTGTGGACGTTACCGGATAAAAAAGGCAGTATCCCAGAGGCAGTGGCAAGTATGTGAACGGGGCACGCAGAAGCTTCCCAGCGTTTTGAGGAGCACTCGTATGCAGCATGCCCAGCGGACCTGATGCTAGTCTCCCATGGATTGCGGGAGCCTTTCTATCTGAGTGGATGCCGAGAACAGGGTAGAGATTAAAAAGGCATGCTGCAAGCGAGGTGTGTAGGTGGGGCGCTCAAGAGGTGTGTAGGTGGGGCGGTCAAACGGGATAATCTGAGGCGTGGTGTCTGGCGAGCGAAGGGATCTTTTCCTTGCCTATTGCGAAACACCTGTGCCGTTAGCACTCTTCTCGCTAGACTGCTAACGGTCTGTCCGCGGCAGGTTTTTTTAGGTTGTCTGGCTGTGGCGGACACCATCGTAAACCTTTCGTCTTTATGCTCTGACAGGAGAAGCAACGATGGCGAAGATGATTTCGTATGATGATGTGGCGCGCCGATCGCTTGAAGCAGGCATGGACAAGCTTGCTGATGTTGTGAAGGTGACACTGGGCCCGAAGGGGCGCAATGTGGTGCTCGAAAAGAAGTGGGGAGCGCCAACCATCACAAATGATGGGGTTTCTATTGCCAAAGAGATTGACCTTGAGGATCCGAACGAGAGAATCGGGGCGGAACTTGTCAAGGAAGTTGCGAAAAAAACTGACGATGTAGCCGGTGACGGTACTACAACAGCCACAGTGCTGGCCCAGGCAATGGTGAAATCCGGCCTGCGGAATGTGATTGCCGGCGCTAATCCCATGGCGATCAAGAACGGCATGGAATTAGGTCTCCAGACTGCGGTCGATGAGATTAGTAAGATCGCGATTGAGGTTGACTCGAAAGAGCAGATTGCTCAGGTAGCGGCAATTTCTGCTGCTGATGAAGAGATCGGCCAGATTATTGCTGAGGCCTTGGACAAGGTCGGCAAAGACGGTGTGATTACCGTTGAAGAGTCTCAGACCTTTGGCATGGACTTGGACCTTGTAGAGGGAATGCGCTTCGACAAAGGCTATATCTCCCCCTATTTTGTCACGGACCAGGAGAACATGGAATGCGAGTTGGAAAACCCGTACATTCTCCTTGTGTCACAGAAAATCTCGGCAATCAAAGACCTTTTGCCTGTGCTTGAGGCGACGATGCAGTCGGGCAAGCCCCTGCTGATTATCGCTGAAGACCTCGAAGGTGAAGCTCTTGCGACACTAGTGGTGAACAAGATCCGCGGTACCTTCAAGATTTGTGCAGTGAAGGCGCCAGGTTTTGGCGATCGACGCAAGGCCATGCTGCAGGACATTGCAGTCATGACCGGTGGACAGGTTATTTCTGAGGAAATCGGCCTCAAGCTCGAAAACACCGAACTTTCTTTGCTCGGACAAGCTCGTAAAGTGATTATCTCCAAGGACGAGACGACGATCGTTGAGGGAGTGGGAGAGGCGAGCGACATTGATGGTCGCGTCGCTCAGATCAAGAGCGAAATTGAGAGAAGTGACTCCGATTACGACATCGAAAAGCTGCAGGAACGACTGGCCAAGTTGTCTGGTGGCGTCGGAGTCATCAAGGTCGGTGCTGCCACGGAAGTGGAACTAAAAGAGAAGAAGCACCGCATCGAGGATGCTGTCTCTACCACGAAGGCCGCTATTGAAGCGGGGATTGTTCCTGGCGGTGGTGTTGCTTTGTTGTGTGCCAAGCAGCGTGTGGAAGAGCTTGCTCTTTCTGGCGATGACGCGACAGGAGCCTCGATTGTGGCGAGCGCGCTGTCTGGGCCAATTCGCCAAATCGCGGAAAACGCTGGTTATGAAGGTGGCGTTGTCGAGGCTGAAGTGTTCCGTTCGTCGGGTACAAAAGGTTTCAACGCTGCTACGGGAGAGTATGAGGACCTGGTGAAAGCTGGCGTGGTCGACGCTGCAAAAGTCACGAAGTCGGCCCTTTTGAACGCTGGTTCCATTGCAATGCTCTTCTTGACGACAGAGTGCATTGTGGCGGACGAACCAGAAGCGGCCGCGGCTGCTCCTGCAATGCCAGACATGAGTGGCATGATGTGACGGGTTGATTTTCGTCAAAAATATAGACCGGGCATAAGGCAGAATTGCCAGAAGCCCGGTCTTTTTTTGTCCGTTTTTTGGGGGTCTAGAGGAGGGTGTGGGAGGAGAGAGTAAAACCTGCCTTGTGACGTGAGGTCAGGGGTACTGAAGGCCTTTTAGTGCATCTGGGACGTCGGTGAGGTCTGGAACACTGAGTGTTGCTCGCTCGGGATAGGGAAACTCTGGGAGTGGCGTAGTGCCTACATTGATGTAAGCGCATCCGGCTCCGTTGGCTGCCATGCCCTCTCGCTGGGGAGTGACCCCGATGACTGCGGCATTTGATGGTTGGATCCCCATAGCGAGAAGAGTGGAACGAATAATTTTTGGACTGGCGGCAGGATCATCAAGGTCGGCAGATAAATCGGTAGTGGTGCCGATCATCTCGAACCAGCCATGCCAGTCGATTTGGGTAAGTATCTCCCGTACGTTTGCTGCAGTTAAAACGTGTGTTCCGGTAATGAGCCCAAGACGGTAGCGAGCAAAACACCCTTGTACGAGGGAAAGTGCTCCGTCGATGGGCGCGTGCTCTCGGATGGACTGGTCAGTGTCGCCAGTGTGATGAAACAGAACCCCTTCGAGAGTGAAGAGGACACCTCGTAAAACAGTCACCTTGTTATGTTAGCGGTTGCCACTATGACAGAGCATTTTCAAAACGTGCCCGCAAAGAGAACTCGAAGCGCAATGGCTGGGCTCTTGCTGTGCACGGGGATATTCAGGACGGTCGTACGTCGATTTCGTCAAGGATTGTGAACAAATCATCTTGGGATTCCCGCTGAATAGCGTTGTAAGCAGCTTCTACTCCTGCTCTGAAATCTTGAGGTGATTCGTAAAGATAGGCTTGTTTGCGCAGTTGGTCTCGGATATCTGTTATTTTGGATGGGAAAAGCGTGTTCTCGCGCGATGGAATTTCACTGCGTACTGGCATGGGATACCCTCGGGATCATGATGACTGCGCGCGCCGATCGGACGTGAGGTTCTGGAGGACCCGAAATCCATGTCCCCGTGGACAGGTCGAAAAGAAGCTGTTGTCTTTGCGGGCGCGGACAGAGGAGTGGGCAATCGATTTCCGTGATAATCGCATAAACTGCAGATATTTTCCAGCATTTTTTTGAAAAACCTCTAGGAATGAAGAGTGATTTCTGGTATCTAAGCGAATTTTCTTGTGTTGCAAGAACCCGCTTGGCTTCGATGATCTCTGTACTTTTTTCGTTAACGTTGAGGATTGTTTGTTTCTATGCTGGTATTGGCTTTGAAAAAGTCCTGTTCGTGAAAAACAGGATATTGGGAGTGCATGAAGACCGGAAATAATGGATATTCCTGACCCAGTGTCGGCCCGTGTGCAGTTGGATGAGGCAATCGGGCGATTGTCGGAAAAATGTGGGGAGGCTGTGGAACGTTGGATCTGTGTGCGCGCGCAAGAAGTGCTTGATGCTTGGATATTGGCGGGAGGTGATCTCTCGCAGTCGCATGCGGTTGTGCGTGCTGCCTTATCAGAAGCAGCGGAAGTCTCTGCTGCCCGAGCAGTTGTCTGTATAGAGTCGTTGCGGGGTCGTGATCCGGCACTGCCTGGTACACCTGGGCCGCTGGAGGCTTTGCAAGATCTTTCCCATTACCCGACACGTGTCCTTGCTGATGCAGGAGTCGGGGAAGTGAACCGTGATCCTTTTGAAGAACTGCATTTTCCCGAAGATGTGTACGGGTTGCGTGTGTGCTCTTTTCGTGACCTTCCTGGGGGAGAAGATCTCGTGGATTTGCACATTTTTTGGGGTGTGGCAAAAACCGCTGTGCTGCGCGTTGAGCGTGGGACGTTGTTTGAGTAAGAGTGCCGGCTGCAAAGAAGTCTTGAGAGAGTCGAGAAGTGGGCAAGTCGGCGAGTAGCCTGGTGCGGCATGGACGTCCTTGCCGGCGGTTTTGCTGCTTTTCTCGCTTTTCTTTTTTCTTTGATTCTCGTCCTGCGTTGGTTTCGGCGACGATCTCCGCATGATGCGGCCTGGGCAGTATCTATGGGATTTTTCGGTTTAGGTGCCGCTGCTCTTGTTTGGGGCGCGTCGTCTGGCTGGGATGACACTGCTTTTCGTCTCTATTACCTCTGTGGTGCCGTGTTGAATGTGCCTTGGCTTGCGCTCGGGAGCCTGCATGTTTTACGGCGAGGACGGCAGCGTTCTTCGCTCATGACAGGCGTTGAAATGGCTGTGGTTTACTTCACTATTGTGGCTATTCCGATCGTGATGACGACCGGGCTCGTGTCAGAGATCCCCAATGAAGAAATCCCTCAGGGGAAAGATCTATTGGTCCCGTCGGCCCGGGTGCTTGCCGTCACCGGCAATATTCTTGGGACTTTCGTCGTGGTAGGTGGGGCGTTGCACTCTGCAGCGCGTTCTCGGCAGAGAGATGAGGACAAGGCCCTTTTTCAGGGGAATCTTTTGGTCGCCGCGGGAGTGAGCGTGGCGGCTTTCAGCGGGGTTTCTCTTGGGTTGGGTGTGGTCGCGAGTAAGGCTGTCGGTCTCGCAGTGGCAGAGACCCTCATCTTCGCGGGTTTTCTTCGAACGTCAGGAACATCGATCAGTCCCTCATTCCGCGCTTTTGTTACTGGTCGGAGGACTGCCCTGTCTGTATTTTTCCGCCGTTTTCAGGGGAGACAGCTTGCTCCTTCTCCATCTGCTTCTTCTCCCGGTCCGCTCTTGAAGCTTTCGACAGGATTTCTCCCTGCTTCGGCTGGGCTCCCTCGCTCAGATGGGTTGCCCCTTCCGGGCGAGGAATGCAGTGTTGCATGGTCGGCGGACGCGATGGCTGAAGCCGTTTTGGCTGGTTTACGGCAGGGTGATCTTGCGACTGTTGCCGCTGATTCTGGTTTGTCGCTTGCTGTGCTTACTTCTTGGACAGAGCTTTTTGTCGCAGGGGGGACGAGCGCGTTGCTTCGCTTTGAGAGTGCCCACGCCGAAACGCCTGAGGGAAAAATCCCTGGAACTTCTTTGCCGTGTGTCCCCGCCGGTGTTCCTGCTGTGGCGGCGTCTGCAGTGACGGAACGTCTCGAGGATGCGCATCGCAAGATCGGGGAACTTGTGATGGAGATAGATAGATACTCGCGTATGCAGGTGTCACAGATGTCGATGCTGGGCGATGACGCTCCAAGGTGAGAGGTACCCCGACGCGCAGGGTCAGCTCCGCTTGGGCAAAGAGGTCGATGCCCTCTGTGCGAGGTGTCGCGCGAAGGTGTCAAAGAAGTACCAAAAACGTACTAGAAATGCTGCGCATCGGAGGTGTTTCCCTGTGTGCAGCAGGTTTTTTTCGCTTGTGGTGGGCGTGCTTACATGAGACGCCCGAACCAGAAAACCGAGAAGCCCAAGGAAAACAAGAGCATGCTTGCAGCGGTGATGGCGAAGAACGGGGTTATGTCTTGGCGTACTGTTTCCAGTCCGATTTTGGCGCTGAAGTTTTTGAAGACGAGTGTGAGCGAATCGGCGTTGAGCGCGCGAAAAAACTCCCCTTGTGTGACTGACGCGATATCAAGGAGTTCTTTTTCGTCGACGCTGACGGGAATCTGTTCCCCCTGTACGTCGACAGTGGCGTTGTCTGTCCCAAAGGCGATCGTGTAAATTGGGATTCTCTCGTCTGCTGCTTTTCGCGCGGCTTGCAGGGGATCTATGCCGCTTTTTGTGTCTCCGTCAGATAAGAGAATGATTGCTCCAGGTTGTGGGCGATTATTGGTACTGTCGAGTTTGCCAATAGTGTCTTCTTCCATCTTTTCAGACGTTTGGTCAATGAGATCAATGCTCGCGATGATGCCGTTTCCGACAGCAGTTCCCTCTCGAAGACGGAGATCTTGTACTGCGCTGATCGCCTGCTCGTGATCGCGAGTGGGCATGACTTCAGTGAAGGCAGATTGAGCAAAGGAGACAATTCCCGTTTGCACGTCTGAGGGGAGATGCCTGATTGCGGCGACTGTTGCCTGTTTTGCAGCGTCCAAACGCGTTGGGCGTACGTCTTGGGCTTTCATTGATAAAGAGACATCGAGTGCAAATATGATGGGTGTTTGCTTTTTTGAGACGAGAGTGTTTCTATATGGACGGGCGAGTGCGACCACGGCAAAACAGAGTGCGAGCAGAAAAAGGGCAGGAGGGAGAACGCGGCGCCATTGAGAGATCGGTGCCACTTTCTCGAGGATGTCTGCTGCGGTAAAACGTATAGCATGGATATTTCGTCGTTTTTCCGCGAAGCGCAAAAATAATATGAAAAGTGGGATGACAGTCAGAAAAAGGAGCATCAGGGGTTTGTCAGTGCCCATCTTCTCTTTCTCCATTGCTCGATGTGTGTGATGAGTTTGTTCAGCCAGTCGTCTGCTGTTGATAAGCGGATGTGCGTGCTTCCCGAAGCCTGCAATCCCGCGGCGATTGCTTCTTTTTGAAAGGCCGCGATACGGCGAAATTCATCTCGTACAGCCTTGCTCCTTGTATCTACGGTAAAAGAGCGGCCTGTTTCTGGGTCAGTGAAGCGGGCAATGCCTACGTTCGGCAAGTCTTCTTCGCGGGGGTCGAAAACTTCGATGCAGAACACGTCATGACGTTTTGCAAGGGCTGTTAAAGCTGTTTCCCAATTTGCTTTCCCAAGATGTGCAGGATGTTTTCCGTTTGTTGTGTGGGTTTCGTGGGGAGTGCTGTGTGTGTTTTCGGTTTTGAGCCGAGAGCTATTCCCGAAAGGCGCGAGCATGGAAAGTCGTGAGAAACGCTGTTTTTCAGATAGAGGTGGGGACGGGAGACCGGAGCGAAAGTCTGACACGAGGACGAGGATTTCTTCTCTGCGGAGCAGGCGTCCTGTGTATTCGATACCTGTTTTCAGGTCGTGTGTGGGATTCTGCTGACGTGGGGAATCTGGTGTGTGTGGAGAAAGTTCTTTGAGGAGTGCGAGTAAGGCAGGTTTTCCAGACCGGGGAGGAATGATGCGGGTTTTTTCCGTGAGGGAAAGTCCTCCGACGTGTGCGGAACGCCGGAGTGCGAGTAAGCCGAAAGTGGCAGCTGCGGAGAGCCCGATTTCGTATTTTTCGCTGGCTTGTGTGCTGAAGGCCATAGAGGCCGACGTATCGACTGCCAACCAGAGGGTACTATTGCGTTCTGCGACAGGGACTCTGATGTGGGGGATGTTTGTGCGGGCCGTGGCAGCTGGGTCGAGCCGGCGCCAGTCATCGCCCGCGTTCCACTCTCGTATCTGGTTCAGTTCGAGCCCTCCCTCGCCTCTTTTTGCCAGAGTTTCCCCGGCACGCGTTCCAGTGGCGAGATGATGTAGTGCGAGGTCGAGTCGGTACAGCAGCCGGTCAGGTGGAAGCATTATGAGAATTCTGGGGAGGTTCGGGAACAGGAGCAGGGAAGGTGTTGGTCGTGCCATTCTCCGAGAGGGAAAGGACGGGGGGAGAAGCTCCTATTGCGAGGTCAATCTGTGGCATGGGTACCATTTGCAGGACGCGGTGAATCACGTGTTCTGGAACGACTCCATCGATAATGGCCTGGTAGTCAAGCACGATACGATGCCGTAAGGCATCGTAAGCGAGATCTACTACGTCTTGGGGAACCGCATAGGGCCGTCCTGCGAAAACGGCCAGTGCTTTTGCGCCACGGATGAGAGCTAAAGAAGCGCGCGGGCTTGCCCCAAAAGAAACTGCCTTACTGAGATCGCCGAGCAGTCGATTGTCCTCTGGTCTTGTGGCACCTACGAGGGAGGTGGCATAGGAGATAACGGCCGGATCAACGTAGACCTTGTCGGCACATGTTTGCAGCCGGCGGATTTCGTGGTCGTTCAGTAGATTGTCAGCTTCGGGAGGGTGCACCATCACACGCCGGACAATTTCTTGTTCTTCTGTGGAGGTTGGGTATCCGACGAGAACTTTGAAGAGGAATCGGTCTGATTGTGCTTCTGGTAGTGGGTAGACGCCCTCTGATTCGATGGGGTTTTGCGTCGCAAGCACAAAGAAGGGGTCAGGGGCGTGCAATGTTTCCGACCCAATAGTGACCTGGCGTTCTTCCATGACTTCAAGCAGGGCCGACTGCACTTTGGCAGGAGCACGGTTGATTTCATCTGCGAGGACAAAATTTGCGAAAACCGGTCCACTTTCTACGGTGAAGGAGCCGGTGTCAGGTCGCCAAAGACGGCTACCAATCAAGTCTGCCGGGACGAGGTCGGGAGTGAATTGTATGCGAGAAAACTTTCCCCCGAGTACTTTTGCGACTGTTTTGACGGTCAGGGTTTTCGCAAGACCGGGCACTCCTTCTAGGAGGATATGTCCTCGTGCTACCACTGTGAGAAGCATGCGGCGGAGCAGGTGTTCTTGGCCAACAATGACTTTTTTTATAGAGAAAAGCGCCTTTTCAAGCGTTTCTTCTGGGGAGGGTGTTGAGTGCTCCATCTGTTGGTCCTCAGGGGAAAACCTGTCGTGTGAGTGATTTCTGCAAAATGCGCAGAAATGTTGTGGAAAAGTGGGGGCTGGTGTGGTCTTGTCGTGCCGATCAGACTGCCGGGATATCTGGAATTTCTTTTACAGGTATCTCGCACAGATTGCCTGTTGATGACCTTGTCCACAATCTTTGCCGTCAGTATTTTCGCGGGTAAGCACGAATGTAATCGCAGTGTTCTGGCTTGTTGCAGCGAGAAATCTGGATTGCGGAGGCTTTGATGATGCTTTTTTCACGCTATTTCGATGACAGTCGATGGCTGAGAGTCACTCTAGACGATGATGCCTGATGACTCTAGATAACTCTTCATAACTTTTGACTGCTCCTTCTGGCGCAGAGTTTCTTGTGAGTTGTGGGGATGGCAAGAAAGGGTGCAAAGGACCTAGCGGAGAAAGGGCTGGTCGAAGGGTTTTTCCGTGTTTTTTTCTTGGCAGGATATGGGTGCAAAAGGAATGAGAAGGAGGAAGGTATTTTCGTGTGGAAAAAAACCTCTCAGGGATGGCCATCCCTGAGAGGTCAGTGACCACGAGAGACTCGGACTGGGAGGAAAGAGTGTCTCTCGTGCTCGCTCTTCCTGGGTTTGTGGGGAAACCCATCTGTGAAGAGCTGTCGTTGCGGTGTTGTGGCAAAAGATCGTGGGGGAGTCTTTTGCCTACCGTTTCGACATGAGGACGATGTTACAGGGCGTATGTCGAGCATCGTGTCTTTGAGCGTCCTCGCTGGTATCTGGGAGATTTTTCATGTCCGCACGCTTCGAATAAGAAGGAGGCTGTATCATGTCTCTTCTGCGTATTGCGATCATTGCTGTTTGCAAGACTTGAACTGGGATGGGATGTCCTGGTTTTTGGAAAAGAGAGTTTTCGAATACTATTCAGTATTCGAGTCAAGGGACTTGTTTCTGTGTGTTGAGACAACCGTTTTAACTGCCGGTTTACGGACGAATTATTTTGCAAGAGCGGTTTGGTCCGGGGTTTTTTCGGTGCAAATGGTCTCAGCGACTGCATAGTGCATGCAAGGTATGGCACGTGGTGCGCAGTGCAGAAGTATCAGGCTTTTGTGCGGCGAGATCTCATATGATGACTCTTCTGAAAAATAAAAAATCCCAGTTGTGCATCTTGTTTACATCCAAGTTTTCTACGTTGCAAAGGTCGGGGTGAGAGTGAGTAAGACACTCCTCATTGTCGATGACGATCAGTACATTCTGAGTACTCTCGATCGCAATTTTGGGGTCGAAGGGTACCGGGTGGTTACTGCCCTTTCGGGTCAGGAGGCTTTGGGAAGACTGGCGGGTGTGGACCTTGTCGTGCTTGATCTGAACTTAGGCGATATGGATGGGGTGGAAGTATGTCGGAGTGTGCGATCAGTCAGCGATATTCCTGTCCTCATGCTTACTGCTCGTGATGGGGTGAATGACCGTGTTGAAGGACTCGACGCGGGTGCAGACGATTATCTTGTGAAACCTTTTGCGACGGAAGAACTTTTAGCACGGGTGCGTGCGCTGCTGCGTCGACATGCCGGAGAGCAATCTCCCATATTGCAAGTCGCTGATCTGCTGCTTGACAGGGAGAACTGGGTAGCACTTCGGGGTGAGCGCTGTCTTGAGTTCACTGTGCGAGAATATGATCTCCTGGCGTATCTCGCGTCTCATGCAGGGAAAGTCTGCACCCGGGTCGCGATTATGTCGGCGGTGTGGGGAAACGACATCGAAGTTGGCCCCAATACTCTCGAAGTGTATGTCGGATATTTGCGAAAAAAGCTCGAGGCAGGAGGGGAACGTCGTATTCTCCACACTGTTCGTGGAGTCGGGTACGTACTGAGAGAGTGATGTGGAGCCGTTTTTCTCTTCGACTGCGGCTTGCTGTGCAATCTGCGGTGATTGTGGGAATGGTCGTCGCGCTTGCGAGTTTTATTGAATACCGTCTTGTAACGAGTGCTTTACTCGGCCGTGTCGATGAGCAACTTGCCCATACAGCCGGGATGCTCCAGATCGATAACGTGCGCGATCCTATTACCCATATCTCCCCGAAGGCAGACCCGCTCCCTGATCTGGCACAGCTAGGTATTGAAAACGAACAAGTGCATTTTCAGCTTGTCAAAAAGAACGGCGATCGTGCTGGTTACAGTTCTATTGATATTCCTTTTGAGGATGAAGTGGAGCACTCAGGGTCCTTTTTAAACAGGTTTTGGTATAACGCGGAGATCAAAGGGGTGAGGTACCGTGTGCTTGCCATGCGGAGTGACATCGATGATTACTATCTCCTCTTGATCGCTCGTTCTGTGGAGGAAGTCCTCGGGATTCGAGGCCGTTTGACTACTTTTCTCTGGATGCAAGCGATTTTTACGACGCTCACGGCTTTTTTCCTCGGTTATCTCGTGACGCGTGAGGCGATGCGGCCGGCACATCAGATGGCTGTGACAGCTCGCGATATTGCTGTCACAGGCGATTTGGCAAAGCGAGTTGTCGAAGGAGCTGCTGATCGCGATTTGGCAAACTTGACGGCTGCTTTTAACCGGATGCTGGATAAAATTGAAGATGCATACGACAAGCTTGCCGCTTCTTTGGAAGCTGAGCGGCGCTTCGTGGCCGACGCCTCTCACGAGCTGCGGACTCCTCTGACAACCATTTTGGGGAACACTGGTTATCTTGGACGGACGAGCGCTGATCCTGAGGCGGTACGCGATATCAAATTCGCTGCTGATCGTTTGAATAGTTTGGTGGTGGGCCTCACTACTCTTGCAAGAGAAGACGCTCGAGTTCATGAAGATGTGGCTTTGGTGGATTTTGATGAGCTTGTCCGGGATATTGCTGCTGAGCCGGAATATTCTTCTTTTGTGTGTTCCCTCAACGTGCGAGATGATGTCTGGGTTCAAGGGAACGAAGAATCTTTGGCAATAATGGTGCGCAATTTACTTGGGAATGCCGTGAAATACGGCACGTCACGTGTGGATCTGACTGTGACAATTGAGGACGAGGAGGCCGTCCTGATCGTTTCTGACGATGGTCCAGGGATCGACGTGCAAGATGTGGAGCGGGTGTTCCATCGTTTTTGGCGAGCACCCAAGGCGAAGAGCAAGACCGGTTCGGGATTGGGACTTTCGATTGTGAAGGCCACGGTTGATTCGCATGGTGGGACCGTGGAAGCTTGTCCTGGTCCTGGTGGACGGATCGTGGTGCGTCTCCCAATTGCCGATCCCCCTGTTTATGATACGACTATTTTCATATGAAGAAGAAGGGGTGTGGGATGACCCTCGAACGTAATATGAATATGGAGATGTTTGAGGATTTTTGCCTGTTTCTTTTTTCCTCTGTGGACGAATCCTCGCATGCTTCTCCTCACTCCTTCTTGGCACATGAAAACAAGAAACAAGTACTTTGAGAGGGAGAAGAAAACCAATGCGGATACTTCTGAACCAGTCAATTAGGAGCATCTACTCCAAGCTCAAATATTTTGCTGTTGTCCTTGTTATTCCAATCCTGCTGTTTGTTGTGTCGATAGGAGATGGATCCTCAAGGGGGGAAACGACTCATAACGGGATGCGGGACGCACGAGAGACAATAAATGAAAACTCTGAAAACTCTAAGGAGATAGGTATGTCAGATGTTGTGGATGTGGATCCACAAGAGGGACATGAGCTGGTCCTTGCGGGGGTCCTACTGCTCGATGTGCGAGATCAGGACGAGTGGGATGCCGGTCACGCGCAAGAGGCAGTGCACATTCCTCTTTCGGATCTTGAAGACCGTGTTTCTGAGATTGCACCGGATCAGAAGGTGGTTGCGATCTGCCGGTCAGGAGTGCGTTCCGCGCGTGCTGCCAAGATTCTTCTGAAATATGGTATCGACACAGTCAACTTGGCAGGCGGGACGAAAGCCTGGGTGGATGCTGGTTTCCCGATAGTGAAAAATGATGGAAGTCCGGGAAAAGTAATTTAGGCGACTCAAGAGAACTTTCGCGAAAAGTTCTCGAAAAAACGAAGAGAAGTTTACGAGAGAGGCTGCACAAGGGCCAGGCCCTTGTGCAGCCTCTCTCGTGTGCTGGTGAGGTGCGTGGGGGAGGGAAGAACCTGTAGGAGTGTGGATAGCAGTGTCGAGGCTATTTGGGATGGGTATTCGTTGATGGTGTGACCAAAACCTGGTGGGTGTGGAGGAAGGTAGGCGGAGGAGGGTCAGGAGAGGGGATGTGGTGGAAAGCTGCGGAGTGTGCTCACGGGCGAGCACAGCAGACGGCCGGGAAAACGGAGAATCTCCGTTTTCCCGGCCGTGAAGTTTTTTTGCAGTTTTTTCTTGGTTGGGTCAGGTTACGGGCTGTGCTTCAACCGGTTGGGGTTGCAGGGTCTCGATACTGACACTCGCCTGTTTTTTGCGGCGTTGCCGGTCCCAGATCACAAGCACAGGCGGAAGCACCATGATGCTGGTGATAAGGCTGTAACCAATAGTGAGTGCGGTGAGGCCACCGAACTGTCGCATTGGCACCATTGGGGCGAAGAGCAGGACGCCAAAGCCCAAAATGGTCGTGAGGGCTGAGCCGAGTAGCGCGCCGCCTGTGTGTTTGATTGTGCTGTGCAGGGCTTCTTTTACTTCGGGGTATCGGTGCACATCTTCGAGAAAACGGTTCACGATATGCGTTGAGTAGGGGACACCAATCCCGATGGTGAGCGAAGTGATCATGGCTGTCATGACGTTAAAGCTGATGCCAAGAATCGACATGGAGCCAAGAACCCAGGCAATAACGAGCGCCACTGGCAGGATGAGGAGAAGGCCGAGAACGGGATGACGGAAGGTAATTCCGAAGTACAGGCTGAGAATCAGGCCTGCCGCGAGGATGGTGGCAATAATCGAACCAACTTGGCTGGATTGCAGGGAGTCTGTGACCTCGTCGATCGTAAGTGCTGGGCTTGTGGGAACGATAGTGAATCCCTGTGCGTTGAGGTCTTTTGCCGCAGCGTAGAGGCCGTCTCGCAAAACGTCGGCGTCAACAGTGGATGATATGGGTACGTTCACAATGCCGCTTCGGTAGCTGTCGGTGTGTACTTGTTGTGCAAGTCCGGGAGCATCGACTGCGGCAAGTGCTTGATACAGAGGCTTGAGGCTGTTGGCTTTGCCTGCGTTTATGTCTGCCAGCGCCTTTTCGACATCCCTATCAAACTGGTCATCGGCCTGGTTTGGATCAGACGTTCCCCAGTCTTTTGCCAGGCTTGCAAAAGACCTGATGGGTGAAGATGTTCCCTCGACTGTGCCTGCTTTGCTCTCGAAATCCTGCAGTGCAGTCCAGAGGGAGGGGTCTGCGAAGTCGCCGCGTACCAGGACAGTTGCCGATTCGCCACTGTTGGCGAAGTTGTCCTCAAGAAAATTCGCGTTCCGGTATACGGCTGAATCTTTCGGAAGGAAATCTGTCATGTTGAATTCGGTGGAGATGTTGACCGCCGCGCCGAGTGACACGATAGTGATGAGGCCAAAGGCGCCAATCGTTCTCCAAGGGCGGGATTCCGTGAAATCCGAGATAGTCGTAAGGACACGGCTTGCGCCAGGTATGGCGTCTGCGACAGGCTGCTGATTTACTTTCTTTCCCCTCTTGATGCGTCTGCCATCGATCAGGATCCGCATGGAAGGAACAAAAGTCGTCATGACGATCCATGCGGCAATGACACCGAGGGCGGCAAAGATGCCGAAGTCCTGCATAGGGGGAAGGGGAGAGAAGATGTTTGTCAAAAAGCCGACGCTGGTGGTCACGGTGGCGAGCACAAGAGCGGAACCAACAGAGCGAAGTGCTGGTTCCATCGCGCTTTGCGGTGAGGCGGTATCGGGAATTTCTTCGCGATAACGAGAAGTGTTGTGAATGGCATAGTCGATCGCAAGCCCGATGAGGAGCACTGGAATGATGATTGTCATGTTGTTGAAAGTTCCGGAAAGCCCGAGATAGTCAGGGCCGGCAAGAACACCAAGTCCGTACATCCAAATGACGGTCATGACAAGCCCGATCATGCCGAGCACAACGTCTGAAACAGATCGATACAAAAGGATGAGGATTCCAAGAATCAACAAGAGCGCCAGTCCGAAAAGCCCTCCCATGCTTTCTTGAGATTCTTCCATTGCCTCGAAGATAAGACCCGTGGCAAGAGTGCTCCCTGTGGAGGCATTGAAGTTGTACGTGTCGACAAGATCTCTCAGCTCCAAGTGAATATCTGAGAGATCATCTCTGTCGAAGGTGCTATCGAAGGAGACGAAAATCAAGCCTGCGGTGACGTCTCCTGGGGCTTTCGTTTCCGCGGTCATGCCTTTGAATTGTGCGGCCATGGGCGGTGGCAGTGCCGCAAATATCTCTTTAATTTTTTCTGCCGAGACTGTTTCGAACGAAGTACCTGGTTCGAGGTTCCTGCTCAGAATGTCGGCATAAGAGAAGACGCTTTGGTTTTTGTTCTGCTTGTTGTTTTCCGTGTTGTTTTCTGCATCGTTGTTGTATGCGAGAAATTTTGCAAGGGAAGAGTCGGAGCGGATCGCTTCTTCGAGACGGAGTACTTCTTGGAGACTGGCAGGATCGAGCAGGTTTTCACTTTCCACAATGACTTGCGCGATGTCAGTGGTGGAGGAGGAGAAATCTTGTTCAATTGTGTCGAGAGCACGTGATGTTTTGCTGTCGGGAAGGAAGTCTTCGTTTTCTGAAGAAAGCTCCTGTTGCGCAGCAAACACACTAAGTATCAAGGTGAGGACTACGAGCGCAACAGCGGTAAGACTGGGGTGGTGGCTTACAATTTTGGCCGACCAGTTCACGAGTCTTTGCATCTATTTTCTCTTTGTTTCAGTTAACGGTACGTCTGCTTTTGTTAATTGGCAGAGTAGCTGACAGAATGAAGGGAAATATCGGGAAATCTATGGAGTTGACACGACTTTTGCCTGACCACGCCATTGGTAGGACATTGATATTGTGTGAGGAAAGCAAACGGGAGTTTCCCCTTTCTCCGGCATTTCACACATTACTACTTGTCGGTTGACCGATAACTAGTTTATCGGTCAACCGACAAGTAGTGCTTTTTGCCAAGTACACTGGAATGTGTGTGCTGGGGATGCACTTGTGTAGTGCATCCTGGAGAAAGGAGCCTAGTGAGAAAAGAGGCAGGGGAGACGCGGTGTCAGATTCTTGAGGTTGCTTTGCAGCTGTTTCGGGCGCAAGGATATGATAAGACTACTTTGCGACAGATTGCCAAGCAGCTTGGCATGACGCAAGCGGCTCTTTACTACTGGTTCAAAGCAAAAGATGATCTTCTTACGGCTCTTGCGGTCTCTTTGCTGGACAATATTGATGAACTTCTCGAAGAGTGCAGCGCTGATGATGCTCGAGATTTATCGCAACGTGAGCTTCTTGCGCGTTATCTGAATGTTGTCCGTTGTCAGTCAGCAGTGGCGGATTTCCTTGCGAATGACCGGGCGGCCTTGACGCATCAAGCCATTCAGCCCCGGGTGCACCAGCAGAACGAACGATTGCGCTCATTGCTCACGGGGCAAGACCCTTCTCTTGCAGAAATGGTACAAGCACGTGCTGCGCTTGGTGCTTTGCAGATTTGTCTCTTTTCCATTCCAGAAGAACAGTTTGGTGGGCTTGAGGAGATCGTTTTAGATGCCGCACTGGCTCCTTTGCGTCAAGCAAAGGGCGAGAAAAACATGACAGAGGACCGTCTGGGGAAGTCCGTGCATGCGGCTAAAAACGTGTCTGGAGATGCTCGATTTGGTGCAATATCTTGTGAATAAGCTGGTTGAGGGTGAATTTTTTTGGTGGGGTTGATGTTGAAGTTGGAGAAGTGCTGGTAGGTGTTCCCTGTTTGTCTGGGACTTTTCTTGTTTGTGGTCTGCCTGCGGGCAGAGTTTTTTGCGGGTTTGTGTGAGAAGCAGAGGTCTCTGCTTTGGAATCGGTCTTGCCTGATGGGGCAGACGTGCCGTCGGCGTTTTCGGCTGTGCTGTTTCTATTGCGTTCTACTTTTTGCAGAGAGTGCTGGTTCGATTTTTCTTTCCCGAGAGAGGGCAGAGAGATATTGCCGGATTTGTCGATGACTGCGGCTTTGTTTGAGAAGTCTTCTTGTGAGAGGGAGCGGATGATCGTTGTGCCAGGTCCGCCGGGAATGGGTACGCCGAAATCGAGCAGTTCGACAGGAGAAAACTTTCCCTGAAGAAAAGTGCCATCTGGAGCAAGCCTTACTTGTAGTACGCCGCTTTTGCCTAGTACTCCGAAGAGATTGAATTGCCGGTAGGTGGCAAAGTTGCCGAGACTGTAGGCAATGAGGCGTTCTTGATAGACCTCGATTCCCCGCAGTACATGGGGGCCAGAGCCGAGTACGAGGTCAGCCCCAGCGTCTACTGCTCGGTGCGCGAACCGTATGAAATCTGTTCCTGGATCGCGTACTCCTTTGATGTGACTTCCCTCCGGGCCTTCAGTTCCGCCATGAAACAGCACAACGACCAGGTCGGCTTTTTCGTCTGCTTTTCTGATTTGGTCGGCTACCTTGGCAAGGTCATGGATTGGGTTGGTGGCGGGATAGTGGGAAAAACCTAGAAAGACGGTTGTGGTTCCGTTGCGCTCTATGATTGGAGCGTTATTGGGCAGGCCCGTGTGGCTGATGCCCACGTTGTCGAGGGCTTCTATGGTTTGCTCGATGCCAATGTCGCCGCGGTCATGTGCATGGTTGTTTGCCAGGTTGAGCAGGGAGAAACCTGCTTGTTTATAGATCTTTGCGTATTCGGGTGGTTGTGAGAAAACGAAACATTTCTCTTTGGTGGAGCGCTGTTTTCGCCGGCATTTGTTGGGACCTGAGTCGGTAAGCGGTCCTTCGAGATTCCCCGCCAGGATATCTGCCTTGAGGAGGTGCTTGACATTGTCAAACATTCTGCTTCCTCCATCCGGAGGAAGCAGTGGGGATGGGGTGGAGGATCCGATCATAAGATCTCCTACCCATGTGATATCGACGGGATTGCCTGTGGGGCGTTGTTGATTTACCTGACGTTTTGTGGTTGTTTTGTTTCTCTGAGCGTTTGTTTCAGAGCTGAAGACGCGTTCCTGTGTGTTTTCATCTCCTGAATCAGCACCGAGGGCCAGGAGGAACAAAGCGACTCCCGTGACCCCTAGTCCGCAGAAAAGCAAAGCGGTTTGCAAGAGAGTCAACGGACGCGCGTGATTTTCGCGTGTTTGCTGCTTGCCCGTCATGATTAAAGCGTAGTGCTCCTTGTCAATTGTCGTCCGTTTCGCGTCTATGGTGACCCTCATGTATCTCGGTATAGGCATTGCAGACAGGGATCTTGGACACGACGCCGGAGTGGAAGCCGCTCGTCTTGCCGATGAAGGCGGGACACACTCAGTGTGGACAAAGGAGACAGGGGGAGCAGCCGCATGTGTGACACTCGGCGCTTGGACACAAGTGACGCATCGCGTGAAGTCGGGGACGGGAGTGATTCCACTTTCAGCCCGTTCAATTGCGACTCTGGAACTGGTAACGCGTCAGCTTGCGAGTTTGGTACCTGATCGCGTACTCATGAGTATAGGCGTTGGGCAGTGACGTGCCGCGGAAGAACTGCACGAGCGAAGCCGGCGTCTCCCATTGGAATGAGTGCGAGTGCTCTTCCGAGCTGCGTACCGTGGGAGCGGGGGTGCTTGTAGGCGCGTTGGGGCCACGCATGCCGGTGCTCGCCGCGGCGAGCACCGATGGGGGCCTTGCTCAACTGGGTGACACCGTCGTATGCGCGGGTCTTGCGGCAGCAATTCGTGCAAGCAGCAGTCGAGGCCGGCTGTTCCCCTGACGATCTTTTGCCGGCGGGGTACGTGCGTGTGGAAGTCGGAACCGATGCTGCAGACGCGATGTCGAAGCAAATAGGTTTTTACCCACATCTGCCGTTCTATCGGGAGCATTGGGAGGCGATGGGAAACCCCGCCGGCGATGAAGTGGCTGTGATTTCTTCTCATGGGGAGGGTTTACAAGAACAGCTTGCTGCCTGGGACGCGCTCGACGTCATTGTCGCGCGGATTGTTCCGATGACTCCACACAATGTTGTGCGCACAGTTGAAGCGCTTTTGCGCCCAGCGTGAGAAGTGGCCGGCGAGAACGGTAGAAATTTTTCTCTCACTGTAGTCTGCAAGAGAACATACACCAAGGTGACTGGGGGCAGCCTGTTTGCGCTGCTTGCCCGTCCCGCGAGCAAGGGGGCACGAATGCAAGGCGGCGGTGGACAATTAGTGATGGACACGCTGGCTCGGCATGATGTGGACACTATTTTCACTTTGTCCGGAGGGCATATTTTTCCTCTTTACGATGGGGCAGTGAAAAGAGACGTCCGCATTTTTGATGTGCGGCATGAACAGACGGCTGCTTTTGCTGCCGAAGGATGGGCCAAGCTCACACGAAAACTCGGAGTGGCTGCGCTGACGGCAGGACCGGGCGTCACCAACAGTGTGAGCGCGGTGACAACCGCTTCTTTTAATGGTTCGCCTGTGATGGTGCTCGGCGGGCGTGCTGCCGCGAGTCGTTGGGGAATGGGCAGTCTGCAGGAGTTCGACCATATTCCGGTGATGCGTTCGATCACGAAGACCGCTATCACTGCTCCTTCTACAGAAGAAATCCCGGGAGTGATTGAAGCGGCGAGTATTGCTGCCTCTGTGGCGCACCGGGGACCGGTATTTGTCGATCTTCCGATGGATGTGCTCTTTGGGTTTGCCGATGTTGCGGATTTGTCTGCTCCGGTGATCCCTGTTGCGATGCCGAATCCTGAAGATACGGCGCGTGTCGGGCAGCTCTTGGCGGAAGCGAAAGCCCCACTTCTCGTCATAGGATCAGATGTGTACTGGGAAGGGGCGTGGGAGGCTCTTGCCCATTTGGCGGAGACCGCTGCTGTGCCTGTGATTCCCAATGGACTTGGACGTGGGCTGCTTCCCGCTGATCACGATCTGGCTTTTTCGCGAGCACGTTCGACTGCCTTTAAAAATGCCGACCTTGTGATCGTGGCGGGTACCCCTCTGGATTTCCGTTTGGGTTTCGGGAAATTCGGAGACGCGAAAGTTGTGCATCTTGTCGATCATCCTGACAATGTGGCCAACCATGTGGAAGTAGAGGCAACTGCAGCTGGTGACCTTGGCACGATTTTTGATGAGATTTTGTCGGCATTTGAGAAGAAGCTGCAGCGGTCACCAGATCGGACTGCTTGGCTGGACCGTTTGCGTCAAAGCGAACAAGAGGCCCGCGCCGCTGATGAGCTTGTCCTCCAGAGTGATGCCGATCCCATTCATCCAGCTCGTATCTATGGAGAGCTGCGCAAGCGTCTTGACCGGGATGCTGTGGTGATCGGGGATGGCGGAGACTTTGTGAGCTACGCCGGAAAATATGTGGACTCCTATCTGCCTGGCCACTGGATGGATCCTGGCCCCTTTGGGTGTTTGGGTACAGGTCTTGGGTATGCCCTTGCTGCCCGTGTTGTACATCCTGATAAGCAGATTTTTCTCATGTTGGGCGATGGCGCGCTTGGTTTCTCTGCAATGGATTTTGACACGCTTGTACGGTTTAATTTGCCCGTTGTGGGTATTTGCGGGAATAACGGGATCTGGGGGCTTGAAAAGCATCCTATGCAGAAGTTGTATGGCTACGATGTGGCCGCAGACCTGCAACCAGGATGTCGATACGATCAGGTTGTCGCAGGGCTTGGTGGTCATGGAGAGTTTGTGACCTCTCCTGACGAGATTGGTCCAGCGATTGACCGAGCGCTGGAATCGGGACTTCCCGCTTTGGTGAATGTTGTGACTGACCCGAAAGATCAGTATCCGCGCTCTTCTGTGTTGGCGTAGTTTCCTCTGCGACGAAGGGGCTTTCTTTGCGGGGGAGTGAAGCCTCTTCGCCGTTTCCCGGTGGGCGCCCGGTGGCGCTTGTGCGGGCTGTGTGGCCTTGTGCGGTCTTGGTGGATGTGGTCGGGAGAAGACCGGCTAGGAGATATCTTGGGTGTGGTCTTCTTGCACAGAAGCGAGAGAACCTGTGGGGCGACGTTCCCATTTCCCTGGGTTCCCTTTGTCTTTCTCACGATCTTCTGCAGTTTTTTCAAGAGTCTTTTGCCGAGTTTTCCGGGTTGCAGGAGGAGCGCCGTCTCCTGATTGTTCTGAAGGAGTCTCGCTGTGCGCGCTGTCTTCTTCTGGGTATTGCGCTGTTGGGATTTTTCTGGTGTCGTCGAACAAAGAGAACCCCTGATCCGGTGTTGTGACGAATTCGTCAGATTCGGACTGCTGTTGGGCTGGGGTTGTAATATTCTCGTTTGCTGGTTCGAGGGGGGGGTTCTCATTGTCGTCAAGGAGAGAACTTGCGTTATGGATGGACAAAGGCCTGCTGGTTTTTCGGGCGTTTGGGCCGATTTCGCCAGTATCTAAAGCGGAAGAATGCGCAGATTCATGCGTGATCGGCATGGGCGATGTGTCAGGGCCCAGGCCTTCGTTCAGGTCTTGTGCAGTTGAAAGATTGAAGTGAGGAGCAGAAAAAGAAGCGGTGCTCGCCACAGCAGTTTGTTGCTGTTGTTCTGCAATTATTTCAGTTTTTGTTTGCTCTGTTTCTTCTGTTGTTGTGTGTGTTTGCCGGGCGATGCTGTCTTTTGACGCTGGGTTGTCGAGAGGAACGGTTGTCTTGCCTTTGAGGATGGATGGGGAGTGCGCCTTTTCGCGGCGCAATTCATAGTCCCCGGCGAGATCGGCCAGGGAATTTGCTTGTTCGGACAGCTGGCTTACTGCTTTCGCGGCTTCGTCTGAGTTGCCGGCCACCTCATCAGTGACCGCTTTAATCTGTTGGAGGGCCCCTTCAACTGCGGTGAGAGACTCCGATTGCTTCGCCGAGTCCATTGCAATGTCGTTGATGTGATTTTCCACGACATCGACTTTTGAGTAGATGAGCCGGAAGAGGTCCGCAAGTTCTCCTTCGGGAACAATGTCCATGCAGACTTTTACAGACCTGCCTGCTTCTTGTACCGCAGCAACACCAATGGCAGCGTTCATGGCAGAGTTTTGCGCGGAGGCCGAGATTTCTTGCAGAGACTCGTTAATGGAGTCCACGGCGTAGGACTGAAGAGACGCGCTGTTTGCGAGGGCGTCAGATGACATTGTGAGAGCAAAAGAAACTTGGGCGACGGAATCGGCGCTCTCGGCGACTTGGGCCATTCCGGATTCGAGCGAGTCAAGTGCAGTGTTGAAGCGATGTTTAATAGTGTTGTATTCGCCAGGAAAATCGATGTCGATACGCGTGAGGAGGTTTTTCGCAGCGAGACGGTCGAGGCCCATTTGTGTGGCATCCAAGACGGTGGCAATGGATCCCATCGCGGTGTTGAAGGATTTTGAGATCTCGTTCCACGCTCCCTCAAGCCCGGTCGTACTCATGCGCTCGTTCAGGTGGCCGTTCGCTGCTGCTTGTGAGATATTTTTTGTTTCGCTGACAAGGGTTCCAATTGCAGCCTGTGCCCCAGCGGTTGCCATGCCGAGCACGTCTGTTGGACTTTTCACTGTCAGTGTGCGGCGAGTTTCCCCGCGTGCGAGGTCAGTCACGGTTTGTGCTTGCGTGTTGAGGTAGTCCGTGAGTTCGCGAAAGGCGTCTGAGAGCTGCCCTACTTCGTCATTGGAGCGGTAGTACGAGACGTCTTGGCGAATGTTTCCTTCGCGGGCGGTTGCCTGCACCGTCTGGAGGAGTTCTCGAAGCGGTTTGCGTATGGAGCTTGCCAGTCCGGCTCCCGCGCCAATGGCGATGGTAATTCCACCGATGATGAGCACCCAAAGAGAGCGTGTCAGTGTTTCATTGCTGTCAAAAATGCTTTGTTGCTGTACGGGATCTGCCGCAACTGCAGTTTGCGCCTTGATGATGGTATCGATTGTTTCCGATACTGGGAAGATTGACGCGGGCAGTCTGGAGGCGAATTCTTCGAGCTTTTCTGTGGCATCGGCGTCGGGAGCGCTCACGATTTGTTGAAACTCTGCAACTGCTTTATCTGCTTGTTCCCAATCGGCGGAGAGGCTTGTGTAAAGATCTTGTGCTGACTTCTGTGAGTCGGCGTGGGATACGGGCAGGATCCCGAGTTCTCCCATCTTCTGGTCTGTGAGAGAATCTGCAGAGAGAAGAGCGCGTGTTTTTGGTATCTGGGTCGATGCTGCGCGGGCATTTTTTTGTGCGGTTTCCCAGTCAATTGTCTTATTCAGGATCCCATAGGATGTTTGTATGATATTGAGGGAATAAAGGGATTTGAGGGATTCGAGTGGTGCAAGAGGTGCGGTTTTTCCTGCGAATTCTTTTACTTCGTTATTCGCTTGATTGATTCTTGATATTGTGGTGATTCCAGTCACGAGGATGATCAGCACGATCATGGTTGCCAGAAGATAGATTTTGTGGGTGATTTTGATGTTCCGCATCAGGGTACCTTTAGCCTCGGAATGGGGCGCATGGTTTGAAAAGTCCTCTTTGGTCTCATATCGACCGGTGGTGCAAGGCATTGAGAATTCTCTTTTGCAGCGTTTCCCCGATCGTGTTTCTCCGCTGTCCTGCTGACCTTTTCGCTTTTTCTTCGAGAGAGTGATTTCCTCTTTTGAGTCCAGGGTATGGGAAAACCTGTCTGGTATCTCGACGAAAGGCATCTGCGATACTGAGAACTGCTCTGTTCCTGCTCTCCGGTCGAGCGGGAAAGAATATCGAGCAGTAGAGGGTTTTTACCCAACAGTTGGGTTTGTAGATTTGTTGACGGCGCTGTCGACAAAAGACGCTGCTCGTATGGGTGTCACGCTACTCTTGCAATAGTTCTTGATGCGAAACCGGTTTCTGCGGTTTTCGCCGCTTTTTCGTTGTCTCTTTTACGTTATCGCAAAAATGCCCGTTGCTGAATTGTGCATTTATCATACGCCGCATCCTTCTGCCACGCGTCGGGTGTCACCCGACGCGTATTGGTACGCTTCGTCAGGGGGTGTTCCTGCTTGCCTTTTTCTGCTTTGTGCCGTAGTGGCCATTCATGCGGGCGGACTTGATCGGAATGAGCGTGTAAACTTATTTCCAGATTTTCTTGAGAGACTTGTCGAACGTTCTCGCCCACCGCGTGCCATGCGCTATCGTATCCAGAATGATCGGCAGGGGCTCTTACGAAGCCGTCATTGGGTGGAAACCGTTGTCGGTGCGTGGACTCCCCATGTGCAGCGCGACACTCCTCCGGTTCCTCAGATTGTTGGTGCCCTGGTAGCCCTCGATGGTTTTCCAGAGGAATCCCGTATGCAAGGACTCTGGATTGCGCGCGAGGCACTTGCCTTTTCCCAAAAAAGTTTTCCTTCTTTGGAAAATTTCGCGCGTGAAGTGTGTTTTGGAAATTTTGTATCGGGAAGACGCAGGGAAAGCGCTGGACCTGAGACCGTAGGTGCAGACGGAAATCAGAACGAAAGAGAATTTTACGCACAGACGACAGAGAATCCCTCTCGTGCGGTCACAAGGGCCGCAGAACGGGAGTGGGCCCTTTCGCTGCTTGGTTTTTTGCCGGACAGTTCGGCATCTCCTAATGAGCAAGAGGTGAATCGCGCATACCGTCGTCTGGTGTGGGAAGCACATCCGGATCACGGTGCTCCCGCGAGCGACGCAGCCGATCGTCTTGAAGCCCTACAGTGCGCGCGTTCTCTACTCACAAATACTGAAGAGGACCTGACTGCATGACTATCCCAACATAAGGACCAGAAAGACTATGCCAACAGGAGGACCAGAAGGAACAGTGCGGGGACGTTATGCGCCCTCGCCCACGGGACATCAGACTGTGGGAAACGCCAGAACAGCAATTTTGGCGTGGCTTGATGTGCGTTCCCGTGGAGGATCTTTTGTTTTGCGGCTTGATGACACTGATCCTGCCCGACAAGTGACAACGGGAGAAGAGATTTGCCTTGCTCTTTCGAGGCTTGGACTCGATTGGGATGAAAGCTGGGAGAAAGCTGGGCCCTGGGGGCCCTATACGGTCTCAGAGCGCGTGGAGCGGCATCGAGAGCGGGCAGATTGGCTATGTGCGGCAGGTGCGGCTTATTGGGACTATACGCCCCCGATCGAAAATGTCGAATCGCATAAAAAGACGAGTGGAAAAGCGAGAGAAGCGCGTGCGGCCTACCGGGGATCTGCGACTGCTGTTGCGGGTGTTGACCCTGTTTTGCGGTTCCGTATGCCCGAAGGTCGTCAGGTCTCGGTCGTGGACCGGGTGTTTGGCAAGATCGTGGTCGACACGTCCGATATAGGGGAAGTCGCCCTGGTACGCAGCGATGGACGTCCCACTTACCACCTTGCTTCTTGCGTGGACGATATCGACATGCATATCAGCAGTGTGGTGCGGGGCGCTGACTGGCTCAATTTTTTGCCTGTCCATGTTCTTTTGTTTGAGGTGTTGGACGGGCCTTTGCCGGAGTTCGCGCATGTCCCCCTCCTGACGGGAGAAGGCGGGCAGAAACTCTCAAAGCGTCAGGGAGACTTGTCAATTCGACAGCTTGTTGCAGTAGAGGGAGTGGCAGGTGGGGCATTGGCCTGTTATCTCTCCAATCTGGGTTTTGAGGGAGATGATGGTCTTTGGGAGCTCCTGGAACGAGCAGAGGGATTTGATATCTCGCGCATGGGAAAAAGTTCGCCAAGTTTTGATCGAAAAAAACTGGGTTCTTTTTCGCGCCGCTGGCTCAGCGAAAAAGAACCCGAGGCAAAGATTCTGAGAGAGATAAACGAACGCCGCAGTGTTCCCCTGGATTCCGCTGTCGCCCAGGTTCTTTTGCCAGGAATTCGTTCTCGCATCAGCACCTTTGCGGACGCCGCTTCCCTCACTGCTTTTGTGGACCTGCCGGATCGACCTGCACGGGATCCAAAGATTTTGCCGGATGCTCTTGTCGAGCAGGTTTTGGCAACGTCCCCTTGGGAAGCGGCGTTTCTGGCAGAAGCAGTTGATGCCGTTGCAGGGAAGGCAGCGGGCCCGGAAGAAAAAAAAGTACGTCGGGCGTGTCTTACTGCCTTTCGGGACGCGCTATCGCCAGGGATACCAGTGACACCTCCATTGCATTTTATGCTGGCGGCACTTGGCCGAGAGCGTGCACGTCTTCGACTTGGTTCCATCGAGCTTGCGAGGGAAACCGAGCTTCTTATCAGTCCACAAGACCATCAGTCTGCGGGAGGCTCCTGAAAGAGAAGGAAGCGAAAAGACGTTTCTCAAGCAGTGGGACACCTATCTGGCGACAGTTTAAGAGGTTGCACACGCGACGTCCTTTGAAACCCGTCTATTTTTTCTTTGTAAATGCGAATTATCTTATGAATATTGTGTTGAACGGGGTTTTTCAAAAAAGTGGCTGTGTCGCGCGCTGAAATGGGAATAGAAAAAGAAGATTTTGTTTTTCTGTTGCCAACTGGGCTGGTTTGCAGGCCTCTGTTGGAAAATCGTCTCTGCAAAATGGGAGTGAGAAAAGACCATCGTCGATGTCCTTTGGCGTAGCCGGCGGTTTGAGTGAGATCTTCTCTGTCTTGATACAAGGGAGAAGAATATGGTGTCAGGTTTACAGTGATTTGAGAGGAGTCTGGGAGGAAAAGTGAAAAGAAAGAAAGAGTTTTTTCGGTGTGTAAGGCAGGTTTTGCTTATTTAACCGCCCTTGAACTCGGTTATTGGCAATAATACCTTTGGTTGCAGAGCAATTGTCAGACTGATAGAATGGGGCTAGCTTGCATTTGATCTGAGTACGGGGCAAATTGACTCAGATTTTTATGTAGCTGTATATGTATAATGAAGCGGGGGAAAAGGGAAATTTTATTCCCAAGATTATTTGTCTGTTTTGGCAGTGTAGCTTTTTGCAGACATCTCTTTTCTCTGTGAAAGATTTCGGGTGCAAACCGAGGATTGATCAAGTATTCTCGTGCACTAGAAGAGTGGTTGGGCGTGCTGTCCCTTTTTGGTCCGGCCAAGTTCATTGTTATTTGTTTTTTGTTGCGTAAGCACGAGAAACAAGTTGTCGAATCAAAATAACTAGGTGGAACCATGAAAGAAACGTGGCTCACCCCCGAAGCGCATGAACGCTTGAAGGCTGAATTGCAGGAGCTTGAGACTACGGGACGAGAGGAAATTCGTCTCCGTATTCTTGAAGCACGAGAGCTGGGGGATCTTCGCGAAAATGCCGAATACGATCAGGCGAAAGAAGATCAAGCTTTCTTGGAAGCACGTATTCGTGACTTGACGGAGCTTCTTCGTCATTCTCGGGTCGGAAGTGCTCCTATAGGCGAAAGAGGAGTCGTCGGCGTAGGTACAAAAGTTCGCTTGCGTGACCGATACGGAGATGAGGACGTCTACGTTTTCACTTCTCCGGAAAACAAGCTTGACGATGATGAATTGATTTTGTTGTCGCCTGGATCTCCACTTGGAGAGGCTCTGAACGGGAAACGTGCTGGAGACACAGTCTCTTACCACGCACCTGGCGGTGACTTCACTGTCGAAGTTCTGACTGTAGAGCCTATCTGAGATATCGTGCTGAATTTTCGTAGGCTGTGTTGCCGGGACGACGGTTTGTCGTGTGATTTTCACAGGGCGCGAAAGTTCTTGATTACTCTTTGACTGTTTGGGGTGGAGTATGCGGCTGTGTTTCCGGGACGACAGCCCTTTCTCTCTTTTTGTAGGAGAGATGCAAATGTTTTCTTGTCTATTGGGTTCTGAATAACGCTTTTTGTGGGCTGCTTTTTTCTTTTCTCTGAGCAGCCCTGTCAGTTTGTTCTGGTGTGTTGAGATTCTCTTTACAGGGTGTGTTTTCCCTTATCGTATGAGGTGGGAAAGAGCTATCTTTTTTGATGATTTCCGAAGCTCTTTTTGCAAGTTTTTCAGTTGTTGCTGAAGATCGAAAATTCGGGAAGATTCTTACTCTTTTAACTTATTATCATTATTCTTGTGTAAGAGTCCTCTGTCGAAGTAGTGGAATATTCTGAGAGAAAAGAAGGAATGGTTTTTTTGTCAGAATGGCAAATGGAAATCTGGAATCCTGTCGATTTGTAAAAGAATATTTTTTATTTCTTTTCGTTTTCTAGAGAGAAGGAAAAAGAGTCTGTCCGGAAAAGTGACTTTTCCGGACAGACTCTTTTTTGACGGTTTATCTATTTTGTATGGTTTTTCAGGATTTTGTTATTGTTCGGTAATAGTCACAGAATGCATGATGTCGCCGACTTCCATCTTGCACGCGATATCAGTTCCGCTCTCGACATAACCAAATAGGTTGTAAAGCTTGTCAAGTTTTCGGGTGCAGTCGTCGATACAGATAAAGAATTGGCTACCGTTTGTGTTTTGGCCTGAGTTTGCCATGGCGACAGCACCTAATGTGTAATCTCCGCGTACGGGCTCATCAGGAAACTTGTAACCAGGGCCACCTCGTCCGCTGCCTTCTGGACACCCGCCTTGTGCCACGAAATTGGGCACAACTCGATGAAAGGTAAGGCTGTCGTAGAATCCGTCGCGGGCAAGGGCAACAAAATTATTTACTGTGACAGGTGCCAATTTTGGGTCGAGGGATAGCACCATATCCCCTTTGCTTGTGTTGATGGTTGCTGTGTACGTCTTTGCTAGGTCTATCTGCATATCTGGTGCCGGCATGGTTGGTCCTTTTCCTGATGTAATGAGGCTCCAACAGCGTGGAGACTCTGTATTTTTTGGTGGAGAAAGCGCGTCTTTTTACGGTTTTCTGGTTTGGGGCAGCAGTGATTTCCAACTTTAAGGGAAAAGATCTGGATTTGGAGGACTGTGCTTTGTGCAGAAGATTTTCGATGATCTGACGCTGTTCTTGTCTGATGGAGCCCGTTGGCCTTTGTGTTTCTTCTCTTTGTCGTGACTGACCGTGACTGATTGAAGGTCAGTAAGAGTGGGGGAATAACCGCTTTGGCGGGAAAGATGGGGAAGCGGTTTTCCTTCCTTGCGGTCTTTCTGCCAAGGGTACCCCCCCTTTTTTTCCGCTTCTCGTTCCTTTGACTGAGGCGGCCTTGTCCTCTATCACAAAATGGTTGACTGTGCACGCTTCTTCGGTCACGGAAGCGTGCACAAGCCTAGAGGAAAGAGAGAGAGACATGTGAGGACAAAAGCGCAGAGTGGTTCTCCGCGGAAATTACCAGCCGTTTTGCCGGCTTTCCCTGTCCGGAGTTTGGGGGGCGAAACCCACCATGATAAGAAACAGCGATGTTTTGCTATGGGTTTGTGCCGGTCTGCAGGAGTGGCAAGCTGGAGTTATCCGTGTGTGCTGGGTGTGGAAAGATCGGTGCGGATGTGGGGAATTGTCGCGGCGCGCGTCTCCGCGACGAGGGAAAAATATGCTTGGATATTTGCTCCGACTGTGTCGTCTGTTGGGATTTCTCCAGGGTCACATGTAGTGACAATGACAACTTCAGTGCTGTTTTCTACTCGGGCATTGCCGGCGGAAGGCATGGCTTGTGCCCAAAGAGTGAAGGCAGAGAAGAGCTCTTGCGTATCGGTGGGAGTGTCACCGGTGACAGAAAAGCGTATACATGATCGTTTGTCCTGCATAAAAAAGAGAGAGCGGTCGCCTCCCCATCCTTCGATCGCTCTTTTCGCGACGTCAGGTGCTGTCTTCTCCGAGAGGATCAGGAACAAAAAGAGTGCTCCTAGTTCCTGTTCGGATCCGAAAGACACGGCTTTGTCAGGGAGGGATGGTAATGGCAGGAAAACAGGTTTTTCTTTGCGGAGAAAAGTCTCCGGAAAGAGGATGTGCTCTTCGCTGGAAGGCAGGTCTGCAAAGGCAGCGTCAATGGCGGCCCTTCCTCCTGTGGCAGCGAGATACTCGATAAAGAGTGGACCAAATTCGTAGGGAAAGGTCTGTTGCAAGGTGAGGACGGGAGGGAGAACCGTGTTGTGGGGATGCGGGAGCACAAGTTGTGGGACTTCCTCGAGGTTTTTCTTTTCAGAAAAAGTACGCGCATAGGCTGCCTCAACTTGGAGGGCCTCTCCTTCAAGCAGGCTTGTGAGAGCAAAAAGCGCTTTTGTGGGGTCTCTTTTTTCTTTCAGGCTGCCCATGATCGCGCGTTGTCTGAGGAGAGACAGGTCGAAGAGCTGATCTTGGAGGGCATGTGTGAGCTCGTGCGCGAGCAGTATCTGTTTTTCTCGCGGGGATGCACTTTTTTTGAGGAACACGCTCTTCTCATGGTTGTCGTAAAAACCCAAGAGATTTTCTTCGTAGAATTCTGCCCAGGCCTTTCCCAGATCGATCGGGCCTTGCGCGAGGCCAAGGGCACGCAATAAAGCAGGGGTGTTTTCGATGCGCGTTTCTTGCAGGCTGAGGGGTAAGGCTGTGTTTTCTGTCGCGAGGATCGCCGCAAACTCTTCTGCGGAGAGAAAATACGTTGGAACAGGATCGGTGAATTGTTTTCCACTGGTTTCCTCGACAAAGCGGGCAATTTTCAGTGTTTCGTCATGCCATGTCACCTGTTTTTCAGAGGTTGGCGGGAAAGGATGAAGGCTTTGTGAGGTGGCGTGAGAAAAAGCGGGAAACGTCCGGGAGGAAAAGCCCTGGTAGAGCGCCTTTCCCGCGAGAACGAACAGGACCAGACCGCAAATAGTGCGATATGGAATGAGGTGTTTTGCTCTGGGTGTAGCGCTCTGCTGCGGAGCAAGATGTTCGTGAGGAGATATGACGGGCTCTTGCGGCAAAGTGCTTTTGTTGAGGAGTAGCTTGCGCAAGCGGAAGACCCCGAGGAGAGAGACGACTTGGCTGCCGGCGAGCTTCGTCGGGTTTTTCAGGATCCCGATCGGTGCTGCCTCGCCTGTCTGATCGGGAGGCCAAATCTGGACATGAGCAGTTCGGGGATATCGAGTTTGCAGATTTCTGGCACAGATATACAGGTGATGTTGAGCGGGCAAGCGTTCGAGCGGCCGATGTTGCTTGTGTAAAAAAATGGCAGGTTTGTCACGAGTACTCGCGACAAACCTGCCATTTGGTGTGGAGAAAAGATCAGCCGAAGGCACCTTTGAAGGTGGCCAGGACGAGGCTGGAAAACTCGTCAAGCTCAGCTTCGCTTAGTACAGCAAAGTCCCTTGCGATGCGATTATTTGTGGCTTCTTCAGCGTGTGCACGCGCAGCTTTGTGCTCTTCCGTGATTTCCGGGTGAGGGGCAGGCCAGCCATGCATGGGTGCCATCGCTGCCTCGCTGCTTGTGAGTATGGCCTCAAGTGGAGTCATATTTGCGCTGATCACTGCGCATGCGTGCACACTGCCGCGGTGTTCTCGTAGCACATTGAGGACTTGCGCGGCGCGGCCTGGCGTGTCTTCAACTCGTGGCATTGCGCGCCATCCGGCAAACAGGGGAAGTCCGGACGGGTCAACAGCGTCGATAATCTTTTCTGCAAGTTCGATGAGGCGAGGCAGGTCAGCTGGGTTCGTGAAATGATCACGGCCCCATTGGGCGCAACAGTCTGCAAAGCCTTGGGCGGCAACAGTTGGGTCGCCTGCCTTGAGCACTTCTTCCCAGCTCGCGGTGACTGTCTCTGGGCTGAAGAAGGCGAACGAGGCCACTACCACATCTGCAGGGACATTACCGAGGGCGCCACCACGTCCTCCCATATAAAAAGACATGCCAGGGAAGCCAAGTTCGCTACCTTTGGCAAAGGTGGGGCCATCAATCATGAAGGCGGCACCTATGGTTCCAATAGCGTTTTGTACAGAAGAGGCTGCTTCTTCCGGTTTCATTTTCCCCCATTTCGCGTGAACTATCGGGATTGTCGATAAGCTCTCATGCTAGAGAGAAAGGAAGAAAGACGCGAAAAGAAGCGGTTTTGCCAGAGACTTTGCTCTTGAGGGCGTGATATTTTTTCGCGCAGAGAGGGCGGAGCAAGTTCTGTGTGGCGGACGTCGCTCCTGAATGCCGACAAATGCAGCAGGCAGCGGTTTTGCGGGGTGATGGGCTCGTGCGAGATCTTTTTTTCGAGAAGACTATTTTCTCTCTTCGAGAAGGCGCCCCGCTGCGTGGGCTGCCTTTTCGGCAGCGGTAATCTGGGCGTCAATAATCTCGAGTCCCCCATTCCAGAAGCCGGGGTCGGACAAGTCGCATCCGACGATTTTTCCGAGTTCTTCTGGGGGCATTGATCCTCCAGCGCGCAACAGGTCGAGATAGCGCGGGACGAAGCCCGCTCCTTCCTTTCGGTAGTTCTGGTAGACAGCCAATGCCAAAAGCTGCCCATAGGCATATGCGTACACATATCCTGGGGTGCTGATAAAGTGAGGAATATACGACCACCAGGTACGGTAGCCGGCCGTGACTTCCACACTTTTGCCGAACAGGGATGTTTGAGTTTCTTCCCATAGCTCATTGAAGCGTTCGACCGACAACTCGCCTTCGGTACGCCGTGTGGTGTGGACTGCGTCCTCAAAACGGTTCATTGCTGTTTGGCGGAATACTGTGGCAATTGCACCATCAAGACTCTCTGCGAGCAGCTCCAACTGTTCGTTTGGGTCATTCGTGGTAGAGAGAAGGCGGTTGAAGGTGACCGTCTCCCCAAAGACAGACGCTGTCTCGGCCAAAGTAAGTGGTGTGTTTTGGTGAAAGACCCCTTGCGGGGCAGCGAGACAGGCGTGCAGACCATGTCCGAGCTCGTGTGCCAGCGTGAGGGCATCGTTGCGTTTTCCCGCCCAGTTCAAAAAGACGTAAGGGTGATGGGAAGGATCAGTGTACGCACAGAAGGCTCCAGGCCGTTTACCAGGGCGGATGGGGGCGTCGATCCATTTTTCCACAAAGAAACGACGTGCAAGATCGGAAAGTTCGGTCGAGAAAGACGCGTAGGCATCGAGCACAAGTTCCTGGGCTGTATCCCAGTCCATACGAGTTTCTGTAGTGGCTACTGACGCCATCCGGTCATAATCTGCGAGTCGGTCGAGACCGAGCAGCCGTGCTTTCAGGGTATACCAGCGTTGCGGGATGTCGTACCGGTTTTGTACGGCTTCAATAAGCGTTCTCACAGATTCGTCGCTTGCTTCGTTCGAGAGATTGCGACGTTGTAGCCAGTTGTCGTAGTGCTGCAGCCGGTCATCGATCGCCCGATCCGCCAAGATGGTGTTGAAAAGAAAAGCCCGCGTGCGGAGACCCGGAGCTAGCCCTTTTGTCACGGCCTGCGCGGCTGCTTGACGAATGGAACGATCCGTAGCGTGCAGGCGGGACAATCCCTCTTCCAGGCTTGCTGTCCTGGTGTTGTGGCCCGTGTCGTGGCTGGTGTCGTGGGAAGTCTGCTCGTGCGGGAGTTCGACAGTGATGGTTGCGCTTAGTTCGCCAAAGAGTCGTTGCCACGCGTCGGCCCCGGTAATGGACTTTTCTTGTAAGATCCGTTCTTCGGGTTCGCTCAGCAAATGATCACGGTACCGGCCGAGCGAGACAAGGTAGTGGCGACAGAACGCAAGGTTTTCTGCTGCGATGAGGCCGGCTGCATGCTTGGTCTCAAGTGCGACCCATTCGAGTTCAAAGAAAATGAGTCGAGCGCTGATTTCTGTTGCCCGTTCCTGTACATGCTGGACGAGTGCGCCGCGTGCTTCGTCGGTGGTGTCAGCCGAGTGATGGAGCATGGCATAAGAAGACGCGAGTGAGAGTGCGGTCTGCATGTCGGCGGCTTGCGTCATGAAGCTGTACAGGCTGGAACTGTCGAATGTCTGCACTTTGTTTTTGTGGATTTCGAGGCGTGTGACGAGCTCGTCCGCTTTTTCCAGCAGTTCTTTGACGCCCTGTTCTCCCTTGTTGTCGACCAGGGGTTCAATGTTCCAGGTGGCATGACGGGCCATGAGGGTGTCGTCTGCGGTGTCGTCTGCAACGTTGTCTTGCGTGCTGTTGCGAGTGGGTGCTTCTGTCATGTGCGCGAGGCTTTCTTGTCAGGGCTTTTCTGCGAGGGGAGGCAGCTAAGAAAGGATCGGGGACCGCGGGAGAGTGGGCTGGATGCGCAGATGCTTTTGGCCGTGTGTGCCGAAAGGAGGGGACAGGTCTGCCACAAAATTATCGCCTGGTGCCAGGGTGTTTCCCGCAATGGTTACTGGACGATGCACATGGTAGATGGATGGCCAGGGGCAGGTATCCCAAAAAGATGGTTGGTGAGGGTTCGCATCGGCAAAGCGCTTGATCGCTTCTACTTGGAGGGCGGTGTCGATTGCGTCGCCGAGGGCCAAAGTCTCTTTGTGGTTGGGATCTTGTTTCCACCATCTGTTGAGTTCGTCAACATATTTGGGGTCCGCTGCCCGGATAATTCGCTCATCGGGGTCAGTCAGCCGCCAGCGTTCGGAGACCGGATTGTATTTTGCGTACTGGTCTGTTTTGTCAGAGAGGTTGGGTTTTGAGAGGAGCTGTCCAAGTGAGGAGAGGAGCGCGAGCGCATTGAGGGTATGGTCTTCGAGGTTGAGTTGCTCTTCGGGCAGTAGGTTATTGCGTAAAATATGACGGGCTGCCGCGATGGCGGATGCGATATTTTCTGCCATCTGCTTGAAAGTCGATTGGTCTGCGAGTTCTTCTGGGGAACTGGCTTTTTCCGAGAAGAGCGCAAGCGTCCTCTTTGTGGAAAACTCGAGTTCTGTGCACGTGTTGAGGGCAGCTTCGAGTTGGGCAACAGAACATTCGCTTCTGGCACATCTCCAAGACGGCAGGGGGGCTGTTGTCTCAATGTCGTAGGGGTAATCTGGAATTTCGCTTGCGCTTTTCGCTGCTGCAAACCAGGGTTCTACCTCTTTGTAGAAGAGTTCGGCCTGCGCGAATGTTTCATCCTTCGGAGAAGTGTCGAGCATATCTGTGGAGACGAGTTTTTCTCCGAGTACCTGTCGAACATATGCGTTCCAGGCAAATGTCAGCGCGATGGGAAGAGGATGGGGAATTTCCCAAAGGCTGCAACCATCTTCAATGTACTGTGCGCGTTCTTTTTCAAGCGAGATTAATAGGCCATGAATTTCGTGACCTTGACGACGGTATTCCTGGAAAATACTAGGAACATTCGACATATCGGCAGTTTTCAGAGCTTCCCCAGTGGCATTGCCAATCATGCGTGTTTCCCTTGGTTTTCCCAGTGTCTTCGGGATATCCGCCAATATTTTTCCTGTCCGATTTCCCGGAAGTCTATAGGCAGCCATGCCTGATCTTGGCATGTCACAGTGTTGCTTTTTCCAGAGTGTTTTCCCCGGTGTGTTCTGCTACTTCGGAGTGATTGCGAGTAGTGCCTCACCTATGCCGGATTCCTTTCCTGTAGGAGAGACAATCGAACAATGCGAGCCGAGTCTCATTGAGAGAACTCTGGGACCTGACGGTTGTCGGTGAATTGGTCTAGATGTGCTTCGGCATGACTGTTCTCAGTGCCTTCCCTCTTTTGTGAGGCCGGATTTTCGTGGAACAGGTATCGAAGATACTTGTTTTTGCTTGTTGCCCATCCCAGGATAATCAGGAAAACCAATCGGGAATGAGGAAACTGTCCCTGGGGTGTGAGAGCGGGAATGGCCCTGGGAAAAAGCCGTCCTGTCAGGTGCCTGAGAAAAAAATTTGCCGGTCTCGATCTGTCACAAAACCCTCCGATGCTTATCCCGCTGTGCTTTCTCGCGCTGTATGAGTTTTCCACTGTGGCGGCTTGGTCTGTGGTATCTGTGATGTTGTGGTATGCCCGAGTCGAACCCTGTTGTGCTTGGCGTCTTGAGGGGAAGCGTGAAAGATCGGAGGACTTTTCTTCCGGCGTACAGCAAGCTCCGGGGCTGTGGGGAGCGTTTCGTGAAGCGCCCCCGGCAGGAATCGAACCTGCGACCTACCGCTTAGGAGGCGGTTGCTCTATCCTGCTGAGCTACGGGAGCACATGCGCAGTCTACCTTTTTCCGGAGACGTTCGGAGATCCGGTTTATGAGGACTTCTGGGAAATCTGCCCGCGTGAGATTTCGGGAAGAGACTTCAAGACAAGATCTCCGGAAAGACGAAGAAAAGCCGGTTTTATCTGTTGAGTGAGCCATTCTTGGGGGAGCCATGCTCGGGTCCGTCATGCTCGAGTCATCCACTCTTGGGGGATATGCCCTCGGGAGAGTCGCCCTGGGCGAAGTGGCCATTGCAAAAAGTTTTCTGGAGATCTTTCGGGGTTTTGGCAAGAAAGCAAAAGGCAACGCAGGCACGGGCCGGGATGCACCGGCGAAGAAGTCGGCGAGACTGGTCGTGGGCGACTGGCAGGAGGACTGTCAAGGGGGAATATTGGACACGTCACTGCCCGAAGAGATCGAAGATCTTGCGCAGCACGCGCGGGCGCTGTCTACAAGTGTGCTGCGGCCAGGAGCGGCGCAGGCCACAGATGACCATCAATGGTCGGATGCCGCGCAGCAGGGGTTTGCCGAACTTGGAGTACGCGGACTGTTTGTGCCGGAAACCCAAGGCGGAATCGACCGGCCACTTGCTGCAGTTGTGGTGCTTGATGCGCTTGCTGCCGGAGACGCTGGGGGCCTTTTTTTGGCCGACCGGCCGGGAGTCGCCGCGGGGTTCCTGCGGGTTTTGCCAGAGGAAGCGGGCGCTGTTGAGCTGGCAGGGAAAACGCTTGCGGGCGAGGGGCTGCTTGCTGTTTCGATGATCGACAGTATTGCGTTTCTGGCAGGAAAAGACCTGGCAAGTTTGGTTGTGCCTTGGGCGCCTGGAACAAGTGTCCCGTGCGCGCTTGGTTTCTTGGCAACGGACGGCCTTGGTCTGGTTGATGCCGCGGGATTGTCCGCTGTGCCGGTGCTCGGGGGGGCATTCGAGGCGTCTGGGGGTGTAGAGGTACGTGTCACTGACGCGAATGCCGTGCGCGTCTTTCCCTGTGACCCAGCCACCGCTTTTGCGGGGCGCGCGATCACACGCCTCTGGGCAGGAGCAGTTCTCTGCGGTATCGCGCAGGCATCGATCGGGTACGCCGTGGAATACGGTCGTGAACGAGTGGTCTTTGGCAAACCGGTCCTGGGCCATCAGGCGAACGCCTTCGAGATGGCTGCTGCTGATACTGGTATAGGCGCGGCTCGTCTGGCGTTGCGCGTTGCAGCCTGGCGTTTTGAGCAAGCTGACCCAACTGCTGCCTGGCTCGCGTCACTCGCGTACCTTGAGGCAAGGGAAGCATCCCTGCATGCCACAGACCTCGGGGTACAGATGCTTGGGGGGCACGGGTACATACGTGATCATCCCGCTGAAAAATGGTACAGGGAAGCGCGCATGCTCGCCTTGCTCTTTGGCGGGGAAGACGCTGCGCTGGACGATCTGGCCGATCGGGCGCTCGATGCCCCTGATCCTTTGGTGGCGTGATGAATCTTGAACTGGACCAAGCAACAAAGACCGCGATCGAGATGATCCGCGCGCTGGGAAAAGAATATTTGCGACCTCTTGGCATGGAGGCCGACCGTTTGTACCGTCCTATCCCGGCTGATCATTCCTTCTTCCAAATGCTCGCCGAGTCAGGCTTTATGGCGCGGGGCGCTGCCATGGGTCGTGACGAGGACCGCGAAAATGAAGCGGGAGCTGCAGGGGCATCCTCTGGGCAAGCCAAGGCGGCGTCAAAACCGGCCGCCGGCTCGCAGCAGCCGGCGAAAAAATCGGGAGGCAAACGCACCGGGAATGCCGTGCGTGGCGTGATCGTGAGCGAGGAAGGCGCCTATTGGGATCGTGGCGCGATGGTGACCTTACCTGGTCCCGGTTTGGGTGCTCCTCCTGTTGTCAAAATGGGCACACCAGAACAACGTGAACGTTTTCTTGGCATCTTCAACACGCGGGAGCGTCCACTTTGGGCGGCTTTTGCCATGACAGAACCGAGTGCCGGGAGTGATGTCGCCCGCATTCAGATGCGGGCTCGCAAAGACGGCGACGAATGGATCCTGACCGGCCAGAAGATGTTTTCTTCAAACTCGGCGCGGGCAGAGTGGGTTGTTGTTTTTGCGACGATCGATCCTGAGCTTGGCCGTGCCGGTCACCGCGCGTTTGTCGTAGAAAAGGGCATGCCTGGTTTTGAAGTGCTTCGTATCGAGGCAAAAATGGGCGTGAAAGCCTATGAAACCGCGAGCTTTGCCCTTGACGATTGCCGTGTTCCTGCGGACAATCTGCTTGGCAGCGAGGCATACTATTCGGCCAGGGCAAACCGGGGCTTTGGTGGCGCAATGGAGACCTTCAATGCCACCCGTCCCGTGGTCGCCGTGCACTCGATTGGCATTGGCCGGGCCGCTCACGATCGAGCACGCGACTTTGTGGCTGAGGAGTTCCCGGCGCACGCCGCACGCCGCCGCCGGCGCGCTCTGGAGCGTCTTGTGGGAATCCGTCGCCGCCTCGAGATTGGCAAACTGCTTTGCGTGCATGCCGCGGCAGTCAACGATGAGGGCAAACCCAATGGTCGCGAGGCTGCCGCCTGCAAGCTGTACTCCCCTCCAGCCGCGCTCGCTGCCATCCAGGTTGCCGCCGGCATCGTGGGTGAGGCAGGCGTGCGCCACGACCAGTACCTCGAGAAATGGGCGCGCGATGTGAAAATGCTTGATATCGGGGAAGGCACACAACAGGTGCAGCGCCGCATTGTGGCCCGTCACTTGATTGGCCCGGATATCGCGCGTTGAGGTTGGGCGCCGGCGGACACCTGTTCCCCCGTTCCCTCTCTCGCGCTCTTGCCGACACTGCGCGTTGGGACAGTGCGCGGCGGGTGTGACAAGGTGTGGGAGCATCGGGTGCGGCGCATCTTGAAATGTGCACTCTCTTGTTGTCGGGATCCTCTGTGATTTTTGATGCACGGTGTATGGTGTTGCGTGTGTAGATTCCAAGCAAGGGTCTCTTTTCCCCCATACCAAAAAGAGTCTGCATATTGAGCGCAATAAGATGATTTTTCAGATACCGCGCACTATGCAGCGCTCTGTTGGAAATATGCGTACCGCGTATCCCCGGAATCTCCAAAAAAGCCGGCAAAGAGGGGATTCCCTCCTGCCGATACCCCTGGAAGAAGGACAGTAAAAAAAGAAAGAATACGATTAAACACTGCCCTGCAGATACAGCAGAACAGCCGTCTCTTTCCCCGCAGCGCCTCCGAAACTTGGTTGTCATTTTGTCGAGTACGGTGCTGCTACTTTTTTGGCAAATAGGAACTTTTTCTAGGGAAGTTGCCGCTCATCCTGGCGGTACTGCCGGCGATGGTTGTCATTTTTGCCGCACAAATTGTGCAAAATATGGGGAAGTGCAAGACCAGAGGCACTGCCACAATGCAAAAAGCTCTCCGGCTCCCGTAAAATCTTCTGCTCCGCCGCCTCCACCAAAAACACCGCGCACGACTGTGTTTCCCACGACGGTACCGCCCACGACTGTGTCTCCCACGACGGTACCGCCCGACACTATCGCCCCGAAGAAACCGGTTCTTCAGCTTCGACAAATCAGGAGTTCCGCCGAAGAGGCAATCCTCGTGGTGAACGCCGAGGCCCACTCAAGAGTGCGGATTATCAGAATTGCAACTGAAGAAACAAGAGAGGTATTCACTGCCATTGCCACAGGCGAAGAACAAGAATTCCGGGTGAGTCTCCCCTCACCGGCAATGTGGGAATTCTTTGCCACTGCCCAAGACCGGGCCGGAAACACATCAAAAGCAGCACTCCTCCAGCTTGACACACAGCTTGTGGAAAACATGCATATCGACCTGCTCTCCCCTCCAGGAGAATCTGATGCGGTCCTGCAAGTAGAAGGGACCTCGCCTACTTCTTCCCTTGTCGTCCGAGAAAAAGACGTCATACTCGCAGAAATTCAGCAGCAGTCCGAAATTGCAAAAATCCATCTGAAAGGACTCTCTGACGGGAATCATGCGCTCCTTATTTCTGGAACAGATCAGTATGGACGCCCCTTGCCCGAGACCACGTATGAGGTTGTTGTGGATACAACTCCTCCCACAATTCTCATCACCTTGGATAAAGAGCAAAGCAAAGCAGGGGTTTTCGCCTACATAATTTCTTCGAACGAAGACGCACATGTCAGGGTCGAGTCTGCGTCACCAAAGCTGGCTGCCATTTTTTCGATACGCGCCGGAAAAGCCCTCAGTATTGGGAAAGAAGTCGAGAATAGCAAAGAGCATGAAATACGCGTGAGGGTTGCCGACATCTATGACAATGAGTCGGTGCAAACCGCGCGCCAGCTGATAGAACTTCCCCAAGAGAGGCCTATCAAATTCGTCGCGGGAATTTTCGCTACAGGTGTTGTTGGGGCAGGAGTTCTCGGTATTGGGGCAGGAGTTCTCGGTATACGAAAAGGCCGCCTTTCCTCCATGAAGAAGCCCCCTACGGAAAGTACCGGGTAAGGCAACGCTTGTCCTGGGAGCAGGCACACGTCGGATAATCCTGCCATTTGAGCATTGCCCTGGGCTTGTTCCCAACAAGAGTGCAATCTCAAGCGGTGTCACTCTCGGAACCGTTCCCGGCTTTGCTCTGGCTGCTGGCCCCGCGTCTTGAGATGTGGTCAGTTCGTAACCGGGAACGGTTGCGGCTCTGGCTCCTGGCAGTTCGGCACTCTTGCTCCCTGGCAGCTTGCGCCGCATGATGCCCGCAGGGAAAACGTTTTTCCGGTTGTCGGGGGTTTTCCTGAGACAGGATCGAAGAAATGGTTGGGTATAATTGGTTCGAGAACACAGAGTGTCGAGAATGTCTGTGTGTATCGGCAAATGCCCGCATCATGTCATGAGGGAAAAACCCTACGATCACCCTACGATCAGTGATGTGTTTCGGATCAGCGAGGTGTTTCGCGCAGACAGAGTGTTGTTGATGTTTCGCTGATGTGTGCGTGATGCGTCAGTTTTCGCTCCTGCGACGGGCAGTGGACGCACATATTTTCCAGGCAGACTGTTCAGTCTCATGTGCCACAATTGTGCACGCGGTGTATGCCCGTGAGGCTCGCTCGTAAAAAATAGCCACCTATTTCATCTTCAAATATGGCAAGTATTCGTATTTTATCTGGTATTCAGGCAACTGGGACCCCGCATCTAGGGAACTACCTGGGCGCGATAAGGTCTTGGGTGCAACACGCAAGTTCGTCAACTTACTTTATGATTGCTGATCTTCATGCGATCACAGTTCCAAAGGAACCGGAACTGTTGGCGCAAGGGCGCTTTGCCACAGCCGCGGGCCTGCTGAGTGCCGGACTCGAAGCGACAAGTGCCGTGGTTTTTGCCCAGTCTGTGGTACCTGAGCATACGCAGTTGGCTTGGTTGCTTGGTTCGATCACTTCAATGGGCGAGCTGCAGAGAATGACGCAGTTTAAAGCGAAGTCCGAGAGTCTGCAAGAGACGGCATCCGCTGGACTTTTCACTTATCCCATACTGCAGGCCGCCGACATTTTGCTCTATGACGCTGATCAAGTTCCGGTAGGCGACGATCAACGTCAACACATTGAGCTTGCACGTGATCTTGCCATCAGATTCAACCATCGCTTTGGAGACACATTCAAAGTGCCTGTGGCGACTTTTCCTCCGGTGGGTGCACGGGTCATGGATCTTCAAGAACCAAGAGCGAAGATGTCGAAGAGTGCGAAGAGCCGGCGAGGAGTTGTGCTTCTCACCGACGACGATACCGCGATCCAACGCAAATTTCGCCGCGCGGTGACGGATAGCCATGAAGAAGTTGGCTATGACGCAAGCGGCCGACCTGGCATTGCCAACATGATTGAGATTGCGGCTGCGGTACGAACCGAACCAGTCGAGCAGGCAATTGAGCGGTATTCGGGTTGGAAGTACGGCAAGTTCAAGGACGAGGTTGCTGATCTTGTGATCAACCTTGTCGCGCCGATACGAGGAAGAATCGCAGAATTTCAGGAATCGCCACAGGAGCTACGCGCTCGACTGGGTGCCGATGCCGAGCGGGCAACACACATCGCGAGCCAGGTCCTGCGGCGCGCAAAACAAAATATTGGCCTTGGCGAGTTCTAGCTGAGCTTTTCTTGGGTTCTGGCCGCGTTTGTTGGGTGCTTCCGGGCAGAGACTTGGGCGGCAGGTACAGTTTTTGTGTTTGGACGCACGAGTTCCTGATAGGCATCCGGCTTTTTGTGTTCAGGTTTGATCGAGCAGCGGGGGTGGCTCTATGCCCTGGGCGCGAAGTCCTTCTTCGATATGGTGGTTCACTGTTTCGATCACGGCAATGCGCGCGTAGTTTTTAGAGTTTGCGGGGATGATGCGCCATGGCGCACAAGGCTGATCGGTATGGAGAAACATGTCTTCCAATGCTTCCAGGTACTCTGGTCGTTTTGCCCGGTTGCGATGATCCTCTGGCGTGAGCTTCCATTGTTTCAGCGGGTTTGTTTCTCTATCCCGGAAGCGTTTGCCTTGTTCTTTGTGGGAGATGTGCAGCCAGATTTTCACGAAGACCGTACCTTCTTCGCTCAGCATCTTCTCGAACCAGCGAATCTGTTGGTAAGAACGTCGCCACTCGTCATGGCTGGCAAACCTCTCAACCCGCTCGACGAGCACTCTTCCATACCAAGAGCGGTCCAAGACCGCCATACCACCCCAGCCAGGAAGAGAAGGCCAAAAGCGAGTCAGGAAATGATGGCGTTTTTCGCTGGGAGTGGGGGCGCTGAACTGATGCACGCGCACATGACGAGGATCAAGGCCCGAGACAAGCCGTTTGATGCAGCCTCCTTTGCCTGAGGCGTCCCAGCCTTCCATGACCACGCAGATCGGAGGCCCCAAAATCGAGGGAGGCATCATGCCGGCTGAAATGAGGCGGAGCTGTAAGAGACGCTTTTGGCCTTCGGTGAACCGAGAGGCTGTCTCTTCCCGTGAAAGTTTTATGTCCAGATTGAGTTTCTCAAGTCTGCTCATGCTTCTCATTGTGTCGCGTGTGAGTCCCGACATTTGATGCGGAACAGGCCAACTGTTGTCTTGCGTCTTTTTCTGTCTTTGTTTTCTTGCCTCGGAGGCTCACCCTGTAGGGAACAACAGTATGGCGGAAACATACGTGCCCATGACGGGTTGCTCTCGTCTTCTGCAGGGAGCACAAGACCGAAAAATCTCATCCCAAGCGAAATTCTGCTCGTCGTGCACGCTGAGCCGGCGAGAAGGCCAGAAGAGAGGGGAAGAACTTGTACGCTATTGCGACCGGTGCCGAGTGTGAGTGTGGCTGCTGCATATGCAGAGAAAAGAGCCGGCGAGTATGGTGCCGGAGCCTTCGTGATGTGGGCGCAAGCCACAAGCTGTGTTTGGCTGTGTGCTTGCCGGGAGAGCCTGCTTTTCAGTCGTCCCAGGCTGGAGCGAAAGGTGGGTCCACCAGGCGGAGCCTTTGATCTCGTGCCTTGATCGCGCTGTGTTCCTCTGGAGTGAGGGTGAAGTCGAAGACATCGAGGTTTTCTGCGAGCCGTGTGGGGTTTGTTGTTTTTGGGATTGCGCTGAGGTTGGGTTGGTCGAGCAACCAGCGCAGCGTCACTTGGGCCGGAGTTTTGCCGTGGGCGGCGCCAATGGCACGGATGACAGGGTCTTCACAAACTTTCCCGCGTGCGAGGGGAGCGTATGCGGTGAGGAGAAAACCATCTTCTTTTGCCATACGTGTGAGGGCAGTTTGCAAGAAGTAAGGATGGTATTCCACCTGATTGCAGAAGATGGGGGCGAGCTTACGCGCGGTCTGTAATTGTTTCGGTGTGAAATTACTTACCCCAATGGCGCGGGTTTTTCCCTGTGCTTGTAAGGACTGCATGGCGTCGAGTGTTTCTGCGATCTCATCAAAAGCGACTGGCCAGTGGATGAGGAGCAAGTCGACATAGTCGGTGCGGAGTTTTTTGAGGCTTTGTTCGGTTGAGGATTTTACTGCGGCAGCGGCGTGTTCTTTGTTGCCGATTTTTGTGGTGAGAAAGATTTGCGAGCGGTCCGGGCCGGCTTTGCGCATTGCCTTGCCGACTTCTCGCTCGTTTTGGTAGAGCTGTGCGGTATCAATATGGCGTATGCCCTGTTCCAGTGCTTCTTTTACGATGCGTTGGCAGGATCGACCTTGGGCATGCCATGTGCCGATGCCAAGAGTTGGAACAGTGATACCCTGAATGCAGACTTCTTCCATGCAGCTTTTTTCTTTCGAGGCGGGAACGAGATTGCTAGGCGGACGTAGCATCGTGGCGCTGTCGATGTTGGCGGCGTATGCTCCGGTATTTGCCTTGGATACGTTGTGTGGAGAACGCGATGCAGAAGTCGCTTACCATCATTGCCTTTTTGAAATGGTTCGTCTCGGTTTTTGCAATGGCGTTGATATGGCAGGACATCATACGGCGAGCCGCGGATTTGCGGCGTTTCGTGTTTGACGAGTCGAGCCAGGTCCAAGTGTTGTGCGTATAGTGTTGTGTGCGCATGCGTCGGTGAAACAAGGGCTCGGGAATCTCGCGGAAGGTGCCAAGGAGAGCGAGTTCTCCCAGGAGCACACGGTCTGGCTCGGGACAGTTTCTAATGAGTCCGGTTTGACGCAGTGCGTCAGCACGAATCAGCCCGAAAACAGGACGAGTGGGATCAAAATACCTCCATATATAGGTGTGAAAACGCCGAAATAAATGTACTTGGTCAGTAATTCCAAGGGATTCGTCGCGAATATGGCGTTCAGTACCATTGAGTTCTGTAACTTGCATTGCGGGATAGCACAAGACGCTTTCCGGATGCGCGTTCAGCTCGTTCACGCATTTTTGCAGAAAATCTTTTGAGATCCAGTCGTCATGTGCCGCCCACTTAAAGTATTTCCCTTGTGCGATTTCAAAGACGCGAGAAAAATTTTTTGCGGCACCGAGATCGGTTTCGTTTCGATAGCAGCGCACTCTGCTATCGGCTGCTGCATATTCCTCCACGATCGCGACAGTGTCGTCGGTGGAGGCATTGTCGCACACGATAAGTTCAAGATCTGTGAAATCTTGTTGCAAAATAGAATCGATTGCCTGCCTGAGAAAGTGTGCACCATTGTGGACCGGCAAACCAATACTCACAAGGGGAGAAGCAGAACCAGAAGGTTGGGATTTTTTCATAGGACGCAAGAATATAAAGATGCTTATGTCCTGTCTAGGGGAGGATGTCCCCGGTGCTTCGGTAAAAAGAGGCAGAAAAAGTGTGCAGGTTACAACTGTGCTGTGACAAGGAGATATGGGAGCGCTGTCAGAAAACCGAAAAAAGTTTGGGTTTTCCGCTGAAGCTCCGGAGATCGCGTGTTGCAGGTAGCGCGTCTTTCGGGGTTGGGGTTGTGAGGAGCGCGTCTTGGTGTGTGTGTGCGTGCACTGAAAAGTGGTGTGTCCATTTTGTCTGGGCGCAAAGATCCGGGTATGTAAGAGTATGGAGAACTGCACCTAGGTGTTCGGGTCCCCAGTGGTCCCGTCCGAGGTTGCCGGTCTGTCGGAGTCGCCGTGGTCATCCGGGGCGCTGTTCATTGGCTGGGGGAACAGGGCGCGGGTGGCCCGTCCGGCGCGGGAACCTGGTCGCCGTCGGTGTTGCCGTCCGTGTTGCCGTCAGTCGTCAGTATGGATGTCAGTGGGCAGCCGGCCCGCGAGGCGAGGATCTGCGTGAATCTCCGCTGTGGCTTTCGACTCTCGGAGCAATCGTCCGACTGGCGAATAGTGTTGCAGGGCCGAGACCGCGGCAAGCGTGTGAATCAACTCATTCACGAAAACCGTCCGGTCCCATTTTGGCAGGAACATCACCCAGGGGAACACGTCATCCACCATCCCCAGACTGACCGAGTCAAGTTTCGAACACGATAACGAGTACCTCGTTGCTGGAAGAGCGATCCGGGTCAGCGTGGGGATGCCTTTGATGATGGCGGCATCGTCGTTCTGCACCCCCGATCAGCACCTCCGCGCTTGGTGATGCTTCCTCAGTTTCGGGTTGCCGTGGATGATGCTCAGGCTTGCGCAGTAATAATGTGGGCGGGGGCATCAAACACCATCTCCCCGTCGGCAGTCACATATTCGCTCAGCACGTCGTCAGCTTCGTCAAGGATCAGCTCGATCAGGTCGTCGTCAAGCGACACGCCCATTACGGGCAGCCAGCCGCGCAGGTCAGCCTCGACCATTGTGCGCACGCTGGGGAACCGGGCAGTGCCGTGTCGAGTGTCGATCGAAACCGTTGACGCGCCGGCCTCTTCGAACAAGCCTCGCAGCTTGTTGGTGTCGCCCAGAACAAACGGGGTCCGGAGCGCGTTCGCGGCGGCCGGACCGGCCCGTCGCTGCAACAGGTGAACCGAGATCGGATAGGCTTCCGAGCGCTCGAGCGCATCCCACACCGCAACAACAACCCGGGCGCCAGGCTTCGCGCAGCGGAGCATCTCGTGGATCGCCTGCGCACGGTCAGGAAAGAACATGAGACCAAACTGGCTGACCACGGCGTCGAATTCGTTATCATCAAAGGGAAGATCGCAGGCGTTGCTCTCGATCCAGCTCACGCCAGGCCCAATACTTTCCGCCACAGCAAGCATGCCACCGTCGACGTCGATCCCAGTCACCGCCCCTGTGGCCCCAACACGACCAAGGGCCTCACGGGCGAGCACCCCAGTGCCGCACGCAGCATCGAGCACCCTGCTACCGCTGCGCACACCCGCTGCATCAAGCACCGGCACGGCCCATTGCCGAAACAACGCATTGACGTGCAAATCTTCATAGGCCCATGCAGCTTCAACAGCTGGGTCCACTTCATCTGACATAGCATTTCCGTTTCAGCGAAACTGGCTCCTGCCGACCTTACCGGTCCGCCACCGGAATAGCGATCAAACTTTGTTCGGACATGTCTTTGACGACGAAGACCTCTTTGCCAATGACCAATGCCCAGCAATCCGAGCCAGATTCCGTGGCCACCACACTGAAACGACCCCTACCAACCCCCTTCTCCAAATGACACCCGCCAAAGCCGCCATTCCCAAAACCCACCGTGTGCCCCCCTCTCCACCCCGCCACCAAACCCACGACAGACCACTACCCCAGGAAAAAGCAGTCGCATCTTTACTCCGACTCGCCTTGCCACTTTCTCAATATTTCCCGGACCGCAAGAGTTGTGGGGTGGTTGGGTCCGAGGATGCGTTCGTGGTCGTTGAGGTTTTGTTGTGCGAGTTGGAGTGCTTCTTCGTGGTTGCCTGCTGAGTGGTGGTATGCGGCGAGGTTGTGGCGGCTTGTGAGGGTGTTGGGGTGGTTGGGTCCGAGGATGCGCTCTTGGTTGTTGAGGGTTTGTTGTGCGAGTTTGAGTGCTTCTGTGTGGTTGCCTGTCGTGTGGTGGTAGTTGGCGAGGTTGTTGCGGCTTGTGAGGGTGTTGGGGTGGTTGGGTCCGAGGATGCGTTCGTGGTCGTTGAGGTTTTGTTGTGCGAGTTGGAGTGCTTTTGTGTAGTTGCCTGCCGCGTGATGGTAGATGGCGAGGTTGTTGCGGCTTGTGAGGGTGTTGGGGTGGTTGGGTCCGAGGATGCGCTCGCGGTCGTTGAGGATTTGTTGTCCGAGTTGGAGTGCTTCTGTGTGGTTGCCTGCCGCGTGATGGTAGCCGGCGAGGTTGTTGCGGCTTGTGAGGGTGTTGGGGTGGTTGGGTCCGAGGATGCGCTCGCAGTTGTTGAGGGTTTTTTGTGCGAGTTGGAGTGCTTCTTCGTGGTTGCCTGCCGCGTGATGGTAGCCGGCGAGGTTGTTGCGACTTTGGAGGGTGTCGGGGTGGTCGGGTCCGAGGATGCGCTCGAAGTCGTTGAGGTTTTGTTGTGCGAGTTTGAGTGCTTCTTTGTAATTGCCTGCCGCGTGATGGTAAAGGGCGAGGTTGTTGCGGCTTTGGAGGGTGTCGGGGTGGTCGGGTCCGAGGATGCGCTCGAAGTCGTTGAGGTTTTGTTGTGCGAGGTGGAGTGCTTCTTTGTGGTTGCCTGTCGTGTGGTGGTAGCCGGCGAGGTTGTTGCGACTTGTGAGGGTGAGGGGATGGTCGAGTCCGAGGATGCGTTCTGTGTCGTTGAGGTTTTGTTGTGCGAGGTGGAGTGCTTCTGTGCGGTTGCCTGCCGCGTTGTGGTAGAGGGCGAGCTTGTTGCGGCTTGTGATGGTGTCGGGGTGGTCGGGGTGGTCGGGGCTGAGGATTTGTTCGTGGTTGGTGAGGGTGAGGATGTGGGGGGCGAGTTCGGTCCAGGTGGGCCAGGTTTCGGGGAGTTCCGGGTTTTCGGGGAGGGCTTTTTGCAGGATGTTGTGGGCGGTGGTGAGGAGGGTGTGGGGTGTGAAGGGTGGGGTGTGGTGTTGGAGGATGGTTTGGGT